>Ga0268360_1003053_pt1 | contig 11339 bp, 10 predicted proteins | sample BioMet11_FD_192465 | JGI IMG/M metagenome (GOLD analysis project Ga0268360, IMG submission 192465) | Sewage microbial communities from Oakland, California, United States - Biofuel 11 (Illumina Assembly) | ecosystem: Engineered > Wastewater > Sewage > Unclassified | place: USA: California... | reverse complement strand
TACGCCTAAAGCTAATACCACCACTGCGCATAGCTACTATTTCGCTATTGCCTGACAGCTGTCCCATGGTCAGCAAAGAAGCTAACAGCATGGACATGGGGAAAGTATAGTTGATTACTTCCGGCATGAGACACAGGAACAGGCGCACGATAGAAGAAGTAGTAGCACCATATTGAGTTATGTACTGCACTACCCTAAAGAGAAAGGAGCTAGCCACGAAAATCGTGGAGAAAGCCGCTACACCGAAAATAAAGGGCGTCAGCATTTGTTTAAGGATATATTTGTCTAAGATACGCATGTGCTCAATTACCTCACATCTTGGAAGTCCATCTTGAAATTCTCACCTAAATAAAACTTCTTGGCGATAGGATCATTAGCAACCTCTTCACTATTACCCTCCACCAAAATCTTGCCATTATTTAAAATATAAGCCTTATTAACAATACTTAATGTCTCCCTAACATTATGGTCAGTAATGAGCACGCCAATGCCTCTTTCTGACAAATGTGCCACCATCACCTGAATATCAGCTACGGCTAAGGGATCGATACCAGCAAAGGGTTCATCCAGCAAAATGAAAGCCGGATTAGTGGCCAAGGCCCTGGCAATTTCTACCCTGCGTCTTTCGCCGCCAGATAAGGCGCTACCCATGCTTTTTCTGATGTGCTCAATATTAAATTCCTTAATCAGCGCATTCATCTTTTCGTGCCTTTTAGCAGCAGATGGTTCCACGGTTTCCAAAACAGCCAGAATATTATCTTCTACGCTCAGCTTTCTAAAAATAGAAGCTTCCTGAGGTAAGTAACCAATACCCTTTAAGGCCCTTTGGTACATAGGCATTTTAGAAATGTCCATATCATCGATGAAAACCTGCCCACTGTCCGGATGCTCAATACCTACAATCATATAGAAGGTAGTAGTTTTACCGGCACCATTAGGACCCAACAGTCCCACAATAGTACCTTGCTCCACCTCAATGCACACAGAATCTACTACCCTGCGTCCACTATATTCTTTTACCAGATTCTTGGCTTGTATCTTCAACTTGATCTCCTCTTAAGCGATTTCTTTAGTTGCTTCTGCACTGGCTACTTGAATAGTATCGCCAGGCCAGTTAAATATCTTATCTTCCTGATACTTGTCTTGACCATGAATATCAGCTAATGGTGGATACTGAGGTGCGGCAGGTACCGGTACATACACCAGCTTCACGTTGCCATCAGCAATGGCTATTTTCCCACCGGCGCCCTTTAAGGTCAGGGTTTCACCTGTAACAGTATTGCCATCTTGAGTAGCAGTAGCATGTCCAATTAATTGTACCGTGCCACCATCAAGCTTCGTATTATAAATAGCATTATCTCCTCTGGCAGTCAGCTTACGGGGAGGACTAACCACCCGCACATTACCGTGAGCATTAGCCAAGCCATCTTTCATGTTGTAATCCATGTTAGCTGCATCAATAGTGCTGCCATCATCCATTGCTAATTGTGCCCAGTCACCAACAGTTTCAGCAAACTGACGATTAGCATCATATTCTACCTGATCTGCACGCAGGGTCTTATCCTGTTGCTTTAAAACTGCATTACCAACAGCGGTAAGATGATTGCCTGCCTGGGCAATAGTCAAGGTGTGACAGGTAACTTTAGCATCTTTTTTAGTAGCAACTACACTACCGGTTAATTTACCTTCACCGGTTTTAGTATTATAATCGGCATCTTTAGAAGTGGCTTTGCCATCCTCATTGGTAATAAGCACATTACCCTTGGCAATAGCCTGTCCATTTCTAAAATCATATTCTATGTAATCACCTGTTACGGAAGAAGCTGCCCACGCAACAGCAGTAAAAGCCAAAGTGCTTAGCATAGCGAGAATAAAAATTATAGTTTTTTTCTTCATGGTTGCTGCTCTCCTTTCGTAACCTTAGCATGAGCTTCTAATTTAGCTTTATCAATTCCTACATCCATGGTAGCTTTATCTGCTGTAGCTACCACATCGTCTTTGGTAATCTTGGCGTGTCCTTCAGCCACAACCAGTCTTTCTTTATTTAACCAGGTAACCTTGTCTGCCGTAACAGTACCATTATCCGTAGTAACACCCTTAGGATTCTTGGTAAGAATAATGTTCTTACTCTTCATGTTAACTGTTCCTTCATCGGCAGTTACTGTCATTACCCTGCCATCTTCTGCATAAAACTTGCCTTCAATACCCTTAAGCAAGGCATTTTCTTTTTTCTCATCTAGCTCCATGGTAGCAATTTTCAGCTCCCAGGATTTTTTGCCATCTTTGGTTTCTTCCAAAGTAGAATTGTTCATGGCTCTGTTAGCCACAGTAGGAGGTGCTGCATATTCCTGCTTGGGAGCGCTCTCATGAGTTAGCCAATAAATAATTCCGCTTAAGATGCAAATACAGCCTAAGAAAACGGCTAGCATTTTTCTATTTCCTGTCATAGGCTGCTCACATCCTTTCTATTGTTTTTCTTCATACGGTGTATTCCAACGGTGCTGGAACCAAATCCAGTTGTCCGGATATTGCTTAATGATTTTTTCGACAGCCTGAGTCATTTTTAAAGTAACATTATAGTCATCCTGTTTTTGATCACCGGTGTCCTCGTAATAAATGGGATCGTTTACAAAAACCTGATGGCCATAATCGCTAGGCTTTCTAATAATAAAAATCGGAATAATGGGTGCCTTAAACTTTCTGGCAAAATAAGCCGGTCCCGGCGGTGTGGAAGCCATCTTTCCTAAGAAAGGAACAAAGATACCACCATAGCCACCATCCTGGTCAGCAATAAGGCCCAGCATTCTCCCTCGCTTCATAGCTCTGGCACAGCCTAGGATTTCACTGGTACCACGGGAGAAGATTTCTTGTCCTGCGCCTCTGCGCAGCTCATTCATGAAATCACTGTACACCCTATTAGGCTGAGGCTTTTCCACTGCACTAAGAGGAAAGCCATAGAGAGCTAAAGCTGCTCCCAGCCATTCCCAGTTGTCCATATGGCAAGCCAGCATCACTACGCCATGCTTCTTAGCCAAAGCATCCCACAAAATCTCCGGCCTGTCAAAAGATACCAAGCCTCTGATATTGTCCTTGTTTAAAGCGGGAAGATAGAGCATCTCAAAAAAGGTCATACCTAGATTCAAAAACAACTTATGAATATGAGCGGAAGCCTCTGACTGGGAAACCCCCATACGCTCCATCATAGTTTGTTCTGCCCTGATACGCTGTTTTTTTGCTATGTACCAATATAGTTTACCACAGTTACGCCCTATTATCACCACTAGTTTATAGGGTAAAAGGCAAACCAGGAAACAAATGGTTTTCAATAGATAATACAACCACATTACTGTTTATCTCCCTGTCCTGCTGTAAGGTAATTATTTACTACTGTTTCCCACAAGCCTTGCGCTTCAAGAATAACTTCAATTATTTCTCTTACTGCTCCTCTGCCACCTTGATGGGTAGCAACGTAATCAGCTCGCTTAATAACATCTGCTGCACTGTCACCGGGAGCAAAGCTTACACCTGCAACGGCAAAGGCCGGTAAGTCAATTAAATCATCGCCAATATAGCCAATATTTTCTAAAGAGATTTTTCTCTCGGCAGATAGCTGTTGCAAAACTGCTGCCTTATCCTTGGCCTGTTCAAAAACTGTTTTAACGCCTAACTCCTCAGCACGCCTTCTGGCGATAGGGCTAAGCCGTCCTGTGATAAAAACTATCTCCAGGCCCAGGCGTTGGGCGATACTCATCCCCAAACCATCTTTAGCATCAAACCGCTTAAATATTTCGCCCTCTTTGCCAAGATTAAGACTGCCATCTGTAAGCACACCATCTACATCCATAGCCAAGATTTTAAGCTGTGCTATTTTTTTTACATCCGCCATTACACTACCCCCTGGTGTACCAGATCAGTCATGTGCAATAGTCCTACTACGCAGCGATTCTCATCAATAACCGGTAAAACCGTAATCGGTCTGGGTTTATTGCTTTCCATCAGATGCAAGGCTTCTGCCGCCAATTTGTGGGCAACAATAGTCTTGGGGGTTTTAGTCATAATTTCCACAACCGGTCTATCTAAGAAAGCAAAGCCGCGGCTTAAACCTCTACGAATATCACCATCAGTTAAAAGTCCCACCAGGTGCTTGTTTTTCTTATCATCTACTACAGAAACAGCACCTAAGCCTTTATCAGTAATGACAAAAAGAGCATCCTTCACGCTCATCTCGCCGGTAACCAAGGGATTTTCTTTTCCCTTGTGCATAATATCATCCACAGTTAAAAGCAATTTCCTGCCTAAGCTGCCACCGGGATGAAATACCGCAAATTGTTTAGCCGTGAAATTCTTGGCAGATAGCAATTCCATAGCCAAAGCATCGCCAAAAGCTAAGGCTGCAGTGGTGCTGGAAGTGGGAGCCAGTCCTAAGGGACAAGCTTCCTTACTGACACTGACGTCAAGAACAACATCAGCATTTTTGGCCAATGTAGAATTCTTATTGCCCACCATGGCAATTATTTTTGCACCAATACGTCTAAGAGAGGGAAGTATATGCAAGACTTCTGCTGTTTCACCGCTATTAGAAAGAGCAATGACCACATCGTCTTGAGTAACCATACCTAAATCACCATGAATACCTTCTGCAGGGTGCAGATAAAAAGATGGTGTACCTGTGCTGGCAAGAGTTGCGGAAATCTTGCGGCCAATAAGTCCGGATTTCCCCATGCCGGTAATTACCGTTCTGCCCTGACAGGCCATAATCATTTTTAAAGCAGCTTCAAAATTTTCATCTACCCTGGGAATCAATTCCGTAATGGCTTCTGCTTCTAACTTCAAAGCTTCCTTGGCTTTTTCTAACATTATGCGTCACTCCCTACGACCAATTTTATCAATAGCAATGACATCTGTTAACAGTTGCTCCAAGTTATCCAGAGCCAACATATTGGGTCCATCAGATAGCCCCTTATCCGGATCATCATGCACTTCTAAGAATAAGGCATCGATGCCTACGGCAGCAGCTGCTCTGGCCATATGAGGCACATATTGTCTTTGCCCGCCGGAAGATGTTCCCTTGCCCCCCGGAATCTGTACGCTATGCGTAGCATCCATGACAACCGGGTAACCCAAAGCTCTCATGATAGGCAAGGATCTCATATCAGTCACTAAAGCATTGTAACCGAAACTGGCACCACGTTCTGTTAGAAGCAAATTATGGTTGCCTGCTTCTTCTACTTTGGTAATCACATTCTTCATATCCCAAGGTGCCAGAAACTGGCCCTTTTTTACATTAATAGTTTTTCCTGTTTTAGCAGCCTGAAAAACCAGGTCTGTTTGTCTGCACAGGAAAGCAGGAATCTGCAAAATATCCAGCACCTCTGCAGCCGGCTCCACCTGAATTGTTTCATGAATATCGCTGACCACCGGTACCTGTAAATCTTTTTTAATCTGGGCCAGGATAGCCAAGCCTTCTTTAAGTCCCGGTCCTCTGAAGGAATGTACAGAAGAACGATTGGCTTTATCAAAGGAAGCTTTAAAAACATAGGGCAAGCCCAACTTCTCACAAATTGCTTTTGCTCTCTTGCCAATGGCCAGGCTGTGCTCATAACCTTCCAGCACACAAGGACCGGCCATAATCATTAAAGGATGGCCCTGACCTACTTGATACTTGCCACCAACCGAAACAATATGCATCTTATTTCTCCTTTCCTTCTTTAACTAGCTTTTCAAACAAAGCATTAGCAGCTGCCAAATCTTCCTTGGTATCTATGCCGATGCCTTCAAAATTATTGGTAATGACTTTAATCTTAATACCATTTTCCAAAACTCTCAGTTGTTCCAAGGACTCTATTTTCTCCAGCGGCGTAGGCGGCAGGGCAGCAAACTTCAGCAAAAAGTCGCGGCGATAAGCATAAATGCCTACATGTTTATAAACTGTATAATCATCCGGTTTCTTTCTGGGATAAGGCATCAAGCTTCTGGAGAAATACATGGCAAAACCATTTAAGTTAGTTACTACTTTTACCGCATTAGGATTGTCATAATCCTCCTCATGCATCTTGCTGCGCACGGTAGCCATTTGCACAGTAGGCTCTTTTTCAAAAACCTCGGCCAGGTCATCAATGACTTCCGGCGGAATCAGAGGCTCATCACCTTGCACATTAACAATTACATCTACATCAGGAAAATTCAGGGCAACTTCTGCCAAGCGATCAGTACCACTGGGATGATCGGGAGATGTCATCATGGCTTCGCCACCAAAGGCGATTACCGCAGCTTCTATCCTTGCATCATCAGTAGCAACAATTACCTTCTCTGGCTTTTTAGCCAACAAGGCGCGTTCATACACTCTTTGAATAACGGGTTTACCTGCAAGCAGCAGAAGCGGCTTGCCCGGTAATCTGGTGGAAGCATAACGAGCAGGAATTACACATAAGACTTTCATTATTTCTTTATCTCCTTTTCAATGGCAGCTCTGACTGTCTGCTCAAATACTTCCTCGCCGGAAGTAATTTGAATTTCCATATCCAAAATATACAGAGGAACTTCTCTTTGCAGGTAAATAAATTCGGTAGGAATCTTTACTGCATCTTTACCGGTAGTAATCAAGGCTTTCACGCCTTTATTTACGGCCCGGTCCATGATGTACTGCATCTCTACCATACCATAATCATGATGGTCAGGATAACGAATAGCTTCTTCAATCTTAAGGCCTTCCGTAGCGATAGTCTGCTCAAAAGAAGCAGGATTACCAATAGCGGAAAAGACCATGACTGATTTTCCCCGTAGCGCTTCCAACGGTACCTTATGAGTATTGTCGTTCTTGTACCAGTCAGCAATTTCTACATAGGCACATGGTTTATGGGTACTTTCAATAATGGGAGCCTTCGGTGCGTATTTATGTAAAACATCACCCAAGGTTGCTCTGGCAATAGAAGAACTTTGGTCGCACTTGGTTAAGAGGAACAAGCCTGCTCTGTTTAAGTTGGGCAAAGGCTCACGTAAGGTCCCTCTGGGAAGAATACTGCCGTTGCCAAACATATTCAAAGTATCAACCAAAACCACATCCAAATCTCTGTCTAACTGCCAATGCTGATAGCCATCATCCAGGATAATAACCTCAGCCTGTAACTTCTCTACGGCAAATTTACCGGTAACAGATCTTTCTTTACCGATGACTACCGGAATACCCGGCAAGGTCTTAGCCAAAAGGAAGGCTTCATCGCCTGCTTCATAAGCAGTCATATAAATTTTATTACCATCGGAAACAACACCAATTTCTTCTTCCCAATGAGAACGGTAGCCACGATTTAAGATGACTACCTTGTAGCCCATTTTCTGAATCATCACTGCTACCTTTTGAGCGGTAGGCGTTTTACCGGTACCACCCACGGTAATGTTACCAATACTGATAACACAGCACTTAAGTTTGTTCTTAGGCAATAGTCCATAAGTATAACAACTTAATTTCAATCTTACGCCTAATTCATACAAGACGGAGAACACTCTTAAAATAGCTAGTACCAACCAATCCACAGGGCCATTATCATCGCCATGAGACAGCTTGATCAGATACTGTGTTACCGCATCTCCGGTACGCATCTTAGGACTGATTTCATCGTTAATATTTCTGGTATTAACCTTATAATGAGTGTTAACCATACTTTCTGTAGCAGTAATGTCTAACACTTCTTGCAAATAATTAATGGTACGTACGGCAGCGCCTCTATTTTCCCTAATTACCTGGAAGGAAGCTGCACCCATTTTAGCTCTTAATTCATCATCTTTAAATATCTCTAAAAATACTCCGGCTAATTCATCGCCGTTACTAACTTGTCTTAATGCTCCCACCTTGGTAAGCAGGTTAAAGGTATCTTTGAAGTTACTCATGCTGGGACCAACTACAATGGGTTTAGCATGAGCCGCAGGCTCCAAGGCGTTATGTCCGCCATGGTTGACAAGACTGCCGCCTACATAGACAGCATCACCTACTGCATAGATACGTCCCAACTCACCAATGGTATCAATCAGCACCACAGGATAAGAAGGTCTGGTCCCGGAAAGCTTTTTCAGTTCGCTTCTCAAGCCAACCTCTAAATCGTAATTCTTAGCTAAGTGCGTTATTTCTTCTACCCTGCCAGGTTTACGAGGAGCAATAATCAAGCGGGCTTTAGGAAATTCTTTTTGGATTACCTTAAAAGCCTTAAACAAAGCTTCCTCTTCAGTAGGGTGGGTACTACCTGCTACCAGCACAGGATAATCATCGCTTAACCCCATCTCCAGCTTATAGTTAGCTAAATCTTCAGGAGTTACCTCAGCATAGGTTTGATCAAACTTAGTATTGCCTGTAACGAAGATTCTCCGTTTCTCGGCACCCAGATGCTCAATATAAGCAGCATCAATAGTGGACTGCATGCAGAATCTAGTTACGCTGCCCATCATATCCGCTAAAATACCAAACAGATAATGATAGGTTTTAACTGATCTATCAGAAATACGTCCGTTCACCATCATGACGGGAATCCTTCTCAGCTTCATGGCTCTTAAGAAATTAGGCCACAACTCTGTTTCTACCGGCATGAAAATACGGGGCATGATTCTCTTAACGAAAGATTCAGAAACAAAAGGTAAATCAATAGGGAAATAAATAATGGCATCAGCTTCAGGAATAATCTGATGAGCCATGTTATAGCCACCGCTGGTTACAGCAGATACTAAAACCTTAGCATCCGGCATGGCCTTTTTGATTTCCTTAACTAAGGGGCTGGTGGCAACAATTTCGCCTACGGAAGCACCGTGAATCCATATGCAATTTTGATGAGCCACGGCAGCTATCTCATCATCCCTGATAAAGCCCAGACTTTGCCTGAACCTACGGGGAAAGCCGTTCTCCCTGAAATATCTCCAGATAAAGTAAGGAAGTATCACGAATATGAATAAGAGTACTGCCAAAAAATTATAAATTATATAATACATGCTTAACCCCTTTATATCTCCGTCGTCTTGAATTGAATATCATGTAATTTGGCATAAAGTCCATGTTTAGCCATCAATTCCTGATGAGTTCCTGACTCTACAATGTCACCTTTATCCAGAACCAAAATCTTATCAGCATCCTGAATCGTAGAAAGCCTATGGGCAATGACAAAAGCAGTACGTCCCACCATTAAACGGTCCAAAGCTTCTTGCACTATTTTTTCACTTTCTGTATCCAGTGCTGAGGTAGCTTCATCCAGAATTAGGATTCTGGGATCCTTTAAAATAGCCCTGGCAATAGCAATTCTTTGCCGTTGACCACCTGAAATATTGACTCCCCTATCTCCCAATCTTGTTTCATAGCCATCGGGAAGCTCCATGATGAACTCATGAGCATTCGCCGACTTAGCTGCTGCTTCAACTTCCTCCTTGGTTGCATCCAGCCTGCCATAGAGGATGTTATCATAAACACTATCATTAAATAAGGTGGTTTCCTGAGGAACGATACCAACCTGTTCTCTTAGGGAATTAAGTGTTACCTCTGCAATATTAGTCCCGTCAATGGTAATAGAACCATTATTCACATCATAAAAGCGGGGAATAAGATTAGCAATGGTAGACTTGCCTGCACCACTAGGTCCCACAAAAGCAACTACTTGACCGGGCTCTGCTTCAAAGGTAACATCGTGCAAAATCGGTTCATCAGGATTATAGGAGAAATCAACATGATTGAAATTTACTTTACCTTTAACCGCCGGCAGAGCAAACGCAGCCGGCTTTTCATGAATGCTTTCATTTAAGTCCAGCACATAGAATACTCTCTGGGCAGCCGCCAGTGCTTTTTGTACCACTCCTATAGCACGGGTAAGGCGCTTGATCGGGTTAGAAATATTAATGGCATAAACCAGGAAAGCAACCAGAGAACCTGCGGTTACGTCACCACGAATAACATTTCTGCCGCCATACCAGAAAATACCGGCAACTCCTAACGCTGCGGTAAATTCAATAACAGGTGTAAGGGTAGCCATCAGCTGGGCATTTTTCATATTAGCATTAAAATTTATTGTATTTTGTCTATCAAAACGAGCAATTTCATAATCTTCTCTTACGAAAGATTTAACTACCCGCACAGAAGAAAGGCTCTCTTGCAGTACAGAAGTAATATCTGCTGTGGCTTCCTGAATTCTGTGTCCGGCCTTTCTAATCTTCTTGCCGAAGATATCCATGAAAAACAAGACCACAGGAAATGTACACACCGTAAAAATAGTAAGCTTCCAGTCCAGCATGATCATGGCTACCACTGAGCCTATCAAGGTACAGCTTTCCGTAATCATTTCAATGGTATTATTTACCATGGCAGATTGGAGAGCGGAAACATCATTGGTGACATAGCTCATGATGGTACCAAGCTTATTTTTATCATAGAAGGAAGTGCTCAAGGTTTGAAGCTTACGATAAACCTCTCCTCTTATGTCAATAACTACTCTTTCGCCAACATAATTCATTAAATAATTTTGGCCATAATAAAATACGCCTCTGGCAAAGAACATCAGCACGATGCTAAGACAGATGAGATTTAATAAACCTTGGTCCTTGTTTTGGAAGACCTGGTCAATGACATCTTTTACTATCCATGGCACATACAGGTTAGCTCCTGCTGCCAACGCCGTACAAACAGCCGCAGCAATTAAACGCTTTACATAAGGTTTTATGTAGGTGAGTATTCTTAAATATAAATTCATTTATTCTCTCCGGCCACCTTGAGGATTAACTCTGCTACTCTTTTCGTAGCTCCGGGGGCTCCCAATTTATCTACTACATTCTTTAATTCTTGCCTAATAGCCTCATGCTGCTCAGCAGAAAGGAAATGCAAAATACCCTCTGCAATATTGCGTGGTGTTAATTTTTCCTGAATAAGCTCAGGCAAAAGCTCTTTACCTGCTATCAGATTGGGCAAGCCAATGTATTTAACCTGCACCATTTTTTTAGCAATAGCTACGCTAAGGCCATTGGCCTTATAACAAATAACACTGGGCAAACCACAAAGAGCTGCTTCCAGAGTTACTGTACCACTGGTAGCAATAGCTGCATCACAAACACTCATCACATCATAATTATCGCCTTCCACCCACCTAACCGGCAGAAAAGAAGTTTTTAAAATACTTTCTAACAACTCTGTATCAATGGTAGGCGCTTTTTGCAAAACAAAGTCTGCATTAGGAAGCTTAGCTTTAATAAGTGGCAAGGCTTCCAGCATAATGGGTAACACATTGGTAATCTCCTTAACTCTGCTGCCCGGCAAAAGCAACACCAGTGGTCGCCCTTCCGTCTTGCCTACCTTAGCTTGAGCTTCGGCCGTGGTTAAATGA
>Ga0268360_1003052_pt1 | contig 11347 bp, 8 predicted proteins | sample BioMet11_FD_192465 | JGI IMG/M metagenome (GOLD analysis project Ga0268360, IMG submission 192465) | Sewage microbial communities from Oakland, California, United States - Biofuel 11 (Illumina Assembly) | ecosystem: Engineered > Wastewater > Sewage > Unclassified | place: USA: California... | reverse complement strand
TGCGGCACGGCCGTCAGGATCGTCAGTCTGCCCGATTACATGACCCCGTATATGCTGCGCGTTTACGATTCGGACTTTATCGGCAACACCGCCGACATTGACGTGCAGTGTGCCGGTAACTACTATTTCTACCGCAACTACTTTGGAAGCATAACGAACGCCGCGGAGGACATCTCGGCGGACAATGCGGCCTATCGCTCCGCCATACTCGGGCAGGGCGCGGATACGAAAATTATCACGAATCCACGAAGACTTGACCCATGCACCCTTTCGGGCTGGCAGTCCGCTTTTGCCGGGCGGGGCCTGGGCATCGACCCTGCGCTCAGGACCACGGTCCTGAACGCCATGGCGCAGGAGCTGGTCATTTCCTCCGACGCGCTGGACGGGCTTGCAGACGGCGTGGATATACCGGTTGTGGACGAGAACGGCGATGTGGTCGGCACCTGGTCGTTTTAAGGAGGAGCGGATATGAAAAAGATTTCCCGGCTCGTCTGCGCGCTTTTGTGCGCCGCCCTGCTGCTGTCCGCGTCCGCCTTTGCCGCGGGCGACGGGTTCAACGCGTCCCTCACGATCGACCGCTCCGCCGCCGGTCAGATCAGCGTCACCGTGGCGCAGAGTTCCGTCCTGGCCGAAAAAAAGCCCACGCTCACCATACCCTGCGATTTTACCGCCGCCTATGTCAGCTTCGGCGGCAGCGTCATCGCTTCGGCGCTGGACGCGGCAAAGAAAGAAATATCCTTCACCGTGGCGGCGGGCGGCACCTACGTGATCCGAAGCGGTGCGGCGCCGGCTCCTGCGGCGCCGTCGGAAGTGACCGTGCCGGTGACCGGAAACGGCAGCGTCAGCGTGGCCGCCGAAGTGGAAGGCTCCTCCGCCTCGGTCAAGGCCGACGCGGAAACGCTGGAAAAGGTCCTTGCCGGGGGCGCCGACGAACTCAAAATCGACCTCCGTGCCCTCGGCGGCGCGGACACGGCGGGCCTTCCCGCCGCGGTGTTTGATTCCGCCGCCGGGGCGGGAGCGGGCGTGACCGTCGCGACCGCCGGCGGGAGCGTCTCCTTCGACGCCGAAAGCACGGCCGGCATTGCCGCCGCCGGAGGAAAAGATTTCGAAGTCTCCGTTAAGAAAGCCGGAGAAATAGAGAACCGGCCGCTCTACGAGATCACCCTGCTCGCCGACGGCAAGGCGCTTTCGCAGTTCGACGGTCAGGTGACCGTTTCTCTGCCGTACGCCCCCGCTGCCGGCGAGGATGTGAACTATATAACCGTCTGGCTCCGTACCGGCGAGGGAAAGTTCGCGGAGGTTCACGGCGCCTATGACGCGGTGAGCGGCTGCGTGGTATTCAAAGTCACGCGTTTTTCCGAATACGTCATCGGCTATTTTCCCTTTGACGACGTGGACAGCGGAAAATGGTATTATTCCGACGCGGTCTACGCCTATCTGAGCGGCCTTTTCGAGGGCACGGGCGGCGCGCGCTTTTCTCCCGAAACGCCTATGACCCGCGCCATGGTCGTAACGGCGCTCTGGCGCATGGAGGGTTCTCCTGCGCCTGCCAGCAGCAGTGCCTACGTCGACTTGACGCAGGACTGGTACGCCGACGCGGTGAGCTGGGCCTCCGGGCAAAAGATCGTCGAAGGCTACGGCGCCGGGCGCTTTGGGCCGGAGGACGGCGTGACCCGGGAGCAGCTTGCCGCCATACTGTGGCGCTATGCGAAGTATAAGGGCTGTGACGTCAGCGTAGGGGAAGACACCAATATCCTCAGTTACAGCGATGCGGAAAGCGTCAGCGAATACGCCGTACCCGCCATGCAGTGGGCCTGCGGCGCGGGACTTGTCGAGGGCGACGGCGGGGCGCTTAGGCCCCGGGACAGCGCCGTCCGCGCCCAGATCGCGGCAGTCCTTCACAGATACTGCGAGAACGTAAAATAATCCCGTCTGCAAGGAAAGAGGAGGCCGGAGCGATCCGGCCTCCTCTTTCCTTGCAGGCGTATGGCTTACCTCACGATCAGTACAAAGCGCTCTATTTTGTTACTGCCATATGTACGGTAGATTTGGAGATCCCGAACTTTTTTGCGGCGGCGCGGACAGTGGTTCGGGTTTCGATGATGTACTCCGCAAGCCTTACGGTCCGATCTTCGATTTCGTCCTTCATGTCATCACTCCCGCGAACTTCATGGTGTATCTTATGCGGGAAACGAAAGTGATATGAAGATATGTGCCGTTCCTTATGCGGGGCCGCACGGGGGCTGCGCCGCCCTGCCCGGCAGATGATGCTCGTCAAATTCCGGAAAATGTGCTACATTAGAAGCGATATCGGTCAGAATCGGTTATGGGAGGCGAGGCACATGAAAACGCTGCTGCTCAGCTGCAGCACCGGCGAGGGCCACAACCACTGCGCGCTTGCCGTCAGGGAGGCGCTGGAGGCAAGAGGACACGAGGCCGAATTTCTGGACATGCTCCATCTTTTCGGCGAGCCGAGGCATCTGAACATCGAGACCGTGCTGAACACGATCTCCTCCAGGACCCCGGAGGTGTTCGGCATGATGTACAGAGCCGGGCAGATGTACAGCTCCACGGGCATCACCTCCCCGGTGTATCTGGCGAACATCCGGTATGCGGACGAGCTGTGCGACGTGGTGGAAAAGAGAGGCTACGACGCGGTGGTCTGCTCGCATCTGTTCCCGATGGAGACGCTGACCTTTATCCGCCGGCACCGCGGCCTTCGCACTCCTTGCTACGGCGTGCTCTCAGACTATGCCTGCATCCCGTTTTTCAAGGAAACGGAGCTGGACCGCTACTTCCTCCCGCATGAGGATGTGCGTGAGCAGTGCATCGGCGCGGGGATGCCGGCCGAGCGGCTGACCGTGACCGGCATGCCCATCTCCTCCGCCTTTTTCCGCAGGGCCGGTAAAGCTGGGGCCAGGGCGGCGCTGGGGCTGCCTGCGGAAAAGAAGATCTATCTCGTCATGACGGGCGGGATCGGCTGCGGGAACGCGCTCGCCCTCTGCGACGCCATCCGCGCGGTGCCGGACGGCAATTCCCTGATCGTCGTGCTGGCGGGCCGGAACGAGGAGCTGCGCCGCTCCATCCTGGAAAAGTACGGCGGGGACGGCGGCGTCCGGGCCGTTTCCTTTACGGACAAGGTCCCGGCCTATATGGACGCGGCGGATGTGCTGCTGTCCAAGGCGGGCGGGATCTCCAGCTCCGAGTCCGCGGCCTTCGGGGTCCCGCTGGTGCACACGATGGCGATCCCCGGGGTCGAGACGCTGAACGCGGAGTTTTTCGCCCGGCGGGGGATGTCGTTTTATGCGAAAAACGAGGATCAGGCCGCCCGCTTTGCCGACAGGCTCGTCTACGATGCGGCGGCGTCCGCGCGGATGCTGGACGCCCAGCGGACGGGGATGCCGAGGGACGGCGCCGGGCGGATCGTGAGACGGATCGAGGAGGACCTTGCGCAGTGAGGGCGTTTTCGGGCCCCTCGCTCTCCGGCGGAAGCTTGCGTGCCTCCGCAGGCAGGAAGCGCCGCCAAAGCAATCTGACATAAAGGGAACGGCATGCCCCTCGCGGCATGCCGTTCCCTTTGGAATGAGCCCTCCGGTGCGGCGTCGTCCCGGAAGCCGGGGAAGGCGCGGGCCTCTTTCCGCAGCCGGCGCCGGCGCGTTCTCCCTGGAAATCGCGGATTCGGGTTGATTGCCGGTGCGGACGATGCTAGAATATCCGGGTGAAAGCGACAGCGTATACGGAAAAGCCGTCAGGAAGGGATTCGGAAGGTGCGGTCTTGCCGCAGCGGCGCAGGGCTGCGCTGTGAAAGGGAGAAGGAGCGTTTCCATGATTCGTCTTTCCGGCGATGAGCGCAAAAAGGTCATGAGCGGATCGTTTTACAAGCGGATGCTGAAATATGTTTTCTGGCTGATGTTTCTGGCGCTCTTTATGGGTGTGATCGTGATATCGGTTTCCTCATACCGCGCCACAAGCAGGCTGAACGACGAGCTGATGAAGCAAAACCTTTCGACCACGGCCTCGAATTTCGATCAGGAGATCAATAATCTTGAGAACCAGGTCGTCTCCATGTTCGTGCAGAAGGACGTTCTCGAGACCGCCGTGGGCGTTGAGCCGCTGACAGAGCAGCTCACCGCGTACAACAACGCCCGGTCGGCGCTGAACTCGCTGATTGCGGGGAGCCCGTACATCCAGGGAGTGGCGATATACAAGAGCAACGGCGACAGCATCTCCGCCTCGCTTTCGGACCGGTATCTTGAATATCACGATATGGAAAGCTGCCTCAGTTACTACGGCGAGACGACGGAGACGCTGGCGCAGGTGAGCAGCAAATGGAAATTCCTGGGAAGCAATCCGGCGGACAGCGGAACGGGGAACTTCAGCTTCGTGAATCTGCGGGTTCTGAACGATCTGTCCAATCACCACAGGAGCAGCGCGTGCATGTGCGTGTTTCTGCCCGAGCAGAAGCTGAGAAGGCTGTATTCGTTTTTCGGCGGCAAGTGCTATATCGTGGACGCGGAGGGAAAGATCGTGTCCTGCGCCGACCAGGGAAAGATCGGTGAGCAGGAGGATGAAGCCGTAATGTCCCAGCTCACGGCAGGCGGCGGCGATGTGATCCATGTCCGGGACGAAGGAAACGACACCGTCTATGCGGTGAAGCTCGACTCCGTCGGGTGCTGGCTCGTTGCAAGGTCCGAAAGCAGCATTCTGCGCACCACATTCAGGACGGTTGTCATAACGGTCGTGATCCTTCTTGCGTTCGGGGTGGCTGCGCTCTTCATCCTGTCGCGCATGATCGCGTCTGCGCTCACCTCCTCGCTGAGCAGGCTGAAAACCACCATGGAAAAGGCGAGGGCCGGGGAGCTTGACGTCCGGGCCGCCGTTGAGGGAGATGACGAGATCAGTTACCTCGCCTCCACGTTCAACGACATGATGGACAGCATGAACGCCTATATGGACGAGCTGCACAGGGGCGAGCGGCAGAAGCGGGAGAGCGAGCTCCGGCTGCTGCAGGCGGAGATCAATCCGCACCTCCTTTACAATACCATTGATTCCGCGCTTTATCTCATGACGCGCAACGACAACGGGAAGGCCATCGCCGTCCTTGAGGAGCTGTCCAGATTCTTCAAGCTGTCCCTTTCCCACGGGGCGGAGACGGTGACGGTGGGGACCGAGATCGAGCACGTGAGGTCGTATCTGAGCCTCCAGCGCCTGTGCCGCAACAAAGACATCGAGCTGAAAATTTGCGGCGACGATTCGTTGAGGGATTGTCCGGCGCTGCATATGACGCTTGAGCCGATCGTGGAGAACTCCGTCCTGCACGCGTTCGAGTGCCCGCAGGGGGGAGACTGCATTACGATCGAGCTGCGCCGGGACGGGGACGACCTGATGATACGGATCTCCGACAACGGAGTGGGCATGGAGGAAAAAGAGGTGACGGAGCTGCGGGAAATGGTGTCCAGCCCCGTCGCGCCTGCCGGGAGCTTCGGGCTCTGGAACGTGAATCAGAGGATTCGCTATCATTACGGGGACGGGCACGGGATCGAAATAGTCAGCGAGCTCGGGGAGGGCACGTGCGTTACCGTGCGCATCCCTTATCAGGTTAAACCGATGGACAAGGGGAACAGAAATGTATAAAGTTATGGTGGTCGACGACGACGAGCTGGTACGGGGCAGGGTCAAATCCCTGCTTCCGATGGAAAAACTGGGGATCGAACTGTGCGGTGAGGCATCAACGGGTCCGGAGGCGCTGGAGCTCTTTGAACAGCAGCACCCGCAGATCGTCATCATGGACATCAACATCCCCGTGATCGACGGGCTTGAGGCGACGAAGAGGATCGTCGCGGGCAACCCGGAGGCGAACGTGATCATCCTCACGGGCTACGGATCGGTTGAAAACGCGAAAGCGGCCATCAAGAGCGGGGCGGTCGATTTCCTCCTGAAGCCGGTGGACGCGAAGGAGCTGGAGGACACCGTCAGAAGGATAACGGACGGGCTGCAGGACCGCTATCAACGGGCGCTTGAACGCAGAAGGATGGAGCAGATGCTCAAGGAGGAAATGCCGTTCATACGAAACAGGTATTTCACCTCGCTGATGACGCTCCCCCATAAGGGGCTGACCGAGGAGGAGTGCCGCCGCTATCTGCAGAACTTTGGGATTTCGGGAGAGGCCAGGAACATCTGCATCGCGGTCCTGTGCCCGAATTACAGCTGCTTTTCGCTCAACGATCAGATGCCGATCCAGGCCGCGCTGGAGGAGGAGCTTGGAAAGGTTCTGAAGCCCGCGGGCGTCAGCGATATCGTCCTGTACGATTCGATCCAGGACGCGATCGTCGTGGCCTACGGGGACAGCGACAGGCTCGACAATCTGCTGGAGCAGAAGCTTTCGGCCCTGCGCGACCTGATGCGCTATGTTTACAGGCTTGATTTCAGCGCGGGGATCGGGTGCGTTGTGAACGGCTTCAGCAGCCTGAGCGAGAGCTATCGCGCCGCGATCGCCGCCATCGACAGCGGCAACATATACAGCGACAGCAAAATCGTCAGCAGCTGCAACATCAGGGACGATGAAGTGCCGCAGCGAAGAGCCCTGAAAACGATGAGCTATGCCGACGTCGTGAAGCTCTTCGTCGCAAACGATCCCGGTAAGACGGAGGACGCTCTGAGGGAGTATTTCAACCGGCTCGTTTACGAATCGGAGGGGGCCTTCGACATCGTCTGCCGCATGGGAATCGAGATCGTGGCGCTCTTCCTCTCCGCCGCGCAGGAGGTCGGAGGGAACACCGAGGTGGCGTTTTCCGGCGGCGCCGCGCCGTTTGTGAAGATCATGCACGCCGGCAGCGTCAGCGAGATCTGGAAAACGATCATGGACGTCGTCAACGCGCTCTCAAACGACGTGCAGGACCAGAAGAAGAAGCATACGAACCGCGCGGTGGACAGCGCCAAGCTGTATATCCGGAGGCAGTATGCGGATCCGGAGCTCAGCCTGGAAAAAACCGCGGAGAGCGTGAGCCTCTCGCCGGCGTACCTTTCCCAGCTTTTCCGCCAGACGCAGGGCTGCGGGTTTACCGATTACCTCAACAGCGTGAGGGTCGAACAGGCGAAGCGCCTTCTGGCTTCAACGAATATGCGGGTCTATGAAGTCGCCGACGCGGTCGGCTTCAGGAACACGAAGTATTTCTTTCAGGTCTTTCGCGAGCTGACCGGACAGCGCCCCCGGGAGTACCATGAGAGCAAGGGGGATATCCGGGGCGCCGGGGCCGGAACAGATAAATAATGCACAGATATCGCCGGGCCGGACACGGAGATTTGTGCAATGTACCGAATGAATGGTTCAATAATCGCGGAAATGGTCCACAATCTTGCGGCGCTGCAGATGACCTTTTTGAATGTTTGGCGGATTGATTGCGGGCCGGTCTCCTCATATACTGTAACTGGACGGCGGGAAACCGTCCGAAAAATATTTTAGGGAGGGGATCAAGTGAAAAAGACGATTACAATGCTGCTGGCTCTGGTCATGGTGGTCGGCCTTCTTGCCGCGTGCGGCTCGGCCAACACAGCTTCCAGTACGGCCTCCAGCGCGGCGTCCGGCAGCTCGTCTGCTGCGGCGTCCAGCTCCAAGGCGTCCAGCTCCAGCTCCGCGGCCTCCAGCTCGTCGGCTGACAAAGCCGTCACGCTTACGGTGTGGCGCTACGATCAGGGCGGCGGGGACGATGCCGCATACCAGGCGTGGGCCGACGAGGTCCACAAGGAGTATCCCAACATTACGATCGAGTTTGAGATTCTTCCTTTCGATTCCGGCCCGAAGAAGTTTACGGTCGCCTGCGCGACGAACACCACCCCCGACATCTACATCGACGGTTATTCCCGCTGCGCTCCGGCGGTGACCGGCGGCCTCTGCATTGATCTCACCGACATCATCAAGGCGCACACCTCCGATTTCATCGAAGGAACACAGGTTGCAGGCGTTATCGACGGGAAGAACTATTTCCTGACGACCGCCAAAGATGCAGCCTACTGCGTTTCCATCAACAAGACCCTTGCCGAGAAGCTCGGCGTCGCCGATCTCCTTCCGAAGGACGACAAGTGGTCCTACGACGATTATCTGAAGCTCCTCCGCGCTGCGAAGGCGGCGGATTCCTCCATTTATCCCACGGCTCTCTGGGCCGGCTCCCGCTCCTCCGACGCGGTCGATTACTCCTGGCTGCTCGCCGCCAAGTCCGAGATAACGAACAAGGACCTCACGGCCACGGCGTTCAACTCCGCCGATTACAAGGACAAGAGCCTTGGGGTTTTCAACCTCTTCAAGACCATCAACGACGAGGGGCTCTGCCCGGCCGGCGCCGCCACGCTCATCGACGAGGACCTTTACACCTACTGGAAATCCGGAACGCTCCTGTGCAGAATGAGCGTCGCCTGGAACAACGCCAGCGAGTTCTATTCCGACATGCAGTCCGGCGATTCCCAGAAGTTCGACTACGACATGTACACGATCCCGACTCCCGACGGAAGCTACGTTCCGACGGTTGCAAGCTGGGGCTACATGGGCTGGTGTGCCTTTGACAACGGCGGACACACCGACGCCATCAAGAAGGCCATCGAGGTCTATCTGAAGGATCCGGAGTCCTACGACATCCCGATCAACAAGGTCGCGGGCACGTTCCCGATCTGGACCAGCCACAGCATCAAGTACGAGGACGCCACGCTTGCCAAGATCATGGATCGCGGGCAGCAGTACTCCGCCCAGTATACCCGCAGCGACTTCGGCATTCTCGAGGGCTGGTGGACCGATTTCCGCGAGACGCTGTATCCGCAGCTCCAGGATCTCTATACCGGCAAGATCGACTCCCAGACGCTGCTCAACAACTGGCAGACCAATGCCGACGCCGTTATCAAGAAGGCGCTGGCCGGCTGACGGGCCGATTAACTGACATCCCACGTGATATGACAGGATATAGAGGCGGAGACGCCTCTATATCCTGTTCCTAAAACCGGCTTGCGCGGAGACTGCGGGAAGAACCGCGAACGGGCCGAACCCCGGCAGGCGCCGGCGGCATGTGCGGCGGCGCCGAAGACACGGCGAGAGAGGCGAATTTTATGCATGAGACCGGAAAACCAAACCGCAGATCGACGCTTGCCCGGAGGAAGGCAGGGTGGGGGTATTTTTTCCTGATACCCTGGCTCGCCTTCTTCCTTGTGTTTTCCCTGTATCCGTTTTTCTACGGGATCATCGTATCGTTTACGAATTTCACCCTCGGTTCCATGAAGTGGGTCGGGCTTGAAAATTACAAGCAGATCTTTGCGGACTACGCCTTCTGGCGTTCCCTGCGCGGCACGATCTATTACAGCCTGATCGTCGTCCCGCTGGGGATGCTGCTTCCGCTCCTTGCGGCGAACGCGCTCAGGGATCACGGAAAGTTCATGAACAATCTTGTAAAGCTGATCTTTTACGTACCGGGCGTCGTTTCGTCCGTGGCGCTGGTGATCGTCTGGAAATTCATACTCGCGCCGAATTCCGGGCTTCTCAGCGAGCTCCTTTCCAGCTTCGGGCTGAAGCAGTACTCGATCTTCGACAGCGCGTCCACGGCGATCCCGGCGCTTGCGCTGATGATCATTCTGAGCGGCCTCGGCCAGAACCTCATCATCTATTCCGCGGCGATCGGCGGGATACCGGAGACGTACTATGAAGCCGCGGCGCTGGACGGCGCCACGAAGGGGCAGGTGTTCCGGAAGATCACCGTGCCGCTGCTCCATCCGACGATGGTCTACGTGTTCATCACCTCCACGATCGGCGCGCTTCAGATTTTCGTTATTCCTCAGCTGATGACCAACGGCGGACCGAATTACACGACCTCAACGCTGCTGCTCCAGGTTTACAACAGCGCGTTCGGCAACAGCCAGTTCGGGTATGCGTCGGCGCTCGGCGTGATCCTGTTCATTATCACCGCGGTCATTGCCCTGGCCCAGTTCAGGGCGATGCGCAGCGACTCGATCGAGTACTGAGGAGGCGGACGATGAAAAAGAAGCCAAGCGCGGCAGCCACGGTTTTCCTCATCCTCATGATGATCCTGCTCGTGATGCCGTTTTATGTGATGATAGTCGGCTCGTTCAAGCCGAATATCGCGCTTTCCACGATCCCCATCGATCTGTCCCCGTTCAGGAACCTGATCATAAAGAACTACACCTACGTCCTTGAAAAGTCGCAGGTCCTGCTGTGGATGAAGAACTCCTTCACCCTGTCGCTTGCGGTGGGAGCGATCACGTGCCTCGTGTCGGCAACGGCCGGCTACGCCTTTTCAAAAATCAAGTTTCCGGGCAGAGAGCTCATTTTCATGATGGTGATGGCGACGATGATGCTCCCGAAGCAGATGCTCCTCATCCCGAATTACCTCGTCGCCTACAAGCTCCATCTTCAGAACAGCTGGACGGGCGTCGTGCTTACCACGGTGGCGCCTGCGTTCGGCGTGTTCCTCTGCCGCCAGTTCATGAGCACCATTCCGGACGAGCTGACCGAGGCGGCGGAGATCGACGGCTGCAGCGAGGTGAGGAAGTTCGTGCGGATCATCGTGCCGATGGCCCTTCCGGCCGTGGGAACGGTCTTTATCTTTTCCTTTTTCTCCTGCTTCAACGATTACATCTGGCAGCTGATCATGATCTCGAACAAAAAACTGATGACGCTGCCCATCGGGCTTTCCACGTTCGCGCAGAAGGCGACGTCCACCAACAAGTCGTATCAGATGGCCATTTCGTGCATCTCCACGCTGCCGCTGATCGCGCTTTTCCTGGCTTGCCAGCGGTTCTTTATCAAGGGTATAACGACCGGCGCCGTTAAGGGATAACGGCGGAACGGAATACGCGCCGCGCAGTCTTATTTGAGTATCGGAATATTCAAACCGGGCTGCGCGGCGCTTTTTGTACGAGGGCAGATATGGGCAGACTGAATTACGACGAGGAGTTCTCCGTCGGCGGAAAGACCTTTACCGTCGCGCTGACGGATCATTTCTTCAATGAGGAGCTCGATCCCGGAACCACCCATTTTCACGCTCATCCCGGCTGCGAAGTGCAGCTCGTCGTCGGCGGCGGGGGCACCCTCGTGCTGAGAGGAGAAAAGCGTCCGCTGAGGGGCGGCGACCTTGTGCTGATCGCGCCCGGCGAAAAGCACAGGATCTGTCCGGATGCGGGGAAAGAGCTCAAACGGATTACCTTCATGTTCTTCATGGAGGACCGGAAGCCCGGGGAGAGGCTTTCGGACGGCCTTTTTTCCGTTTTCCGCACAAAGACGCCGTGCATCGTGCGGCACGGGCAGGGCGAACTGATGAAGGACGAAGAGGCGCTCCGGCGTGAATTCCGGGAG
>Ga0268360_1003047_pt1 | contig 11368 bp, 9 predicted proteins | sample BioMet11_FD_192465 | JGI IMG/M metagenome (GOLD analysis project Ga0268360, IMG submission 192465) | Sewage microbial communities from Oakland, California, United States - Biofuel 11 (Illumina Assembly) | ecosystem: Engineered > Wastewater > Sewage > Unclassified | place: USA: California... | reverse complement strand
CGGAGGTCGAGGTCTACGTGCGGGAGCGCTTCGGCGTGCGCATGCGGGAACGCGGCGTGCCCGAAGGCTTGCTTGCGTCCATGGAATATTCGCTGCTCGCCGGGGGCAAGCGGCTGCGCCCGGCCCTGTGCCTGACGTTTGCCGAACTGTTCGGCACCGAGCGGGCAAGCGTCCTGCCCTTTGCCGCCGGTTTCGAGCTCATCCATACCTATTCGCTCATCCACGACGACCTGCCGCCCATGGACAACGACGACATGCGCCGGGGCCGGCCGTCCAATCATAAGGTTTTCGGCGAAGCCGGCGCCATCCTGTCCGGCGACGGCCTGCTCACCGAGGCATTCGGCTGCATGGGCCGGACTTGGCCCGGCATATCGGCCGATCGCGTCCTGCCGGCGCTGAACGAGGCCGCCTGGGCGGCCGGCGCCGCCGGCATGGTGGGCGGGCAGCAGCTCGACATGGAATACACGGCCAAGGCCGGCGTGACCCTGGCCGAACTGGCCCGGATGCAGGCCCTCAAGACCGGAGCGCTGCTCACCGCGCCCTGTGTCTGCGGCGCGCTGCTGGCCGGAGCGGGCGAGGAGGGCGTGGCCCGGGCCCGGGAATACGGCGAGGCCGTAGGCGCGGCCTTCCAGATCGTGGACGACATCCTCGACGAAGTGGGCGATGCCGCGCTTCTCGGCAAGCCCGTGGGCAGCGACCGGGAGCAGGGGAAGACCACGTATCCGAGCCTGATCGGCCTGGATGCCAGCCGGCGTCTGGCCGAGGAGCGCAGTGCCACGGCCGTGGCCGCGCTCTCGCCCTACACAGGGCCGGCGGCGGATCTCCTGCGGGAATTGGCCCGCTACATCGTGGAGCGCGCGCAATAACCTGCGTGTCGGCGGGAGAAGGAGGCCTTCATGGTGACCACGTCCGGCGGTGCGACACGTCGGGGCTTGTTGCGCTGGCTGGCCCTGTTGCCAGCGGCCTTTGCGCTTGGCAGGGGCCGGGCTCAAGCGGCCAATGCCGCGCCGACCATGGATGCCATCGAGGCCATCATGACCCGGCGCAGTGTGCGGGCCTATACGTCTGCCCCGGTTGCGGACGATCAGCTGCATCGGATCTTGGCCTGCGGCATGCAAGCGCCTTCGGCCTGCAACGAACAGCCCTGGCAGTTCGTGGTCGTGCGCGACAAGGCGCTTCTGGCCCAGGTCGGTGCCATCAATCCGTATGCCGCTTATGCCAAGTCCGCGCCGCTGGCGATTCTGGTCGCCGGTGACAAGGGCCTGGACAAGTGCGGCGGTTATTGGATCGAGGATTGCTCGGCCTGCGCCCAGAATATGCTGCTGGCCGCCCACGCGTTGGGGCTTGGCGCGGTGTGGACCGGTATCTACCCGTTGCCCGAACGCATTGCCGGGTTTCAAAAACTTTTTGGACTGCCGGAAGCCGTGATCCCCATGGCGCTCCTCGTCGTGGGCCATCCTGCATCCACGCCCGCTCCCCAGGATCGATTCCGGGACGAACGCGTGCACAATGAGAAATGGTGATAGGGCAAAGGTACAAAGCACATGACCGCATATTCGGACAAGGCGTTGCGCATTCTCACCCGCATCACCCAGCCGAGCGATGTGGCGGGCCTTTCTCCCGAGGAAAAAGCCTGTCTGGCCGATGAGATCCGTCGGGTCATCATCGGCACGGTGTCCATGAACGGCGGGCACCTGGCCCCGTCGCTCGGGGTAGTGGAACTGACCTTGGCCTTGCTGTCGGTTTTCGATCCGGGCCGGGACAAGCTGATCTGGGATGTGGGGCACCAGGCCTACGCCTATAAGCTGCTGACCGGCCGGCTGGAAAATTTCCACACCCTGCGCACCCTGGGCGGCGTCAGCGGCTTCCCGCGACCGTGCGAAAGTCCTTACGACCATTTCGGGGTCGGCCATTCGAGCACGTCCATTTCCGCCGCTTTGGGCATGGCCATGGCCCGGGACCGCAAGGGCGAGTCCCATGACGTGGTGGCCATCATCGGCGACGGCTCCATGACCGCCGGCCTGGCCTACGAAGGCCTCAACCAGGCCGGTGGCTGGGGCGGACGGCTCATTGTCGTGCTCAACGACAACGAAATGTCCATCTCCAAAAACGTCGGCGCCTTGTCCTTGTTCCTCAGCCGCAAACTGGCCCAGCGCTGGGTGCAGCGCCTCAAAAAGGACATGGAGGGCTGGATCAAGTCCATGCCCTACGGCGGCGACCTCATGGGCTATTTCCGGCGCGGCGAGGACTCGTTTAAAAGCTTTTTCACGCCGGGCATGCTGTTCGAGGCCTTTCGTTTCAACTATCTGGGGCCCATTGACGGCCACAACACCGAACGCATGGTGGAAGTCTTTCGCGAGGTCCGTCATATCGAAGGGCCGGTGCTCGTGCATGTGCTGACCAAAAAGGGGCGCGGCTATGCCCCGGCCGAAAAAAATCCGACCTATTTCCACGGGGTGGGCTGTTTCGAACCCGAGACCGGGCTCGTGGAAAAGCCGGGCGCCTGTCCGCCGAGTTATACCCAGGTGTTTGGCCGCACCTTGCTTTCCATGGCCAAGGCCGACAAGCGCATCATGGCCATCACCGCAGCCATGCCCGAAGGCACGGGCCTGTCCGATTTCGCCAGCGAACTCCCGGACCAGTTCGTGGATGTGGGCATCTGCGAGCAGCACGCCGTGACCTTTGCCGCCGGACTGGCCATGGAGGGCTTCCGGCCGGTGGTCGCCATCTATTCCACCTTCATGCAGCGTTCCTACGACCAGATCGTGCACGATGTCTGCCTGCAAAACCTGCCCGTGACCCTCTGCCTGGACCGGGGCGGACTGGTCGGCGAGGACGGCGCCACCCACCACGGCGCCTTTGACCTGTCCTTCCTGCGCCACATCCCCAACCTGGTGCTCATGGCCCCGCGCGACGAGACCGAACTGCCGGCCATGCTGGCCACGGCCCTGGTCCATCCCGGTCCGGTGGCCATCCGCTATCCCCGGGGCGCGGGCGAGGGCGGAGTCGTGCCCGAAACCGCCGAACCGTTGCCCATCGGCCAGGGGGAAATGGTGCGCCAGGGGAGCGACGGTCTGGTCGTGGCCATCGGCAGCCGGGTCATGCCGGCCGTGGCCGCCGCCGAAAAGCTGGCCGCGGCGACCGGAAAGCAGGTGGCGGTTTTCGACGCCAAATTCGTCAAGCCCCTGCCGGCGGCCCAGCTTCTGGAATTGGCCGGCCGGTATCGGCTGTGGCTCACGGCCGAAGAAAACGTCCTGGAAGGGGGATTTGGCGCGGCCGTGCTCGAATGTCTGTCCGATGCCGGTGTGTTGCCGGGCCTGACCGTGCAGCGGCTGGGGCTGCCCGACGCCTTTGTCGAGCACGGCCCCCAACGCGCCTTGCGCGCCCTGTGCGGCATCGACATTCCGGGTATCGAAAAGGCCTTGGGCCGGTTGCTGGGGCTCTAGCGGACGCGGCACCCAGGGCGCGCCGCATCCGCAAGCGTCGTTTCTCGGATGGTTTGCTAAGGGCAGCCCCCGTTGGCCGCCGGAGGCCTTCCCAGTCCCTTTCGCTGGTCGACCCCCGACTAGATGAAGTCGGGGTCGACCGCGGCCTTGCCGCCCGCGAGCATGATCTTGACGAAGCGCACGGAGCGGTCGTCCACGGGCACGATGGGGAACCGGCTGCGACAGGCGTCGCAGGTGATGAGCGTGGGCTTGGCCGGCGCCACCACCGGCACTTCCCGATGGCAAAACGGGCAGGGATAGAGAAACACGAGTTCCACGCCCACCGGCTTGACCGGCGTGAGCGGTTTGCGTTTTTCCGTGCTCATGCCGCCTCCGTCACGAGACAGTTTCCGGTCATGGCCGCCGGTACCGGCAGTCCGGCCAGGGTGAGCAGGGTGGGGGCGATATCGCCCAGGCGTCCGGGGGCGAGGGTCGCGTGCCGGCGGGCCGCGTCGATGAGCACGAGCCGCACGGGATTCAAGGTATGGGCGGTCATGGGGCTGCCGTCCGGGGCGATCATTTCCTCGGCGTTGCCGTGATCGGCCGTGAGCAGCACCCGCCAGCCCGCGCGAAGGGCCGCGCCCACCATTTGCTCCACGCAGCCGTCCACCGTGGCCACGGCCCGCATGGCCGCCTCCAGCACCCCGGTATGGCCCACCATGTCCAGATTGGCCAGGTTGACCACGGCCAGGCTGTAGCCCTTGTCCAGGGCGGCCAGGAACTTGTCCCTGACGGTCGCGGCGCTCATTTCGGGCTTGAGGTCGTAGGTGGCCACGTCCCGGGGCGAGGGCACCAGGCAGCGGTCTTCGCCGGGAAAGGGCTCTTCCCGGCCGCAGTTCATGAAATAGGTGACATGGGCGTATTTTTCGGTCTCGGCCAGGCGCAGCTGGGTGAGACCGGCCCGGGAATACACCTCGCCCAGGACATCGGTCACGGTCTCGGGTGCGAGGGCCACGGGCAGACCGAAGCTGCTTTCGTACTCGGTCATGCAGGCGAACCCGGACAGGCGCGGGCGCACGGGCCGGGGAAAGGCATCGAAGCCGTCCAGAGCTAGGGCCCGGGTGATCTCGCGCGCCCGGTCGGCCCGGAAATTGAAAAAGAATACGGCGTCGTTGTCCCGGATCGCACCCTCACCGCCGGCCAGGACCCGGGGCTTGACGAATTCGTCCGTCTCACCGGCCGCGTAAGCGGCTTCCACGGCCGCCACCGGATCGGTGAAACCCTCTCCCGCGCCCTCGGTCAGGGCGGCGTAGGCCGCCTGCACCCGGTCCCAGCGCTTGTCCCGGTCCATGGCATAGAAGCGACCGATGAGGCTGGCGATGCGCCCGGAGCCGTTTTGCCGCAAAAAGGCGTCCAGCCGGCGCACATACTCCACGCCGCTTTTCGGCGGGGTATCGCGGCCGTCGAGCAGGGCGTGGACCAGGATGTCGGTCTGGCCGAGATGCGTCGCCGCTTCGATGAGCGCCTGCAAATGGCGCACATGGCTGTGCACGCCCCCGTCCGAGACCAGGCCCAGGAAATGGAGCCGGCCGCCGGCGGCCCGGGTCTTGGCCACCAGCTCCGCCAGCACCGGATTTTTGGCCAGGGAACCGTCTTCCACGGCCATGTCGATGCGGGTCATGTCCTGGTAGACCACCCGGCCGGCGCCGATGTTCATGTGGCCGACCTCGGAATTGCCCATGAAACCGTCGGGCAGTCCCACGGCCCGGCCCGAACAGGCCAGGGTGGTGGAGGGATATTCGGCCAGGAGCCGGTCGATGGCCGGCGTGCCGGCCCGGGTCACGGCGTTGCCGGGGCCGGCCGGAGCCAGACCCCAGCCGTCCAGGATCAGGAGCAAGGTGGGTACGGGTTTCATGCGGGACGACTCGTGGCGGCGGCAAAGGGCAGGGGAATGGGGTGTCCCTCGGACCACAGGCCTTCGAGGTTGTAAAACGGGCGCACGTCTTCCTGGAAGATGTGCACCATGACGTCGTTGAGGTCGAGCAACACCCATTGGCCCAGGGCGTAGCCTTCCATGCCGAGGTAGGGCAGGCCCAGCTCGCTGCAGCATTTCAGGACGTGATCGGCCAGGGCCTTGGCCTGGCGCACGTTGGCCGCGCCGGCCACGATCATGGCCTCGCACACGGGATTGACCGCGGCCACGTCCAGGGCCACGATATCCTTGGCCTGTTTGTCATGGAGCCAGCCGGCGATGCGCACGGCCTTCTCCCGGGTGGACAGATGAGTCTTTTTTGTCTCGTCGGACATTGTTTCTCCACAAGAAAGGATCGTTTCCCGGGGAACCGGGAAACGTCATTGGCTTACGTGATTTGGCCCGATCGCGCAAATGGAAGAGCCGTCTTTTCCGCGGTCCTCTCTTGACGCCGGCCGCGGCTTTCGGGCAGGTATTCCCTTTGGACGCGCCATGCCGTCCACCTGGAGGATACTCATGATTTTCGATATGGATATCGAAACCCTGCCCAGGGAAGACCTGGAGGCACTCCAGCTCAAACGACTGCAGCGGGTGTGCGACAGGGTCTATGCCAACGTGGGCTTTTACCGCAAAGCCTTTGACGAGGCCGGCATCAACCCCGGCGACATCCAAAGCCTCAAAGACCTACACCTGCTTCCCTTCACGGAGAAGCAGGATCTGCGCAACCACTATCCCTTCGGCCTTTTTGCCGTGCCCAAGGACAACGTGGTGCGCATCCACGCCTCGTCGGGCACCACGGGCAAGGCGTCGGTGGCGGGCTATACCCAGCGCGACATCGCCAACTGGGCCACCATGATGGCCCGGTCGCTGATGGCCGCCGGCGCTTCCCGGCGCGACATCATCCACGTGGCCTACGGGTATGGTTTGTTTACCGGTGGCCTGGGCGCCCATTACGGCGCCGAGCGCCTCGGCGCGACCACCATTCCCGTGTCCGGCGGCGGCACCCGGCGTCAGGCCATGCTGCTGAGGGATTTCGGCGCCACGGTTCTGTGCTGCACGCCGTCCTACGCCCTGGTGCTCTATGAGGCGGCCCAGGAAGCCGGGATCGACTTCAAGGACCTGCCCCTGCGCATCGGCGTGTTCGGGGCCGAGCCCTGGACCGATGGGATGCGCCGGGAGATCGAGTCCAAGATGGGTATCAAGGCTATCGATATCTACGGCCTGTCCGAGGTCATGGGGCCGGGTGTGGGTATCGAGTGCGCCGAAGCCCAACACGGCGCCCACCTCCAGGAAGACCACTTCCTGTTCGAGATCATCGACCCGAACACCAGGGAAGTGTTGCCTCCGGGCGAAACCGGTGAGCTCGTCATCACGACCCTCACCAAGGAAGCCCAGCCGCTCATCCGCTACCGCACCCGTGACATCACCCGCCTCGACTACACGCCCTGCAAGTGCGGCCGCACCACCGCCCGGATGTTCCGCGTCCAGGGCCGTAGCGACGACATGCTGATCATTCGCGGGGTCAATGTCTTCCCCTCTCAGATCGAGAGCATCCTGCTCGAAACCGAGGGGTGCAGCCCGTATTACCAGCTGGTGGTCAAGCGCGAGGGCAATCTCGACACCCTGGACGTCAAGGTGGAGGTGGATGAGAAGCTCTTTTCCGACGAAATCAAGAAGCTCCAGATCCTGGGAAACAAGATCCAGAAGACTATCAAGGACTTTTTGGGCGTCACCGCCCAGGTCAAGCTGGTCGAGCCCCGCAGCATCGAGCGTTCCGAGGGCAAGGCCAAGCGTATCCTGGACCTGCGCAACGCCTAACCGGCCACAAGGCCGCATCGGAGGGGAAACGCCATGAAAGCCGAGCAGATTTCCATCTTTCTGGAGAACCGGGCCGGCCGCCTGGAGGAAGTGACCCGGGTTCTGGCCGAGGCCGATATCAGCATCCGGGCCCTGTCCCTGGCCGATACCTCGGACTTCGGCATTTTGCGCCTGATCGTGAGCGATCACGAAAAAGCCAAGAAAGCCCTCAAGGAACATGGATTCACCGTGGGCCGCAATGCCGTGGTGGCCGTGGAAGTGTCTGACGCGCCGGGCGGATTGCACGCCGTATTGCATCTGCTGTGCGGCAACGGCATCAATGTGGAATACATGTATGCCTTCGTGCACCAGCGTGAGAAGTCGGCCGTCATCATTTTCCGTTTCGACCGCACCGACCAGGCCATCGAGCTGTTGCAAAAGCACAAGATCCCCATCATTCCCGGGGATACCCTCTATAATATCTAGTCCATCCGCTACCGGGGGCACCGCGATGCGGTGCCCCCGGCTTTTCGCTCCTGCCGATCGCAAACGGCCGATCCGTATTCCCCCCCCGTACGTAACGACCGCAATCCTGCCGAGACGGCCGTGCAATTCCTCAAGGCCTTTCTTTGCCCCAAGCCTGAAGTAGCAACCACCGCAAATCTTATCGGGATTCCAAAGGACGCGATCCCTTTGGCCGCCGGAGGCGTCTCTTCCCCCTCTGCCAAGGGCCAAGCGCCTTGACAAAAGACGCCTTCCGTGAACTACCATGCTGGATGCCAGATGGCTTTTCCGTCCGTGCGGAAGCCAGTGTGTCGAGGTGGTCATGGTTGGTGGTGGGGTTGGGCTGACGCGCCGGGAGGCGTTCGTCTGGGAGTTGCCGCGTTCCGGTGCCATGCGGGTGCCGGCGCGGCTTTTCGGTTCGCCTGAGGCCATGGCGGCCATGGAAGGTGGCGTTCTTGACCAGTTGCGGGGCGTGGCCGGTCTGCCCGGCCTGGCCGGACCGGTCCTGGCCATGCCCGATGCCCACACCGGCTACGGATTCCCCATTGGTGGCGTGGCCGCTTTCGATGCCGCCCAAGGCGGCGTGGTCTGCGCCGGCGGGGTCGGCTTCGACATCGCCTGCGGTGTGCGCGCCCTGGTGGCCAATGTGTTCCGCGAGGAAGTGGAGCCGATGCGCGAGCGGTTGGCCGACCGGCTGTTCGCCCAGGTGCCGGCCGGACTCGGCAGCGGCGGCCGGCCGCGTTTGTCTGACCGGGATTTGGACCGGATGCTCGTGGGCGGAGCGGCCTGGGCCGTGGCCCAGGGCTACGGCGAGGTGTCCGATCTGGACGGCATCGAGGACCGGGGCACCATGGCCGGAGCCGATCCCGGAGCCGTGTCCGAACGGGCCCGGGAGCGCGGCCGTGAGGCCGTGGGCAGCCTGGGCTCGGGCAATCATTACCTGGAAGTTCAGTACGTGGACGCAATCCAGGACACCCGGGCGGCCACGGCCTACGGCCTGTCCCCGGAGCAGATCGTGGTCTCCATCCACTGCGGCTCCCGGGGACTCGGGCATCAGACGGCCACGGATTTTATCGCCCGCATGCTGGCCGAAGCGCCCAGACACGGCTTGGTCCTGAAGGATAAGGAATTGGCCTGCGCGCCCATCGCTTCGTCCACGGGCCAGTCTTACCTCGGCGCCATGCGGGCCGCCGCCAACTGCGCCCTGGCCGGCCGGCAGGTCATCACCGCCCTTGTCCGCGAGGTTTTCACCGAATTTTTCCCCACCGCCCGTTTGCGGGTGCTGTGCGACGTTTTCCACAACACCTGCCGGGCCGAATACCACGCCCTTTCCGGCCAGCGCAGGTTGCTCCACGTCCACCGCAAAGGCGCCACCCGTTCCCTGGGGCCCGGCCATCCGGATGGCTCCAAGCGCTACGGAGGCCTTGGCGATCCGATCCTTGTCGGCGGCAGCATGGGTACGGCCTCGTATGTTCTGTCCGGGGCCGACGCCGCCCTGGAGCGCTCCTATGCCTCGGCCTGCCACGGTGCCGGCCGGGCCATGAGCCGCAAGCAGGCCTTGTCACGGTTTCGGGGCCGGGAGGTGGCCGCGTCCCTGGCGGCCCAGGGTGTGAGTTTGCGCGCCCATGACCGCAAAGGTGTTGGCGAGGAAGCCCCGGGCGCTTACAAGGACATCGAAGACGTGGTCCGCACGACCCAGGCTCTGGAGTTGGCAACGCAAACCGCCAGGCTGCGCCCCCTGGCTTGTATCAAAGGCTAGTCATGCTCGACAGACTCATACGCGACACGGACGCCATTGCCCGGCTCACCGGAGATATCCTGCTGTTGGTGGACACGGCCGGCGTCATTTTGCATGCCACCCCAGGCGCCTCGGTCCTGTTTGGACGCGATCCGGGCCAGTTGACGGGCTTGTCTTTTGGCATCCCGCTGACCACCGAAAACGGGGTGGAAGTGGTCGTGGCCGAATCCGGCCGCAAGGCCGTCCTGCGCCAGGAAAGCCTCGAATCGGCCGGATTGCCGCTTTTCCGGATTCATTTGCGCGATGTCACGGCCTGCCGGGCCGTGGAGGCCGAATTGGCTCGGGCCAAGGAAGCGGCCAAGGCGGCTGACAAGGCCAAGAGCCATTTCCTGGCCAACATCACCCACGAAATCCGCACGCCCATGATCGGTGTCCTGGGCATGACCGAGCTGACCCTGGCCACGGATCTGAGTTCCAAACAGCGGGAATATCTCGAAATGGCCCGGCATTCCGCCCAGTCGCTGCTCACGGTGCTCAACGACATCGTCGACTATGCCCGCATCGAGACCGGGGCCCTGGAACTGGCCAAAACGCCTTTCGATCTGACCGAAACCGTGGAAGAGGTCATGAGCGTCTTTCGGCCCCTGGCCATCAAGAAAGGCTTGATCCTGGAAGTCCGGCACGGGGAAGACGTCCCTGGCAAGCTCGTGGGAGACGCGAGCCGGTTGCGCCAGATCCTCATCAATCTGGTCGGCAACGCGGTCAAGTTCACCGACACGGGCAGTGTGGTCCTGGCCATCGAGACCGACCGGCTGCTGACCGACACCGAGGAAGGGACGATCGGGGAGCGCCATCTCCAGTTCAGCGTCCGGGATACCGGCATCGGCATTCCCCGGGACAAGATCCAGGCCATTTTCGACAGCTTCACCCAGGCCGATGTCACCGCGACCCGGCGTTACCAGGGCGCTGGCTTGGGGCTTGCCATCGTCCGCCATCTGGTGGCCATGATGGGCGGCACCTACCGGGTGCAAAGCGAGGAGGGCAAGGGCAGCGTCTTTTCCTTCCAGATCCCCTTTGCCCTGCCCGAGGCGCCCTTGGCCGCCGCCGGCCAAGGCGATGGGACCGACACGTCCGGCGCCCGGCCTTTGACCGTCCTTTTGGCCGAGGACAATCCCATCAACCAGATTTACGTCCAGGAACTGCTGGAGATGGACGGGCACACGGTGGTGGTGGCTCATACCGGACGCCGGGCGTTGGAGGCGTTGCGCAAACAACGCTTCGACGTCATCCTCATGGATATCCAGATGCCGGAGATGGACGGTCTGGAAGCCACCCGGGCCATCCGGGCCGACCAGAGCGGGGATTTCGACCCGACCATTCCCATCGTGGCCCTGACCGCCCATGCCCTCAAAGGCGACCGCGAGACCTTTTTGCGGGCCGGAATGAACGAATACCTGAGCAAGCCCGTCAGCCCTACCGACCTGGAAGCGGCCCTGGCCCGGGCCATTGGTGCTCCCGGGGTACAGGCCGAGGCGGAGCCTGCGCCTGCCTCCCCTGGGACGGCTGCTCTGTCCGATGTCCTGGACTGGAGCGAACTGTTGACCAAGGCCCGGGGCAATACCGGGTTTCTCATGCGGCTGTTTTCCGCCTTCGTGGCCGAGCAGCCCGTGCACCTGGAAACCATGCGCGAGGCCCTGGCCCTGGCCGACTGCGAACATCTGGCCTTTTTGGCCCATTCCCTCAAGGGGGCTGCGGCCACCATGTGCGCGCCGCTTTTGCGCGAAGCCTGCCTGGACGTGGAACGGGCTGCCAAGGCCCAGGAACTCGACCAGGCGGCAGCCGCCTTTCCGGTCATGGAAACGGCCATGGTCGACGTGCTCACGGCCATGCGCGGCAAACTGGCCGCCAATGGGGTGGATGCGGGATAGGGGG
>Ga0268360_1003040_pt1 | contig 11400 bp, 2 predicted proteins | sample BioMet11_FD_192465 | JGI IMG/M metagenome (GOLD analysis project Ga0268360, IMG submission 192465) | Sewage microbial communities from Oakland, California, United States - Biofuel 11 (Illumina Assembly) | ecosystem: Engineered > Wastewater > Sewage > Unclassified | place: USA: California... | reverse complement strand
CCGGGCAGGCTGGTCAGAGGCGTGGGCTGATACTGGCTGAACGAGGCATGGAACGCGCGGACGCGCTGCGCCGTCAGAGGGGAAAAATCAGTCACGTCGGCAGCACCGGCATGTTCGGGGGCCTTGCGAAAGGGATTGAGCAGCAGCGAGGCGGACATGGGCGTATCCTTGCTAGAAGGGGGTGGGAGGCTTGCGTGGCCTGCCGAGCGGACAGCAACAGAGTGAAACCCGGCGGCATACTTGGCTCAGTGGCAGTAGCGTTGCGTAAGATTGCACTGTAATGGGACGCCGCCCCAGAGGGCAAGGGCAAAAGGCATTGAGATTGTGGGGCAATGCCGACGCCGGGTTCTGGGGCGGGGCCGACAAGCCGAAGTTACGTTGGGTTGGCGTGCCGGAGGGCCTGCAGCCTGTAGCCGGGCGCGGAAAAAGGGTTACATGTTTCGACGTAACCCTTTAGTCTCAAGTGGCGTCCCAAGGGGGGGGTGAACCCTTGCCGACGGCGTGTAGGGATAGTCTCTAAATTATTAATTACATAAATTAGCAATGTTAGGGAACATCCAGATACATCAAAAGACATCCGCATACACCCCGAACTAACCTCTTTTAACCATCCCTGCTAAAGAGCGTATGCGCTCAAGCCCGAAGGGCGTAGGTTAAAATCCTGCCCCAGCAACCAGATAATCTTCCCCTCGCGGGAGGGTCAGACGGTCACGCCGGTCAGCTTCAATACGTAAAATCCATAAAAGCCTTCCGTAGCGACTCACATAAATTAAACCCTCGAATAAATTGCTACATCTTCTCTAAACTCCGCAATCATCGCTTCCGTCAAAGACGGTCTGAAGGAAGCGATTTTTTCAGCAATCATCTCTGTGGTCACAGGAGTGTTTGCCCCGCTTTCACATTCTTCTTCAAAGGCATACTGGGCAACAATTTGGAATAGATACTCAATATCTGCAGGCGTAAATTTAGGCGTCAAGCTTACAATATGATCAACATCAACAACGCCGCAGTTCATCATCGACAAATAGTATTCCAGAATTGTTTTTCTTCCATCGTCATCCAGAGTTCCAACCGGAATGATGCAATCAAAGCGCCCCGGGCGGAGCAGCGCAGTATCCAATTGGCGGATGTAATTTGTTGCGCATACCAGCAGGACTTTGTTTGGTTGGCTCTTGATCAGTGGTACCTGTTTGAGAAATTCGTTGGTAATGGATCTGTCGATTCGGTTGGCGCTGTCCCGGCTGCCTGCGAACTCTTCAAATTCATCAATGAAAATAATGGCTTCGTCCAGGCTTCGCGTTTTTTCCATGATTGCTCGCAGATGAGCCCCAATTTTGTCCACACCGTCAACCATAAGCATGCTTGGTGCGATTTCTATGAACCACCACGCCAGTCGCCCGGCCATTGCCTTGACAAAGTGGGTCTTGCCCGTACCGGGAGGGCCAAAAAAAATGATAGTCTTAGGCGGGATGACGCCATATTTTTCTGTAAGTGCCCCCTCGACCAAAGGGAGTATAATCCTTTTGTGAATCAGCTTTTTGGGGGGTTGCGTGTCTGAGATAGTGTCCCAAATATCTCTGCTGATAGTGCGCGCGCCCATCTGCACCAAAAGCTTTTCCTGATTGTGCGTAGAAAGTTCCTCATCCGTCCCTATGTTCTCAATAAAATCGGTGCAGGCAATCTTGAATCCCACATCCCGATTCAGTCTTTCAGACAGAACCCACTTGTGTTGCATGATTTTTTGCCACAGGTCCTTCGCTACATCCGCATCGAATTTTGCACCGCTGGCTTCAAAGATTTTGCTGGCGCAAATTTCTGGAGAGGGAGTGTCTAGTATAATTTTATCCAAAATGAACCCCTGGTTGTAATATTGTGTGGGGCAATTATTTTCGGAATTTGTGAGTAAGTTTGCATGTAAAAACGAAAATATTGCCATATAAACATATTTACAGCGTCTATATTTTAGTTATATTTTAATCTTATAATTATCATTGTCACTAGCTTTTTCATGAATTATAATTTATTTATTTAAAATTATTATATGTTTATAAGAGACATAAAAGTACTATTTTGTGTGTAACAATTATATCTACTAAATATTTTTTGCTCAGGGCATGATTACTGCCAGCCCATGAGACAAAGCTCGCCACAAACCCTCACTTGTCATACACACGCGGCTAATCGCTGATAGCCTTTTTAGACTGGCATTGCAGGCCAATAAAATTTGTGCTGCCGATATTTTTGGCATGGGGATATTCTGTTTCAAAATCTGTCAGCACGTGATGTAGCTGATTATCCTTGTTGCAGGGAGTGCGTAGCACAAGCCCTGCCCGCTCCCCCGAAAGAACCCTGTCAGCCTCAACTGACAATCGCCGCATCGAGCGATTGTCGTGATTTTTTACGCTGATATTTTAAGCCGCATCTCATTTATTTTTGTAGATATATCCTGATAGTGGAATATTTTGTCAGAAATATTTAAATGTAAAAAAGCAGAATACGCTGAAAAAATTATCAAATTAATATATGTACTGTATTACATAAGTTGATTATAAAAGAGAAAAAGTATTTGTAAAATTTATTTTTACAATTAAGTAACGTGCATTTTTATTGAATAATTATCTCCTATGTCTTCCCACTTGTACGACTTTTCTTCAGATCGGACACGCCGGAAGGCTCAGGCTATGAGTCGCCAACGACAAACCAGGCGGCAAGGGCTCAGTGGGGCAATCCTGCTTGGAACACGCAGTCATCATTACAACAATCTATATTTAACATGCTGGAAATATTTATAATGAATCTATTTAGCAAGACACCTTACGGAATCCTTTCCGCGTTGCGGGCTTTTTTTCAGGTAAAACAGATACCCTGGAAGTACGCCGGTGAGGTCGGGCAGTATCAACTAGAGCTATTCAGCACCGAGCACCTTGGAGAGCATGGCAGGCTGCTGGCAGAAAGACACCGCATTGCCACAGAAAAGCACCCGGAAGTTTTGCTTCCACGGCTTGTGGACAACGAAAAAATGTTTTTGTCCGTGCATAGCCTGCTGAATGAAGACGCGCTGTGCGGCGTGCAGATAGCGCCCGCTGGAGAATGCCTTCTTGATAATTTTTATATTCTTGAAGAGCAGATTCGAGCAGTAAGACGGCACTTGCCCAAGGGGTACAGCCGGGAGCTGCCTCATCTGACCACGGGATTTTCTGCAGGGCTGCCCCGTGCCTACGATATCGCCCAAGAGGTCATATGGCATAGTGACGGGCGGGTGAATGCTGAAACCGTGAAGGCGGTTCTAACATCCTATCAAACCGTTTCTGTGCTCACTATTGGTGAATTATGGGCGGTTCCCATCATGTTCCGCTTTGCTCTCATAGAAAATATCAGACATATCAGCACGCTGATCGCTGCATACAGAACTGACCGCGCACTTGCCGTGCATTGGGCAAGCAAGCTGACGCACACCGCTGCGGCCTCTCCCAAAGACTTGATCATGGTAATTGCGGACATGGCGCGGTCAAACCCAGCGCTTACCGGCTCGTTTGTCGCCGAATTCAGCCGCCAGCTCAAAGGCATGGGGCCCTCCCTGGCGCTACCACTTACGTGGGTTGAGCAGCAACTTGCTGACTCTGGCCAAACGATTGACCAGCTTGTGCATGTGGAAAACCAGATGCAGGCTGCCAGCCAGCTTTCCATGAGCAATTGTTTCAACAGCCTGCGAGCCATCGAATCTATTGATTGGAAAGGGTTTGTCGATTCTGTAAGCGTGGTTGAGGGTACTTTGCGTAAGGACCCCGCAGAAGTTTATGCCGCCATGGACTTCAATTCGCGCAACTATTGCCGCACCATTATCGAAAAAATGGCGAGGTGCAGCCACCTGACAGAGAACGAGATTGCTCTGAAAGCCATTGAACTTGCCCGTGAAGGCATGAGCCTGCATGGCAAAAACGCTCGTTATGCGCATGTTGGCTGCTATTTGACTGCTGAAGGCAAGCCCCTGCTTGAAACTGCCATATCTGCCCATTTCGGCCCGGTGCAGAGCCTTGCACGTGCGGCAAACCGGTTACGTGTTCCTCTGTATATCTCTACAATCATTTTATTGACGCTATTTTTTACAGTATCGTTCGCCTTTGTCGCCATGGCGCAGGGTGTACAGAACTTATGGGCATCTCTATTTCTTTTACCCATTATCATTGTAGCCTGCCACCTGGCCCTGACTGTTGCCAATAAAATTGCTTCCATAGTCATCAATCCCAAGCCTCTTCTCAAAATGGATTTTTCCACAGGCTTGCCAGAGCATTTGCTCACTCTGGTTATTGTGCCAGCAATGCTCACCAGCAAAGATTCCATAAAGTGTTTGTTTGATGACCTTGAGGTGCGTTTTCTGGCCAACCAGGACACATCATTATATTTTGGATTGCTCACGGATTTTTCTGATTCTGCAACGGAAACCGTCCCCAATGACAAGCTGCTCGTCCGTGCGGCCCGGCAAATGACAGCAGAGCTTAATGCCAAATATGCAGCAGAAAACTACACCCCGTTTTTCCTGTTTCACCGCCCCCGTTTATGGAATGCGCAGGAAGGAATATGGATGGGGCATGAGCGTAAACGCGGCAAGATTGAGGAACTGAACAATTTTTTATGCGGCAGAACCCCGGATGTCTTTTCGGTTGTTGAGGGTGACCGGACGGCTTTTTCGCGTGTGCGCTACATTATTACGCTTGATACAGATACGCAGTTGCCCCGAGATTCCGCCCGCCAGCTTGTGGGTGCCATGGCTCACCCCCTCAACCGCGCGCGGCTTGATGAGGGTAAACAGCGTGTAATCAAAGGATATGGCATCTTGCAGCCGCGCGTAGAGCCAAGCCTGGCCGGGGCCAATCGTTCGCGCTATGCCCGTCTCAATTGCAAAAAGAGCGGCATTGACCCATACACGCGCACAGTTTCTGACAGCTATCAGGATATATTTGGCGAAGGCTCTTACATCGGAAAGGGCGTTTACGACCTGAATACGTTTGACTCCATGCTGTCTGGCCGCTTTCCTGACAACAAGGTGCTCAGTCACGATCTTCTTGAGGGCTGCTTTGCCCGCTCTGGCCTGCTGAGTGATGTTTCTTTTTATGAAGATTACCCCATGGCATATCTTACCGATGCTGCAAGGCGTCATCGCTGGATCCGTGGAGACTGGCAGATCATAAACTGGCTGTTGCCCCGCGTCCCCGGGGGCGATGGGCAGATGCACAAGAATTCTCTTTCGTTGCTCTCGCGCTGGAAAATTTTTGATAATCTGCGCCGCAGCTTGACCCCCGCCGCATTGATAGTGCTTTTGATCTCTGGGTGGGCCATACTGCCATTATCGTGGCAATGGACCTCGCTGGTGGTTGGCTATTTGTTTCTGCCAGCCTTGCTGGAAGCTGTCTTTGCCATGCTCCACAAACCGAAGGATACGTCTTTCAGGCGTCACATCGGGCTTCAGCTTTCTGAACTTCCAGGGCATTTTTCTCAACCTGCAGAGGCATTGCTCTACCTGCCTGTTGAAGCAGCCTCAAATCTGGATGCCATTTTTCGCAGTTTCTGGCGAATGCTGGCCTCAAAAAGACGCCTTCTTCAGTGGAATGTATCGGTCTGTTCTGGCAACGCTGCTCCCGATCACCTTGGAGAAACCGTGGTTGCCATGTGGGTCGGGCCCGTAACCGCCTTGCTGGGCATGCTTGCCTGTATCGCTTTGGGCAACGGCATGGCGGCAAGCACTGCCCTGGCTGGCGTTGTTTGCCTGCTGTGGTTTTTTTCGCCGGTCATGGCGTGGTGGTCGAGCCTTCCTCTTAAGCGGCATCTGGAAAAGCTCACCCCAGAGCAAACCGTTTTTCTGTTCAGAATTGCCCGCAAGACCTGGAAGTTTTTTGCAACCTTTGCCGGGGCTGAAAGCAACTGGCTTCCGCCAGACAACTATCAGGAAGTTCCCACCGGCAGGCTAGCCCACCGTTCTTCACCCACCAATATGGGCATTGCGCTGCTGGCAAATCTTTCAGCCTATGATTTCGGTTTTATAACCGCCGGGGCATTTTTGGAGCGCACAGCCAGCTCCCTGTCAGTGATGGAAAAACTTGAAAGATACAAAGGCCATTTTTTCAACTGGTACGACACCCAGTCTCTGACGCCTCTGTCGCCGCGCTACGTGTCGTCTGTGGACAGTGGCAACATGGTTGGACACCTTTCAGTCTTGCGCGCAGGGTTGCAGGATTTTGTAGAAAAAAGGGTAAGCCATCCACTGCTTTTTAAAGACCTGAAAAAAACGCTTGCCATCCTGGTTGAAGCTGCCCCCAAACCTTCCGGTGAGGCTGCAAATGCACCGCTAGGCGCTCTCAACCTTGAGCTAGATGCGGCCATACAGTCGTTTTCATCGTCTGCAAGTCAAGTCAGAAAAAATCTTGAACATCTACAAACATCTGCAACAGCAGCTTTTGCCCAGCGTGATCAGGCTTCAGACCTGCTGAAAGCGGACGACTACGGCAGCATGCAAGAAATGTTTTTGCTCAAAGTGCAGGATGAACTGGACGAGCTTGCGCTTTTTATGCCCTGGACATTGCTTCAGGATATGCCCACTGCTGTTCTGCAAGGTTTTCAGATGCTTGACGCACACCTCACCCTGTTTGAAATTGCCCGGCTTGAAGAGACTGTTTTGCCGGGTCTGGCATTGTGCGCCGCAGAGGAAAAAAAACCATCAAGGCAGCCTCTCTTTGCTGAGCTTGCGGTACTTGTTGGTGCAGGCAGCCGGCAAGCCAGGGCACGGCTTGAACAGATAACGGAGATGATGGAGCAGTGCACCGGGCTAGCGTGCCTTGAGTACGATTTTCTTTACGACTCCACGCGAAAATTGCTGTCTATCGGCTACAACGTGGACGAAAACAGAAGAGATGCAAGCTATTATGATCTGCTGGCCTCAGAGGCCCGGCTGGCAGTATTTGTGGGCATTGCCCAGGGCCATCTGCCGCAGGAAAGCTGGTTTTCTCTTGGGCGGCTTTTAACCACCACCACGGGGCAAAAGCCGGTGCTTCTTTCCTGGAGCGGCTCGATGTTTGAGTATCTGATGCCGCTTCTTGTGATGCCCTTCTATGAAAACAGCCTGCTTGACCAATCCTGCAAAGCTGCTGTTGCCGCACAGATCGAATATGGGGGAAAAAACGGGCTGCCGTGGGGGATATCTGAAAGCGGCTACTGCATGACCGACGCGCGCGCCGACTATATGTACAAGGCCTTTGGGGTGCCGGGGCTAGGCATCAAGCGCGACCTGACCGCAGATATGGTTGTGGCTCCATACGCTTCGGCCTTGGCCGCCATGATAGCTCCACGTGATGCCTGCCTTAACCTTGAACGTCTTTCACAGGGAGGCGCAGAAGGTGAGTACGGCATGTACGAGGCCGTTGACTATACCGAATCGCGATTACCCAGGGGGGAAACATTCGAGATCGTGCGTTCCTACATGGCGCATCATCAGGGAATGAGCCTGCTTGCCCTCGAGGCCTTGCTGCTTGATTACCCCATGCAAAAACGGTTTGAAAGCGATCCCCAGTTTCAATCCGCCATACTGGTTTTGCAGGAACGGGCACCGGAAGCAATTCCAGGTTATGTACGCACGGCAACACGGTCGGGTGTTCCCGCAATTCACAGGTCTGTAAAAGGTGCAACGCGCATCATCGGTTCGCCGCACACTGCAAGGCCAGAGATTCAGCTGCTTTCAAACGGCAGGTATCATGTCATGGTAACCAATGCCGGTGGCGGGTATAGTCGCTGGAAAAACCTTTCTGTAACCAGGTGGAAAGAAGATACGACGTGTGACGACTGGGGTACGTTTTGTTACATCCGCGATCTTGCCACTGGAGAATACTGGTCTACCACCTTCCAGCCTACCCAGGTAAAAACTGAACATTTCAAGGTGATTTTTTCAGAAGGGCGGGCCGAATTTCATTGCCGTAACCTTAACTATGATGTGCATACGGATATTGCGGTTTCGCCAGAACACGATGTCGAACTGCGGCGAACAAAGATCACGAACAACTCTCTGGAACAGCGAACCATAGACATGACCAGTTTTGCCGAGGTGGTTCTTGCTTCTTGCGCCGCTGATGCCTTGCATCCGGCATTCAGCAACCTTTTTGTCCAGACCGAAATAGTTGAAGATCAGTTTGCGATTCTATGCACACGCCGCGCCCGCTCTGAAGAAGAAAATACCCCCTGCATGCTGCACATGATGACTGTGCACGGCGTGCCTGTTGACGCCATTTCTTACGAAACGAGCAGACGGCAATTTATTGGCCGTGAGCGCACCATAAAAAATCCAAGGGCAATGGACAGGGAAGTTTTTGATCTTTCTGACAGTGCTGGAGCCGTGCTTGACCCGGTTGTTGCCGTGCGCACACGCATCACGCTTGAGGCCGGGCAGTCTGCAATAATTGATGTTGTTTCTGGCGTGGGCGAATCACGGACAACGGCCATGGCCCTCATTGAAAAATACCGGGATAAGGGCATTGCCGACCGCGTTGCCCGTATGGCTTGGGTTCATGGCCAAATTCTGCTGCGTCAGATCCACGCCACAGAGGTGGAGGCGCAGCTATATACTTGTCTGGCAGATTCCATCGTGTACGCCAATGCGCAACTGCGTGCAGAAAGCTCTGTGCTTGTGCAAAACAGCAAGGGGCAGTCCGGACTTTGGGGGTATACGCTGTCCGGCGATCTTCCCATACTGCTGTTGCGGATAGGAAGCGTTGACAATATCGAGCTTGTCCGCCAGCTTTTGCGGGCGCATACTTACTGGAATCTTAAAGGCTTATTGGTTGACCTGGTCATCTGGAATGAAGACAAGGCCGGGTACAGGCAGCTTCTGCATGACCAGATCATGGGGCTTATTGCAGAGGGGAACGGCAGTAGCCTTGGGAAACCTGGGGGGATTTTTGTCCTTTCTGCCGATCGCATAGTTGAAGAAGACCGAATCTTGATGCAGGCAGTTGCCCGGGTCATTATTGCCGACGACAAAGAGTCTTTGGAGCAACTGGTAAAAGGCCGCATAGCGCCTGTCAATACAATTCCCTATCTTGCTCTGTCGGAAGGGCCAAGAGTTATCCGTGCCGAAAGCGCCATGCCTGCCCCCCGCAATGACCTTGTTCTCTTTAACGGACTGGGAGGTTTTACTCCCGACGGGCGGGAATATGTTATAATTACCGCTCAGGGCCAGGCCACGCCCGCTCCCTGGGCCAATGTGCTCGCAAATTCACAGTTTGGAACCGTTGTTTCGGAAACAGGGCTCGCCTTTACCTGGAGCGAAAATGCCCACGAGCACCGCATTACCCCGTGGTCAAATGACCCCGTGGGTGATTCAAGGGGCGAGGCATTCTATCTTCGCGATAACGACACCGGCTACTTCTGGTCGCCATCCCCCCGCCCATGCCGGGGCAAAACGCCTTACACAACCCGGCACGGCTTTGGCTACAGCGTATTTGAACATACTGAACGCGGTATAAAATCAGAACTTCTTGTGCATGTTGACGTGGACGCCCCGGTAAAATGCATGCGGCTGACAGTGAAAAATGAGTCGCCAATACCGCGCAGGCTGTCGGCAACGGGCTATGTGGCCTGGGTTTTGGGCGATTTGCCGGAGAAAACACGCATGCACATAGCCACAGAAGTTGACCAGATGAGCGGGACGGTTTTTGCCTGCAATTCCTACAATTCTGAGTTTTCTGGTCGAACAGCATTTTTTGGCACAGACGACAGCATCAAATCTGTGAGCTGCGACCGCGCTGAATTTTTGGGTCGCAATGGCTCTCTGGACAATCCGGCGGCCATGGGGCGCAGCCGCCTTTCGGGCCGAAACGGTGTTGGCCTGGACCCGTGTGCCGTTATTCAGGTCCCGTTCACTCTCGCCGCCGGCGAGGAGAGGGTCATTGCATTTCGGCTTGGAGTCGGGAAATCCAAGGATGAATGCAGAGAACTTGCCATGCGGTTTAAAGGCGTGGAGGCAACGCAGAAATCCTTGAGCAGGGTCTGGCGGCAGTGGGATCGCCTGCTTGGCTCTGCCTATGTGGAAACACCGGATACGTCTTTCAACATGATGGCCAACGGCTGGCTGCTGTATCAGGCCATAGCCTGCAGGATGTGGGGGCGCGGAGCCATTTATCAGTCTGGCGGTGCATTCGGATTCCGCGACCAGTTGCAGGACGCAATGGCGCTTGTGCATACCGCACCCCATTTGCTGCGTGAACAGATACTTTTATGCGCATCGCGGCAGTTTGCAGAGGGTGATGTCATGCACTGGTGGCATCCGCCGTCAGGGCGAGGGGTGCGCACGCACTGCTCGGACGACTACCTCTGTTTGCCGCAGGCCGTTTGCCGCTATGTCAGCTCTACCCAGGATACCGGCATACTGGACGAGCAGGCTGTCTTGATCACAGGGCGGCCCCTCAAGGACGATGAAGATGCTTATTACGACCAGCCATCCGCTTCTGGCAACACGGCAACAATCTATGAGCATTGCGTGTTGGCAATACGCTATGGGTTAAAATTTGGCGCACACGGGCTGCCGCTTATGGGTTCTGGCGATTGGAATGATGGAATGGACAAAGTTGGCGCTGGTGGAAAAGGCGAAAGCGTCTGGCTGGCCTTTTTCCTTTACGATGTGCTTGCCAGGTTTGGTCCCCTTGCGGCTGCACGCGGCGATTTGCCGTTTTATCAGGAATGTTCAAGTCAACTAGCTGTATTGAAAGAAAAAATAGAAACACACGGCTGGGATGGCGGATGGTATCGGCGTGCATACTTTGATGACGGCACCCCCCTGGGCTCGGCAGAAAATAGTGAGTGCCGTATCGACTCCATAGCGCAAAGCTGGTCTGTGCTCTCAAAAGCAGGGAGTGCGGAGCATGCCAAACTGGCTATGCGGGCGCTGGATGACTACCTTGTGCGGCGCGAGGACAAACTGGTAAAACTGTTTACACCACCTTTTGACGTGCAGACCCCCAACCCCGGCTATATCAGAGGATACACCCCTGGTGTGCGCGAAAACGGGGGCCAATACACCCATGCAGCCGTGTGGGCGGCCATGGCCTTTGCCCAGTTGGGTGATTCCAGCCGGGCATGGGCAATCTTCAATATCATCAATCCGGTAAATCACTGCAAAACCGCAGGAGATGTGGCGCGCTACGAAGTGGAACCCTATGTGGCTGCCGCTGACGTTTATGCCGCCCCCGGCCTTGTTGGGCGCGGCGGCTGGACATGGTATACTGGTTCCGCCGCCTGGATGTATCGCCTGATGCTTGAATCTCTTATGGGAATCAACATTGAAAATGGCGCGTTGCGAATTGCCCCCTGCCTACCTGAAAGCTGGGGTTGTTGCACCGTTCATTATCGCTATTGTAGCGC
>Ga0268360_1003039_pt1 | contig 11402 bp, 8 predicted proteins | sample BioMet11_FD_192465 | JGI IMG/M metagenome (GOLD analysis project Ga0268360, IMG submission 192465) | Sewage microbial communities from Oakland, California, United States - Biofuel 11 (Illumina Assembly) | ecosystem: Engineered > Wastewater > Sewage > Unclassified | place: USA: California... | reverse complement strand
CGACGACGCGCCGTTCTGAGCGGCGTCCATTGGTTTACATAAAGCGGAGGCGGATGATGTCCGCCTCCGCTTTTTTCGCGGAATCAGATGGTCAGCGTTCCGCTCTCGTCCTCGAGAAGGATCAGGATCTTTTCCTCGATCCCGGTCTCTGCGCCGACGTACACCAGGCAGTTTCGGCCCTGCTCGTCCATGCACCTGAACTCGTGGCAGAACACCTCGTTTTTTCCCGCCGTTGGAATGATCGCCAGCCCGCGGGAAACGACGGTCAGCGCGGGAGAGAGTTTTGCCTGCGCTTCATCCGGATCCGCCTTCACGTCCGGGATGGACCTTGCGGTGTGGCACATGACGTAGCCGCGGCTGTCGAAGCCCGTCACCGAGCCGGAATCCAGCGCGACCGTGACCTTGACGAGGTCGGGGTAGCAGACGACGCCGCTTTGCTCAAAGGCGTAGTTGACGGTGACGGCGCTGCCGTCGGAGCTCCAGTAGGTTTCTTTCATCGATGCGTAGCCGCTGCGCCTGAGGAAATTTCCCGCGAGCTTCACGGCTTCCTCAGCGGTCATTGCCGCCGTCTCGACCGGCCTTGTGTTGCGGAAATAGAGCACGCGGCCGCCCGCTTTCGTGACCTCCACGGTGAGCGTCCCCCCTCTGGAATCGCCGGTCAGGACGTAGACGGGTATCTCGTCTTCCCGGACGTGGTCGAGGGAGAGCCTGCTCTTGTCCATGCCGCAGAACCTCGCCGCGGAAAGGATCGCGTCGTCCGCCGCAACCTCGGCTTCCCCCTCCAGGAGCTTCGGCGAAAGGCCGGTGATGTGCTCGGAGAAGGGGCCGTCGTAGATCAGCGCGGGCAGCTCGGGAAAGTCCGTTTCGATCTCGCTGATGCTCATCGCGGCGCCGGTCTGCGAGGCCTCGTCGTCGTCCGCGGAAAGCGCGTCCTGCGCCCGTTCAAGGCTCCGGATGTCCATGCCCCCGGCGAGGAGCTGCGACTGCAGGCCGTCCAGCTCCCTTGAGATCTGGGCTGCGCTGTCAGACAGCGACGACAGATTGCTCCGCTCTCCGTCCCCGAGACCGGTGCCGGCCGCCGCGCTTCTGGAGAGCGCGCAGGCATAGTCGCCGACCCTGCCGATGAAGGACGAGGTGTGCGACAGCTCCACGTCGGCATAGGGCAGCATCCCCAGCGCCGCCTGGGCGGACTGGGAGCGCGCGTAGATCTCCGCGCAGACGGTGCTTTCCATGGAGGGCGACCCCGCATAGAGGGACTTCTGCAGCGCCGTGCTCATGGCGTCCACCGAGTCGGAGAGCTGCGAGAATGCCCGGGCATAGCTCACGTCGGCCTCTCTGCGGAGCCGGGCGGCCTCCGCGGACTGCTGGATCACAAAACCGCCGAGCACCAGCAGTGCGGCAGAAATGTATGTGACGGCAAGTGCGGCCGTTTTTTTGGACAGCTTCATAATAAAACCGCCTCCCTGCCGTTAGGATGGACGGCGGGGAGGCAGCTTATTCCATGTAAATTCAGGCAGCTTCAGGAAAGCTTGGCGATCCCGGCGCCGATGCGGCGCAGCGTCTCGTCCCTGCCCAGGATGCGGCAGAGCTCGACGGCGCCGCCGGGCGTGACGGCGCGGCCGGAAACAGCGATGCGCAGCGGCCACATCAGCGTTGCGTTTTTAACGCCCAGGGCTTCGGCCAGACCGGTCAGGCAGTCGTGGATGGGCTCCTGCGCCCAGTCGGAGAGCCCGGTCAGCGCCTCACGGCAGGCCTGGAGCATCCGGAGCGAGACCGCCTCGTCGGTCTTGGACTTTTTGTTGACGTACAGCTCTGTTCCGTACTCCGGCAGCGCGTCGAAAAAGTCCACCTTTTCGGGGATCTCCGTCAGCTTTTCCGTGCGCTGCTGCAGAAGCGCCGCCACGTCGGCGGGGGAAACGGCGGGATTTTTCACGGTCTGCCGGATATACGGCTCGGCCAGTGCGGCGAACTTTTCCGGGGTCAGCGCGCGGATGTATTCGCTGTTGAAGTAAGTGAGCTTGTTGATATCGAAAATGGCGGGGGATTTGGAGATGCCGGAGATATCGAAAACCTCCGCCAGCTCGCGCAGGGAATAGATCTCGCGCTCACCGCCGGGGGACCAGCCCAGGAGGGCGACGTAGTTCACCACCGCGTCGGTCAGGTACCCCTGGGCGATCAGATCCTCATAGGACGGATCGCCGTGGCGCTTTGACATCTTGTTCTGCGCATCGCGCATGACGGGCGGGCAGTGGATGTACTTGGGGACGTCCCAGCCGAACCCCTCGTACAGGAGGTTATACTTGGGCGCGGAGGAAAGGTATTCGGTGCCGCGGACCACATGGGTGATGCCCATGAGGTGATCGTCCACCACGTTCGCGAAGTTGTAGGTGGGGAGCCCGTCGCGCTTCATGAGCACCTGGTCGTCCAGGTCGGCGTTGGGCGCCGTGATCTCGCCGAAGATCTCGTCGCGGAAGGTGGTGGAGCCGCCCTCCGGAATGCGCTGTCGGATGACGAAGGGTTCGTCTGCGGCAGCGCGCGCGTCCGATTCGGCGGCGGAAAGTCCGCGGCAGGGATCGGCGGCCTTTTCGAAGCCGCTCTCCTCGCCCTCGCTCTTTTCGCAGAAGCAGCGGTATGCGTGGCCGCGCGACATGAGAAGCTCCGCGTATTTTCCGTACAGGCCGCGGCGCTCCGTCTGGACGTAGGGACCGACGGGACCGCCCTTGTCCGGGCCTTCGTCGTGGTCGAGGCCGCATTCGGCCAGCGTCTTATAGATCACGTCCACCGCGCCGGAGACGAGCCGCCCTTGGTCGGTGTCCTCGATGCGGAGGATGAACGTGCCGTTGTTCCTGCGGGCGATGAGCCAGGTGTAAAGCGCGGTGCGCAGGTTTCCGACGTGCATGTATCCGGTCGGACTGGGAGCAAAGCGGGTGCGCACGCCGCCCTTCGGGATGCGCGCCTCCATCTCCCTGAACCATTCGGTGTCGAGCGCCATATCGTACCTCCGAAAAAACTGATTAAAATGGTTTGCGCGGCGTCGCCGCGCATCGCTGCCGCAAAAAGCCCGTGCAGCGGTTCATATTATATTCCTTCCCGGCCGGAGGGTCAATACACGCAACTTTTTCCTGCCGGGAACGTCAAACCGGATAGCGTTTCCCTGATGCGCATGGTATAATACCTGCAAAGCAGATATTATCTTTTATGGCGCGTCCGCCTCGCCGCTTCGCGGCAGCCGGCGGCGATGCCGATCTGCCACGGCCTGCGGCCATGGTAAATATATCTGCAAAACCCATCTGCCATGACCTGCGGCGGTTGTACCGGCGCATCGAAAACGGCCATCGTCAGTAATTCTGAAAGAGGGGTGGAAGTCACGGCTGAACTGCCTGCGGCGATCAGTGCGTTCCTTGCGGGCCTTTCCGCAGACGCCGCCGCGTTCTTTTCCTCCGGCGGCCCGCTCGCCGGCGTTTCAAAATACATTACCTGCGGCATCCGCTTTGCGCTGCCGCTGCTTTCGCTGTACGTGCTCCTGCGCTGCGCCCGCTCGCTGCTCTCCGGAAAGACGGAGGACGAGGTCTGGGGGTGGCTCAGCCTGCCCAACGGCGCGCGGATCGAGCTGCGGCACTGGGAAAACATCATCGGGCGCGCGGCGTCCGCGGACGTGGTTCTGGCGTATCCGACCCTCTCGCGGAACCACGCGGCGCTGATCCGGAACGCCGACGGCGACTGGAAGGTCTACGATCTGGATTCCAAGAGCGGCGTCATCCTGCGCGGAACGCGGATCGGCGGCCCCGAACCGATCGATACGGGCGACATCCTGTCGCTGGGCGGAGTCGATACGGTCTTCGTCAAGGCCTCGGCCGATCATGAGCGGCTTCAGGCGCAGGAACGGGAACGTCCCGGGCGCGTATTTCGTCCGGCGGCGACGCTGCTGGCGCTGACGCTGTTCGCGCTCCTCCTCGGGTTCCAGATGTGCATTTCCGCCGGGGACAAGCTCAACATCTCCGTGCCCGCCGCGTTTCTGGCGCTGATCCTCATACTGTGGCTTACCTATATCGTCACCCGCGCCATGCGCAGGACCGGGTTTGAGATCGAAACGCTGGCGTTCTACCTTTGCTCGCTGGGGTTTTCCGTGGTCGCGGGCTCGAACCCGGGATCGCTTTACAAGACCGTTCTCTGCCTTGTGATGGGCGTCGCCCTGTTCTGGGTGGTCGGCTGGTCGCTCCGGGATCTGGACAGGGCGAAAAAGATGCGCTGGCCGCTGGCCGCGGCAGGCCTTTTGCTCCTGTGCGTGAACGTCCTTACCGCTGAGAGCATTTTCGGCGAGCGCAACTGGCTGCAGATCGGCGGGATCTCTTTTCAGCCCTCCGAATTCGTCAAGATCTGTTTCGTTTTTGCCGGCGCCGCCACGATGGACCGGCTGTTCGCCAAGCGCAATCTGATCCTTTTCGTGATCTTTTCCGGCGCCTGCGTCGGCTGCCTTGCGATGATGAGCGATTTCGGAATGGCCGCGATCTTCTTTGCGACCTATCTCGTCGTCGCCTTCATGCGTTCCGGCAGCTTTGCGGCCGTGCTTCTCAGCGCGGGCGGCGCGGTTTTCGCCGGGATGATCGCCATTGCGGCAAAGCCCTATATCGCCGGGCGCTTCGCCACCTGGGGCAAGGCCTGGCAGTATGCCAGCGCGGGCGGCTACCAGCAGACGCGCACCATGTCTGCGGCGGCCTCCGGCGGCCTCTTCGGCCTCGGCGGAGGGAACGGATGGCTGCGCGGAATCTTCGCTGCGGATACGGATATGGTGTTCGGCGTGCTCTGCGAGGAGCTGGGGCTTATCGTCGCCGTCTGCGCCATCGCCGCCATCGTGATCATGGCGCTGTTTGCGATCCGCTCGGCGGGCTCCGCCCGCAGCTCGTTTTACGTCATCGCGGCCTGCGCCGCGGTGACCATCTTCATGTGCCAGGTCATCCTGAACGTTTTCGGTTCGGTGGACATCCTGCCCTTTACGGGCGTGACGTTCCCGTTCGTCTCCAAGGGCGGCTCCAGCCTGATCGCGTCCTGGGGCCTGCTGGCGTTCATCAAGGGGACCGACACGCGCCAGAACGCCAGTTTCGCCATCCGCCTGCCGCGGCGCGCGTCCCGGCGCGGACAGCCGGCCGACGCCTACGACGACGGCCCCGGCGAATATGTCCCGGACGACCCGGGCGAGGATTTCCAGGTGGACGTCGGCGAGGACGCCGACGTTCCCGACAGCGGCTCCGGCCCGGAGGATGATCGGAATGAATAAGATCCGCAGGCGCACGGTTTCCGTGCTTATCCTGGTTTTCGCGATCGCGGCGGGACTTTGCGTTTACATTGTGAAGTTCGCCGTGAACGGGCGCAGCTGGGCGTCCTTTTCCGCCAACGGCAACGCCTATTACGAGGGGCGGCTCGCCCTCGGGACCGTCACGGACCGCAACGGCGTCGTCCTCGCGTCGATCGACGGCGGCAGCCGCGTTTTCGCGGACGAACGCCTGATGCGCGTTTCAACGCTGCACGCCGTGGGCGACCGGTACGGCAACATCGGCACCGGCGCGCTCAAGGCGTTCGCTTCCCAGCTTGTGGGGTATAATCCGGTCACGGGCCTCTATTCTCTTGACGGGAACGGCGCCACCGTGAAGCTGACCATCGATTCGAAGCTCAACGCCGCGGCCTACAAGGCGATGGACGGGCGCAGCGGCTGCGTGGCCGTGGCGGATTACAAGACGGGCGAGGTACTCTGCATGGTGTCAACGCCGTCCTTCGACCCGGCGGACCCGCCCACGATCGCGTCGGACGACACGTCCGGCGTCTATATCAACCGCTTTCTTTCCTCGTCCTTTACCCCCGGCTCTGTTTTCAAGCTCGTGACGCTCACCTCGGCCATCGAGAACATCGACAGCCTTTCGGACTGGAGCTTTGACTGTGACGGGAGCCTGGATGTGAACGGGGACGCCGTGACCTGCACCCGCGCCCATGGGGAGCTGAAGGTGGAGGACGCGCTGGCGGTTTCCTGCAACGGCGCGTTTGCCGAGCTCTCGCTGAAGCTCGGCGGAGACGCGCTGGCCAAGACCGCGGACAAGCTGGGGATGACCGGGCGGATGAAGATCAGCGGGATTTCCACCGCCGCGGGCCAGTTTGCAAAGGGCGCGGACAAGTCGTCCGATCTGGCGTGGTCCGGCGTCGGCCAGTATGAGGATCAGGTCAATCCGGCCGAGATGCTGCGGCTCGTCATGGCCATCGCAAACGGCGGCAGGGCCCGGCAGATGACGCTGAAATCCCCCCGCTCGCTGGACGAGTCCAGGCTCATGACCGCCGCCACCGCGGATAAGATCGCGGAGATGATGAGCTACTGCGTCAAGAAGACCTACGGCGAGGATAATTTCCCGGGCCTCGCGCTGTGCGCGAAATCGGGGACGGCGGAGGTCGGCGGGGGAAAGGACCCCAACGCGTGGTTCGTCGGGTTCCTGCAGGACACGGCGCACCCTCTGGCCTTCGTGGTGATGGTGGAAAACGGCGGCTGGGGGAGTTCCGCGGCGGGCTCCGTGGCGAACGCCGTGCTCCAGGCGGCCGTGAGCAAATAACCGGTGCCGTTTCGCTCCGCTGCGGCAGAATTCTTCAGAAGGAAGTTTTACAATGGACTGGTATTCCAGAACGGAGGCGCTGCTTGGCGCCGGCGCGGTGGAGAGGCTTGCCGCCGCCCGTGTCGTGCTTTTCGGCGTCGGGGGCGTCGGCTCATACGCCGCCGAAGCGCTGGGGCGCGCCGGCGTGGGCCACATCACGCTTGTGGACGGCGACGCCGTCTCTGAATCGAATCTCAACCGCCAGCTGGTCGCGCTGCATTCCACCATCGGCATGGACAAGGCCGAGGTAATGCGCGCGCGGCTGCTGGACATTAATCCCGCGGCCGACGTCACGGCGCTGAAGCTGTTCTATACGGCGGAGACCGCAGACCGGATCGACCTTTCCTCCTTCGACTACGCGGCGGACGCCATCGACATGGTGGCCTCGAAGCTGCTCCTGGCGGAGCGGTGCCGCGCCGCGGGAACGCGGCTGATCTCCGCGATGGGCGCGGGCGGAAAGCTGGACCCGACGGCGTTCCAGGTCTGCGACATCTCCAAAACCTCCGGCTGTCCGCTCGCCCGCGCGATGCGCAAGGGGCTTCGCGCGCGGGGGATCGACAAGCTCACCGTGGTGTTTTCACCGGAGGAGGCCAGGACGACGGAGCTCACGGAAAACGGCAGGCACGTCGTCGGCTCCGTGTCCTTCGTGCCCTCCGCGGCGGGGCTCGTCATGGCGGGAAAGATCGTCCGCGACCTTGCGGCGGACCCGCAATGAAGGAAAAGATCATGGCCGCCATGAGCGGCGGCGTGGACAGCGCGGCGGCGGCTGCGCTGCTCCTGGACGCCGGTTTTGAGACGGCGGGCGGAACGCTCCGGTTTTTCGACGGGCCCGGCGCGGACGCGGCGGTGCGGGATGCGGCCGCGGTAGCCGGGGAGCTGGGGATCAGGCACTTCGTTTACGGAGTGCAGAGGGAGTTTTCGCGTCAGGTCGTGGATTATTTCGCCGAAACGTATCTTGCAGGCGAAACGCCGAATCCCTGCGTCCGCTGCAACAGCCGCGTGAAATTTCCGGCGTTTCTCCGCTGCGCCCGGGCGGACGGGTACGGGAAGATGGCCACGGGCCATTACGCCCGCGGGGAATACGACGCAGGCTCCGGGCGGTGGCTCCTGAAGCGCGGGCTCGACAGATCGAAGGATCAGAGCTATTTTCTTTATGCGCTTTCTCAGGACGTGCTTTCCCGCGTTCTTTTCCCGCTGGGCGCGCTGACGAAGGCGCAGGCGCGGGAGATCGCAGGTGAGCGGAAGCTCTCCGTCGCCTCCCGGCCGGAGAGCCAGGACGTGTGCTTTTTGCCCGACGGGGACTATGTTTCGTTCATCGGGAGGGAGTACGGCTATCAGCCGTCGCCCGGCGATTTTCTGGACGTTTCCGGCAGGACGATCGGACGACACGGCGGCGCGCTGGGCTACACGCCGGGACAGCGCCGCGGAACGGGCGTCTCCTCGGACGGCAGGCTCTACGTCGTCTCGAAGGACGTACGGCGCAACACGGTCACGCTGGGCGGCGCCGGCGCGCTTCTTGCCAGGCGCGTTTTCGTGCGCGGGGTGAATCTGATCGCGGCGGAGCGGCTGGACGATCCGGTCCGGGTCGAAGCCAGACTGCGGTACAGCCGCGGCGGCGGCGCCGCTCTGCTCACGATGACGGGGCCGGACAGCGCTCTCCTGGAGTTTCAGGAACCGCAGCGCGCTCCGGCGCCGGGGCAGTCCGCGGTGTTCTACGACGGTGATACCGTCGTAGGCGGCGGAATCATTTCATGTGCTGATGGAACGGAGGCTGGGGTATGAAAACGCTCAGACTGATCGCGGCCGTGCTTGCGGCCTATTTTCTGGGATCCATTTCCTCGGCGGTGGTGACGACAAAGCTGACGTCCCGGATCGATATCCGCCGCTTCGGCAGCGGGAACGCCGGCGCCACGAATGTGGCGAGAGTGCTGGGGATCGGCATGGGACTGCTCACGCTCCTGGGCGATATGCTCAAGACAGCGGCGGCCATGTTTCTGGGCAGATACCTTTCAGGCGAGACCGGGTTCGTTCTTGCGGCCGCCGGCTGCCTTGTCGGCCACTGCTTCCCGGTATGGTTCCATTTCAAGGGCGGAAAGGGCGTTTCCGTCTGCGCGGCGATCGCGCTGCTGCTCAGCTGGCGGTTTTTCCTGTCGCTCTTTGTCCTGTTCGGCGTCGTGTTCCTCATTACGCGGCGGGTCTCGGCAGGCTCGCTGGCCGATGCGCTGTGCTTTCCCGCGGCGATGTACTTTCTGGGCAGCCCGACCGCGCTGCGCGTCGGCTTCTGCGCCTTCGCCATGGTGCTGGTGACCTATATGCACCGGCAGAATATTTTCCGGATCATGGACGGCACGGAGGCGCGCTTTTCCGCAAAGACCCGAAAGAACGGCGGAGCGGCCTGACGGTCCGGTTGACTTTAACGCTCTGAAATGGTAAAATAATTTTTGTTCAGGAATTCACTCATCCCACCCGCCGGGGGGCGAGCAGGAGGAGCGGCAGGGGAGTGTTGAAAGGTGGAAAAGCAGCAGTACAGGCGCAGAGCTGGGGACAGGAAGGACGGCAGGCTCCTGCGCGAGTTGGACGGCATGCATTTTATCGTGCCGCTTATTTATCCGAACCGGTGCGACAACGAAGCCTACATTTCGGAACGGATCGATCTGACCGCGATCAATGCCTATCTGAAAAAGAAAAATGAAGACGCAGGCGATTTCCCGTATACGATGTTCCATCTGATCGTGACGGCGCTGCTCAAGACGATCACGCTCCGTCCTGAGATGAACCGCTTCATCGCGAACAAGAACATTTACCAGCGCAACGGGATCTCCGCGTCTTTTGTCGTGAAAAAGCAGTTTTCCGACACAGGCGGAGAGGCGCTGGCCTTCGTTCACGCCAAGGAAACCGACACGGTGGATACGGTGCATGAGAGCATCCGCAGCCAGGTCATGACCTGCCGTTCCGACAAGCCCGACCGCTCGACGGACAGCATGAACATCCTCAATAAGATGCCCCGCTGGCTTTCCAAGTTCCTTGTCTGGATCATCACGATCCTCGACAAGCACGGGAAGTGCCCGGACTTTCTCATCGCGACCGATCCGTATTACGCCAGCGTGATCCTCTCGAACCTGGGCTCCATCAAGCTCAAGTGCGGCTATCACCATCTGACGAACTGGGGCACCTGCTCCATTTTCTGCATCATCGGCGAGAAAAAGATGACGCCGTTTTTCGATGCCGAGGGCCGCGCCACCATGCACGAAACCATCGATCTCGGCCTTACCATCGACGAGCGTATTGCCGACGGCTACTACTATTCCAAGACCGTCCGGCTCCTCAAGCATCTGCTTGAAGCTCCCGAGCTCCTTGAAAAACCGCTGAACGAAGAGGTGGACTATTGATGAGCGAAATCACCGCAAAGGCCCCGTGGATCCCGTATCTGGGGGATGTGCCCTCCCATCTTGATTATTTCCAGGGCTCGATGTACGACGCGGTGGAGCGCATCGCGCAGCGATACCCGGATTACGTCGCCTATGATTTCATGGGCCGCGCCACGTCCTACAAGCAGCTGATCGCGCAGATCCGGCGCTGCGCCAAGTCGCTCAAGACCATCGGCATCCGCGAGGGGGACGCCATCACCATCGCCATGCCGAACTGCCCGCAGGCCATCGCGATGTTCTACGCCGTGAACATGATCGGCGGCGTTGCGAACATGGTGCATCCGCTTTCCAGCGAGAAGGAGATCGAGTTCTACCTCAACGAGTCGAACAGCGTGTCCGTCATCACGCTGGATCAGTTCTACGGAAAGATCGAAGCGGTCCGCCAGAACACCAGCGTTGTGAACGTCATCATCGCCAGCATCCGCGACGAGCTGTCCCGCCCCGTCAAGGCGGGGTATATGCTCACCGAGGGCCGGAAGATCGAAAAGATCCCGGACGACGCCCCCGTCATCCGCTGGAAGCATTTCCTGCGGCTGGGCGATTCCTGCTTCTGGAAATACAAGGTCGAGCGCAAGGGCGACGACCCCGCCGTCATCCTCTATTCCGGCGGGACCACGGGCACCACGAAGGGGATCGTCCTCACGAACCTGAATTTCAACGCTCTCGCGCAGCAGATCATCGCCACAAACCCCATGTTCCGGCCCGGCGACAAGATGCTTTCCGCCATGCCGCTTTTCCACGGCTTCGGCCTGGGCGTCTGCATCCATTCCATGCTGGCCAGCGGCGGGCGCTGCGTGCTCGTTCCGCGCTTTACCGCAAAGGTTTACGGAAAGCTCATGGTCAAGGATCGCTGCAATTTCATCGCCGGCGTGCCCACGCTTTACGAGGCGCTGCTCCGTCTGCCCTCCATGGGGAAGGCGGATCTCTCCTGCCTGAAGGGCGTTTTTTCCGGCGGCGATTCGCTTTCCATCGAGCTCAAGAAGAAGTGCGATAAGTTCCTTTACGACCACAAATCCGTCGTGCAGATCCGCGAGGGCTACGGGACGACGGAGACCGTCACCGCCTGCTGCCTCACGCCGCCCCACATGGCGAAGGAAGGGAGCATCGGCCTGCCGTTCCCGGATACGTATATCAAGATCGTAAAGCCCGGGACCGACCAGGAGCTGCCCTACGGCGAGGAGGGGGAGATCCTGCTCGCCGGCCCCACCGTCATGAAGGAATATCTGAAGCATCCGGACGAGACCGCGAAAACCCTGCAGAAGCACGCCGACGGCCTCACCTGGGTCTATACCGGCGATCTGGGGAAGATGGACGACCAGGGCTTCATCTATTTCCGCGGCCGCAG
>Ga0268360_1003037_pt1 | contig 11414 bp, 9 predicted proteins | sample BioMet11_FD_192465 | JGI IMG/M metagenome (GOLD analysis project Ga0268360, IMG submission 192465) | Sewage microbial communities from Oakland, California, United States - Biofuel 11 (Illumina Assembly) | ecosystem: Engineered > Wastewater > Sewage > Unclassified | place: USA: California... | reverse complement strand
GTTTTGGAAAGATGTTTCAGCCCGGGGCGGCAGCGGCTGGCAGCAAGGGCAAAAAAAGGCCGCCGAAACGGAAAAATCCGCCGGCGGCCTTTGGCAGCGCTGGGTCATGCTGGATCGGAATCGGATTTGGGGGGCGCGGCGTCCTCCGGGGTGGGGTCCATGGCCAGGCGGCCCTCCACCCCTTCGGTGCTCTCCCGCTGGAACAGGGTCTTGATGGTCATCAGCACCAGTTTGACATCCTCAAAAAAGCTGTAATTGGCGATGTACATCAGGTCCAGCCGCAGCTTGTCGTATGGGGTGGTGTTGTACTTGCCCAGCACCTGGGCGTAGCCGGTCAGGCCGGCCTTGACCCGCAGCCGGAAGGAAAATTCGGGCATATACGTTTCGTAGACCCGGGCGATCTCGGGCCGTTCGGGCCGGGGGCCCACAAAGGACATGTCGCCCCGCAGGATGTTCAGCAGCTGGGGCAGCTCGTCCAGCCGCAGCCGGCGGATGACCCTGCCCACCGGGGTGATGCGGTCGTCGTCCTCTTTGGCCAGGCGGGCGCCGTCGCGCTCGGCGTCCACCACCATGCTGCGGAACTTGTACAGGGTGAACACCCGCCCGTCGCGGGTCAGGCGGTCCTGCCGGAACAGCACCGGGCCGCGGTCCTGCAGGTAGACCGCCGCCGCCACAATGGCCATCAGCGGCAGGCCGGGGATGCAGGCGACGGCGCACAGCACCAGGTCGGCCGCGCGCTTGGCAAAGCGCTGTTCGGGGGTGAGGCCCTCGTTTTTGCACAGCAGCAGGGGCGAGTCGAACAGGTGGATGGGCTTGGCCCCGCGCACCATGGTGTCGGAGATGGAGGGGGTCAGATAGACCCGGATCTTGTGCTGGAAGCAGTACTTGAGCAGCAGGTTGCGGTCGCCGGCGTGGATGTCGCACAGCAGCACGGCCTGGCTGCCGGCGATCTTGCGCTCCACCCGGGCGACGCCCTCGGCCACGTTGATGACACCTTCCACCTCGTACTTTTCGCTGCGGGTGCGCATCTTGACCATCAGGCTTTCCATGGATTCGCGCCGGCCGTACACCACCAGCAGCTGGCGGGGCGGAAAGACCCGGCGGTAAATGACGCTGAAAACGGTGCTCCACACCCACAGCAGCACCAGCTGCACGGCGGTCATCAGCACAAAGGGGCGCAGTATGACCAGGCCGCGGGCCACCAGGCAGGTTTCAAGGTAGGTGATGCCGTTGGCAAACAGCGCCGCCAGCGCGTTGGAGGCAAACAGGTCGCCCCGCTTCAGGTTGTCGATGTGCCCCCCGCCGTAGATGCGGGTGAACACGGCCAGCAGCAGGCCGTACACCGCCACCACCAGCCAGTTGCCCTTGTAGCCGAAGGGCCGCACGATGGCATTGGCGTAGGTGTTCATCCAGACAAAGCCCCAGCAGCAAAGCTGCAGGGCCATCAGCAGCGCCAGGGCCAGCGCCATATACAATCTTTTTCGCAAGTCGCTTTTCTTCATGTGTCCTCCGAAGGGATCCCCCACAGAATCATAGTACAACTGTATTGAAAAATCTTCCTGAGGGCAAGAGCTGCGGCAACAAAAAAGCCGTTTTTTGCAAAAGATTGTGAAAAACGCATAACTTTTTTCAGTTTTGCCCCTCACAGCGTCCCCGGAGCCGCGCTTTTCTTTTGGGCGGCAGTGTGCTATACTTTTGGCATTCGTGACCTGTCAGCTTTCCCACAATCTTTGATGCTTCGAGGTGCCTGCAATCATGTCCCTGTACATTCTGGTCTTTTTCGGCTCCGCCCTGCTGGGGGTCCTGCTGTTTGAGGGCAAACCCATCCGCTGGGCCAAGCCGGTCTATTTTACCTGCGTTTCGCTGGCCATCATCATCCCGTCGGCCCTGCGCCACATCGAGGTGGGCATCGACTACCACACCTACTACGACGCCTTCCGCCTCATCGGCAACGAGGGGCTGGCCGGCACCATGACCGCCCGGCTGGGCTTCAGCGGCAGCTACGGCTTCCGGGCGCTGTGCTGGCTGCTGTCCCGCTTCGGCACCGGGCAGATCTACTACGCCGCCGCCATTTCCACCCTGTTCATGGTGCTGCTGTGCCGGGCCGTGTGGCGCCAGTGCGCCAACCCCTGGGTGGGCATGTTCGTGCTGCTGGGCCTGGGGTTCTGGGGGTACAGCCTGTGCTTCACCCGCCAGGCCCTGGCCGCCGCCATCCTGCTGCAGGCGCTGCCCTTCCTGCGCCGGCGCCGGCTGGTGCCCTTTCTGGCCCTGGTGCTGCTGGCGGCGTCCTTCCACTTCAGCGCGCTGCTGATGGTGCCCCTCTGCCTGCTGGGCTGGCTGCCCTGCAGCTGGAAAAGCCTGGCCGTCTACGGCGGGCTCACCGGGCTGTTCCTGATCTTTTCCTGGCCCATTCTGAACTTTGCCACCCAGTATGTCTTTTCGGGCTACGCCGACAGCCGCTACCTGCTGGGGCGCTCCTTTTCCAGCGCCGTGCTGCCCATCCTGGGGGGCGCGCTGGTCTTCCTGTTCCGCAAAAAGCTGCTGGACCGCGACCCCAGCCTGCTGCCGCTGCTCAACATGGCGGTGTTTGCCGGGCTGCTGTACGTCATCGGGCTCAAGCATTTCCTGTTTCAGCGGTCGGCCTTCTGCCTGCTGATCTCCTTTGTGGTGCTGCTGCCCCAGCTGGTGGAATGCTTTGATTCCGGCTGGGACCCCGCCTCCGGGGAAGCGGACCGGCCCGAAGAAGCCCCCGCGGGCGAAAAGCGCACCTGGCGCAGCTGGACCGAAAGCCCGCTGTTCAACCGCTGGACGGTGCTGGCCCTTGTGCTGGCGCTGTGCGTGGCCCACGGGTCCTACCGGCTGTTTGCCAACCCGCTGCACCTGACCCCCTACCACACCTACAACGCCGCCTCGGTCTACCCCAAGCCCACTTCGCAAAAAGTTTCCTGACCTTTGTGCGCGGCATCGGTTTTTTTTCATATAACTGTCACAAAAAAATATTATCATTGCAATATTTGCAAGAATATTATACACTGATTATAGTGAAGAAGTATATCCGCGGTAAATTACAGATGGAGGGATGCTTGTTATGAAAAAGGCCATGATCGGGCTGCTGGTCTGCCTGTTTGCCCTGGTGCTGGGCACCACCGCCCTGGCGTACAATTACGACTTTACGCTGGACAACGACAGCTCGCTGGGCACCGATGATCAGATGCTGCCCGCCACGTCCTACCATTTTGTGCTGTCTGTGGACGGCACGTCCATCAAAAACATCAGCAACTATTTCAGAATTTCCGACAAGGACTACAACAGCGGCAAGAGCTTCATCGACAGCATCGGCCTGTCCAGCAACTACGTCTACCTCAAGACCGCCGGCAACTACACCGTTGACTCCGACGACCCCGAGGACATCGACGTGGACGTCGAACTGACCGCCACCAAGGATTACGCTTCGCTGGGCATTGACAAGGGCGACACCTTCGACCTGTCCATCAGCTACGACTACGGCAACGACCTGGTGACCATCGACCCCGACACCGACGCCGACAACGCCTCGACCTACGACGGCAACGACGAAAGCTCCATCTTTTACGCCGACGGCGAACGCGGCTACGCCCTGTTTGACTGCGGCGACGTGGACGCGCTGCTGTACTTCAGCAAAAACGAAAAGGTCTTTGTTTCGGCCGACACCGAAACCATCACCGCCGTTTCGTCCAAGGTGACCAGCGGCACCGCCACCTACTGCCGCTTTGTCGGCACCCCCACCATCAACAACACCGCCACCCTGCGGGTGGACAACATGTACAACTACGTCTACTCCTACTCCGCCGGCAGCCTGAAGCAGCTGAGCAGCAAGGTCAGCGGCGACTACCGCACCTGGACCGTCAGCGGCAAGCTGGGCACCTACATTGCCACCACCAAGCCGCTGTCCGGCACGGCCGCCGCTGCCTCGTCCTCCGCCTCGGCCTCGGCTTCGTCCTCGGCCTCGGCGGTCACCAAGCCCCAGTCTTCGGCCGCCGCGGCCGTCAAGCCGGTGACCCCCGCCTCCTCCAAGCCCTCTGCAGCCGTCAGCAGCTCTTCCTCCTCGGCGGCAGAAAGCTCGGAATCCTCTGAATCCTCTTCGGAGGAAGTGATCAGTTCCTCGGAAGCCGCCGAAAGCAGCGCCGCGGAGGTGATGGAGGAGTCCTCCAGCGAGGCTGAGGAATCCGACAAGTCCGGCAGGTCGCTGCTGTGGATCATCATCCCCGCCCTGGGCGCCGCCATCGTCATCGGCGTGCTGATAGCCATCGTGGCCTCCAACGGCAAGCGCCGCGACTGATGCCCCCCGTTTTTCCCCCGCACAAACCCAGCGGGCCGGCGCCAAAGCGCCGGCCCGCTTTTTGCCCCCGCGCACCAAAAAGGCGCCTGCCCCCGATGGGGGCAGGCGCCTTTGCTTTGCGGTTTCAGGCCTTTTTGCGGGGGTAGATGACCCCCACCAGGGTGGGGCCGGCGTTGGTGGTGACGCTGGCGCCGATGTAGTAGTGCCCCTGGACATTTTTGTGCTTGCGGGCCAGCATGGCCTGGCGCAGCTCTTCATAGTAGTCGTCCCGGCCGCCCTGCAGCAGGATGTAGGGGTAGTCGGCCGCGCCGGCGGCGGCCTGCTCGTAGAGGCTGACCAGCTTTTGGATGGCCTGGCGGTCGCCCCGCACTTTGCCGGTGCTGGCCACGGCCCCGTCGATGATGGACATGATGGGCCGCAGGCCCAGCAGTTCGCCCACAAAGGCCGCGGCAAAGCTGATGCGCCCCGACCGTTTGGCGTAATCCAGGTTGAAGATGGTGAAGCTGACGTCCACCCGCTCGGGGATGGTGGAAAGGTGCTGCACCACCCTGGTGTAGTCGGCGCCGGCGCGGATCATGTCCACCGCCTCCAGGATGGCCGTGCCGTACAGCACGGTGTAGGTGCGGGAATCCACCACGTCGATGGTCATGGCGCCGCGGGCTTCGGGGCGCTCTTCCCACAAAGCGTCGCGGGCCATGCAGGCCGAATTGTACATGTTGGAAGCCTTGCCGGTGATGGTGACCACCACCAGGTGGCGCACGCCGTCCTCCAGCGCGGTCTTGTAGGCCTCGCAGAATTCCATCATGGTGATCTGCGAGGTGGTGGGCAGCTCTTTGGCCTGTTCCAGCACGGTGTAATACTCGCGGATGGAAAAGTCTTTCCGTTCCCGCCGGGGCTGGCCATCCACCACCATGGGGATGTTCAGCATGACGATCTCGGGGCAGGCCGCCAGGCGGTCGTCCGGGATGTCGCAGGCGGAATCGGTGATGATTCGGATATCGCTCATTTTGGCTCTTCCTCCTGCCAGCTGTATCTGGTCAGCTGGCCTTTGTTCTGCAGCCTGGGGTACCCCCACTGGCGCAGGGCCTCGTAGACGCCCACGGCCACGGTGTTGGAAAGGTTGAGGCTGCGCAGCCCCTGCCGCATGGGCAGGCGGACGCAGCATCCGGCATTTTGCAGCAGCAGCTCCTCCGGCAGGCCGGCGTCCTCACGCCCAAACACCAGAAAGGCGTTGTTGGGGTACTGCACCTGGGAAAAAACCTGCTGCCCCTTGGTGGAAAAATAGTAGCACCGGGCGCCGGGGTTGCGCTCGAAAAATTCGGCGGTGCTGCTGTAAAAGGTGACGTCCAGCATGGGCCAGTAGTCCAGCCCGGCCCGCTTGAGCCGCGCGTCGGTGATGACGAACCCCATGGGCCCCACCAGGTGCAGCCGGGCGCCGGTGGCGGCGCAGGTGCGGGCCACGTTTCCGGTGTTTTGGGGGATCTGCGGCTCCACCAGCACGATGTTCAGCTTTTGCTCGTTTTGTTCCATGGGACGACCCTTTTCCCAGCCGCGGGGCTGATATAACAGTTGTTACATCAGTATCTTAACAACTTTTATCCCCTGCGTCAAGGGGGACCTTGGGCAGGCCGGGGCCGCCCCCGTTCTGCGCCCCGCCGGCGCGCCCGGGAAGGACCGCCCTTTTTTCAGGCTCCGCCGGCGCCCGAACGCGCCCCGCGCCGCCGCGGTGTGCTATAATGAAGGCAGAACCCGCCGGAAGGAATGAAAAGCCGATGAAAGCTGCCCTGTGCGCCATCGCCTCAAAGTACGTCCACTTTGCCCTGGCCCCCCGCTGCCTGCGGGCCGGGGTGCAGCAGTATGCCCCCGGGCGGCACCAGGTGCTGGTGTTTGACCACACCGTCAACGCCCCGGTGGAACAGCTGGCCCACCGGCTGGCCGGGGCCGCCCCGCAGTTTGTGGGCCTGGGGGTCTACATCTGGAACCGCCGCCAGACCGAGCACCTGGTGCGGCTGCTGCGCCGGGTGCTGCCGGGCTGCGTCATCGCCCTGGGCGGGCCGGAGGTCAGCTTCTGCCCGGCCGAAACCCTGGCCGCCCTGCCCGAGGCCGACTACGTGCTGTGCGGCGAGGGCGAGCGCGCCCTGCCCCTGCTGCTGAACGCCCTGGAGGACGGCGCCCCGCTGGACGGGGTGCCCGGCCTGTGCCGGCGGCAGGGCACAGCCCTTCTTCAGAACCCGGCCGAGGCCGTGCCCTTCCCGCTGCCCGACCCCTGGGCCGCCCCCGGGGCCCTGGATGAACTGGCCGGGCGCATGGCCTATGTGGAAACCTCCCGCGGGTGTCCCTTCGACTGCGCCTTCTGCCTTTCGGGCCGGCGGGACCCGGTGCGCCTGACCCCCGTGCCCCAAAGCCTGGACCTGCTGCTGCGGGTGGGGGCGGGGGGCGGCACCGTCAAGCTGGTGGACCGCACCTTCAACTGCGACCCCCGCCGGGCTGAGGCCATCTGGCGCGGGCTGGGGCAGGCCGCCCGGCAGGGCCGGCTGCCCGCCGGGGTCTGCTTCCACTTTGAGATCGGCGCCGACCTGCTGGACGCGGGCGGTCTGGAGGCCCTGGCCCAGGCCCCCGCCGGGCTGTTCCGGCTGGAGGCGGGGGTGCAGAGCTTTTATCCCCCCGCGCTGGAGGCTGTTTCGCGCCGCACCGACATGGACAAGCTCTGCCGCAGCGTGCGGGCGGTGCTGGCCCCGGGCAACCTGCGGCTGCACCTGGACCTGATCGCCGGCCTGCCGGGGGAGGGGCTGGAGCAGTTTTCCGCCTCCTTCAACAGCGCCTTTGCCCTGCGCCCCCACGAGCTGCAGCTGGGCTTTCTCAAGCTGCTGTACGGCTCCCGCCTGCGCCGGCAGGCCGATGCGCTGGGCATTCTGTACGACCCCGAACCGCCCTACGAGGTGCTTTCCACCCCCGACCTGAGCTATGCCGACCTGCAGCTGCTGCAGCAGGCCGCCCAGGCGCTGGAGCGCCTGTACAACAGCGGCGGCTTCCCCCGCACGCTGGAGGAGGGCATCCGGTGCTCCGGCGGCGGCGCCTTCGCGTTTTTTGCCGCCTTTGGCGCGCGGATGGCCGGGCAGGAGGGCGCCCTGTCGGAGGACAGCCTGACCGCCCTGCTGCTGGAACACTGCGCCGCCCTGCCGGGGGCCGACCCGCTGCGGCTGCGCACCCTGATGGCCGCCGACCTGCTGGCCCGGGGGGCCGCCCACCTGCCCCCGGCGCTGCACGCCCCGGCCCCCTGGCTGCGGGGGCTGCTGCACCGGGCCTCCGCCCTGGCCTGCTGCGCCGGGCTGGACTGGGCCGGCGCGCTGGAACACGGGGCCCTGCGGGCCGCGCCGCTGCCCGGCGGGACCGGCCTGCTGGCCGCCGACGCCCGCCGGGCCGACCCGGTGACCGGCCGCCTGCCGGTGCGGCGGCTGTATAGAACCGACGGCGCCCGCATAAAGTGGGAACAGGACGGCCTTTCGCCCGCCGATTGGTTGCGCGCGGCCGTGGTTTGTGATACAATATAACAACATATCGCTGCGCCGGGGCAGGGGCTTTGCCCGCCCCCGGCGGCAGTTCCGCCTGCCGGCGTTTTCGCGCCGCCGGCACCCGGCCAAACGGAGGGGTATTTTTATGAAAAACGTCGCAGTCATCTTCGGCGGCATCTCCACCGAACACGAGGTTTCGCTGCGTTCGGCCACCTCGGTCATCCAGAACGCCGACCCGGCGGCCTACCGCCTGGTGCTGGTGGGCATTGCCAAGGACGGCCGCTGGTACCACTACACCGGCCCGGTGGAGGACATCGCCACCGGGGCCTGGGAGAAAAACGGCCGCACCCGGCCCGCCGCCATCCTGCCCGACGCCGGGGTGCAGGGCCTGATGGTGCAGTCCCCCGACGGCCGGTGGGAGCGCATCCCCCTGGACGTGGTGTTTCCGGTGCTGCACGGCCGCGGCGGCGAGGACGGCACCCTGCAGGGCCTGCTGGACATGGCCCGCCTGCCCTACGTGGGCTGCGGCGTGTCGGCCAGCGCCAACTGCATGGACAAGGCCTACGCCAAAATGATCTTTACCCAGTGCGACATTCCCAACGCGGCCTGGGTGCAGGCCGACCCCGGCAGCCAGGCCGGCGAGGCCTTTGCCGCGCTGGAGCGGCAGGTGGCCGGCAAGCTGGGCTACCCCGTGTTTGTCAAGCCCTGCAACCAGGGCTCCTCGGTGGGCATCAGCAAGGCCGGGGACGCCCCCGCGCTGCAGAAGGCGCTGGAGCTGGCCTTCCAGTACGACACCCGGGTCATTGTGGAGGAGTGCGTCCGCGGCCACGAGGTGGAATGCGCCGTCATGGGCAACCAGGACCCCGTCGCCGCCGACCTGGTGGGCGAGATCGCCCCCACCCACGGCTTTTACGACTACGAGGGCAAGTACCTGGACGATTCCACCACCCTGTACATCCCCGCCCGCATCGACCCGGCCGACGCCGCCCAGCTGCGTGAAACGGCCGTGCGCGCCTACAAGGCCATGAGCTGCACCGGCCTGGCCCGGGTGGACTTTTTCGTCCGCTACGACGCCCCCGCCGGCAGCCGGGTGGTGCTCAACGAGATCAACACCCTGCCCGGCTTCACCAGCATCAGCATGTACCCCAAGCTGTTCATCGCCTCCGGCCTGACCTACGGCCAGATCATTGACCGGCTGATCGACTGCGCGCTGCGGCGCGCCCAGTGACGCCATCAGGAGGACTTGTGTATGGATAACCGCGCCATCGGCGTGTTCGATTCGGGGCTGGGCGGCCTGACCGCCGTGCGGGAACTGCGCCGCCTGCTGCCCCACGAAAGCATCGTCTACTTCGGCGACACCGGCCGGGTGCCCTACGGCTCCCGGGGCAAAGAGGTCATCGCCCGCTACGCCCGGCAGGACATCCGCTTCCTGCAGGGGCACGACGTCAAGATCATCGTCTGCGCCTGCGGCACCGTCAGCTCGGTGCTGGGGGCCGAACTGGGCGACAGCTCGGCGCCGCCCAGCTGCGGCGTGCTGCTGCCCGCCGCCCAGGCGGCCTGCGCCCGCTCGGCGGGGGGGCGCATCGGGGTCATCGGCACGGCCGCCACCATCCGCAGCGGCGCGCTGGCCAGGTACATCCGCACCATCCGGCCCGACGCCCGGGTCTTCGGCAGCGCCTGCCCGCTGCTGGTGTCCATCGCCGAAGCCGGCCTGGCCCGGCCCGACAACGTCATCGCCCGCGAGGCGGTGGCCATGTACCTGCAGCCCCTGCGGGACGAGGGCATTGACACCCTGGTGCTGGGCTGCACCCATTTCCCGCTGTTCTACGACCTGATCAACGAATTTTTTGACTACAAGGTGGTGCTGGTGGATTCCGGACAGGAGGTGGCCCGCTACGTGCAGGCCGCACTGACCAGCCGCGACCTGCTGTGCGCCCCCGGGAGGGATTCGGTTTGCGAGTATTATGTAAGCGACGTGGTGGACGGGTTCATCCCGACAGCCGAACTGTTTCTGGGGGACAAGATCGCGCAGCAGGTGCACCGGGTGGACGTGGACACCCTGTGACCCCGGCGCCGGCCCCTCATGGAGGATTTATGAAGAAAGAAGTGCTTATCAACATCAAAGGCGTGCAGGAGCAGGACGGCCAGCGGGAAGAGGTGGAGCTGTTTACCACCGGCAACTTCTACCGCCGGGGCAACAGCTACTACATCGCCTACGACGAGTCGGAGGCCACCGGCTTTGAGGGCGCCCACACCACCGTGCAGGTGGAGGACGGTTCCCAGCGGGTGACCATGCGCCGCACCGGCAGCGTGCGCTCCCAGCTGATTGTGGAGCGGGGGGTGCGCCACCAGTGCAACTACGACACCGGCTACGGCAACGTCATCATCGGCGTGCTGGGCGACCGCATCAGCTCCACCCTGACCCCCGCCGGGGGCGACCTGGAGTTTGGCTATTCGCTGGACGTCAACACCAGCCTGGCCAGTGAAAATTCGGTGGCCATCAACATCCGCGAACCCGAATGCTGAACACCCGCGTCTGCGCCCGCCGCAGCGCCTATCTTTGAAAAAGCAAGGAGCCTGTGATTGGATATGAACATCATCCGCGAAACCAGCGAGGCCGTCAGAAGCCTGATCTGCGCCGCCATGCAGCGCGCCGTGGCCGACGGCGCCCTGAAGGACGCCCCCCTGCCCGACTTTGTGGTGGAGATCCCGGCCGATACGGCCAGGGGCGACTTTGCCACCAACGCCGCCATGGCCGGGGCCAGGGCCTTCGGCCTGCCCCCCCGCAAGGTGGCCGAGGCGGTGTGCGCCCGGCTGGACCTGGCCGGCACCCCCTTTGTGCGGTATGAGATCGCCGGCCCGGGCTTCATCAACCTGTTTGTGGGCCAGGGGTGGTTCACCTCCATCCTGCGCGCCGTGCAGGAAGAGGGCGAAGCCTACGGCCGCAGCGACTACGGCCGCGGGGCCAAATACATGGTGGAATTCGTTTCGGCCAACCCCACCGGCCCCATGCACATGGGCAACGCCCGCGGCGGCGCCATGGGCGACTGCCTGGCCGCCGCCCTGGACTGGGCCGGCTACGACGTCACCCGCGAATTTTACGTCAACGACGCCGGCAACCAGATCGAAAAATTCGGCCTTTCGCTGGCCCTGCGCTACCTGCAGATCTACAAGGGCGAGGAGGCCGTGCCCCTGCCCGAGGACTGCTACCAGGGCGAGGACATCAAGGTGCACGCCGCCAATTTTGCCGCCATCCACGGCGACAAGTACGTGGACGGCGACCTGGAGGAGCTGAAAAGCGCGCTGGTGGCCTTTGCCCTGCCCAAAAACCTTGAAAAGATGAAATCCGACCTGGATGCCTACCGCATCCGCTACGACGTCTGGTTCCGCGAAAGCACGCTGCACCAGAGCGGCGCCGTGCAGGCCGTGGTGGACCTGCTGACCCAGCAGGGCATGACCTACGAAAAAGAGGGCGCCCTGTGGTACAAAAACGCCCAGGTACTGGCCGACGGCCTGCGCCGCCAGGGCAAGACCGAACAGCAGATCGCCGCGCTGGAGCTCAAGGACGACGTGCTGGTGCGGGC
>Ga0268360_1003035_pt1 | contig 11438 bp, 14 predicted proteins | sample BioMet11_FD_192465 | JGI IMG/M metagenome (GOLD analysis project Ga0268360, IMG submission 192465) | Sewage microbial communities from Oakland, California, United States - Biofuel 11 (Illumina Assembly) | ecosystem: Engineered > Wastewater > Sewage > Unclassified | place: USA: California... | reverse complement strand
AGCTCGTCGAGGATGGGGACTCCGGCCTCCATGACGATATTGAGCTGCTCGAGGTCGACCTTGCCCTTGATCGCCATCTTCGAGAAGGCGCCGACCATGGAATCGAACTTCTGGGAGTTCCCGAGGGATAGATCGCCGAGCTGCCCTAGGCGGGTCGTGAGGTCGCCGATGGGGACCTTGGCCGCCTGGAGGATCTGGGCGCTCTTGGCGACGCCCTGGAGGTCGAAGGGAGTGACGTTGGCGAACTCTTTGAGCTGATTGAACTCGGCGGTGGCTGCGGCCGTGGAACCCGTGAGGGTCTCGAAGTTGGCCTTGAGCATCTCGTAGTCGCCGGCCGTGGATACCGCGGCCTTGCCGGCGTCGAGTACTCCGGTAGCGACTGTGGTGAAAGCCTTGACCGCCCCTATCGCGCCGAGGGACCCTTTAAGCGCATCGAAGGATCCCGACATGGTTCCGGTCTGGGTTTCTAGTTCCTTCGAGGCGATGGCGGCCGCGTCGTATTCGAGCTTGAGATCCTGCATCTCCCGGGATTCCGGGGCGAGGCCCTTGTCGATGAGATCGACCATGGCGCTCCGGAGAAGAGCCTGGCGCTCCTTGAGCCCTCCGAGTTGATCATCGAAGAGCTTGGCCGCGGTCTCGCTCTTTTTAAGATCCGCCTGGAGGCGGGTCATGGTGTCCTTGAGCTCGTTGGCCGGAGGGACGGCCGCTTTGACTTCCTTGGCGAGGCGCTTGTATTCGTCGGAGGTGGCGGAGAGGGTCTTCATCGCCTCTTTCGCCGCCACCTCTATCTCTAGCCTCAGCTGTTCAGTCGTCACGGCCGCCCCTCGCTCTCGTCTTCCCGGTTTTCCCGGGCTTCCCGATCCGATCCTCTAGCTCTTCGTTCTGACAGCGATTCGCCTCAGCCCTGAACAGGAGCAGGGTCTGCATGGCGATTGCCGGCCAGGTGGTCCAGCCCCCCGAGAAAGGCGGAGCCTCGAGGATCTCGCTCGTGGCGTAGAACTCGTAGGCATCCCAGAACTCTTCAGTAAAAAAGGACTGGACCTCCCCGGCCTTTATGAAGATCTCCTCCTCGCCGTCCTTGACCCCTGTGGGAATGAGGATCCCCTCGCGCCCCGGACGGACCTTCTGGAGGTGCTTACCGGCCCGAAAGAGCCGGTAAGCGATCCTCAGTTTTTTTCGTCGACGACCCTATCGAGCTCCTTGGAGAACTCCTTGTAGAGCTCATCGATGAGGGGCTCGAAATCGGGAGGTCCAGCGAGGAGCTCTTTCGCATTGGTTACCTGATGGACTCCCTTATCGTTCTCGTAGGAGAGGTGGGTGATGTTGATGAGCATCCCAGCAACTACGGCGGCAGGATCGGTCGATACCTGCGTGTGGCCGCCGGTGACCTTGCCATTTTCATCGTAGTCGAAGTCGAGCTTCGGAGGCGGCTTGAGCCTGCGCTTGAGAGTGAGGTCCGGGATCCTGTAGGTCGCGACCATCTGCTCCTCTTCGGGCAAATCCCGATTCTCGTGGAAGAAGGGGATTACGGTGCGCTTGGTTTCGACGAGTATATTCATGATATCTCCTAACTTGATCGAATCGGGGCGCCCAGCAGCGCCCCGGGATGAACTGCGATGGACTAGGCCGCGGCGGGGAGCTCCAGCTCGTAGTAGACCGGGTCGGCGCCCACGAAGCGGAACTTCGAGGTGTAGGCCTGGTTGGAGCCGGACTTGCCGCCGAGACCGACGCCGAAGAGCTCGATCTGGGCGAACATGAATGCGTAGACCTCGCCGGCCACCGAGGTGTCGCGGATGACACCCCGGATGTAGAGCGGGTGGGAGTTGACCTCGCTCACGGTGAGGACTCCGGCCGCGGTCTTGTGGACGACCTTGAGGAACTGGTTGACGAGGCCGTTGGCCTTGCCAGTCTCGGGGATGGAGAAGACTCCCTCGAGGGAGCCCTCTCCGTCGGACTTGCCCTTGCGGTACTTCTTGACCTTGTGCCGGAGCAGGGTCACATCGACCTCGGAGGCCGAGAAGGTCGCGCTCCAGCCCGAGGAGTCGAGGAGCGGCGAAGCGGTGACGAACTTTGCCTTATCCCCTACGGCCGGGATCTCGTCGCCATCGGCGGGAAAGTAGTCCCCCACGATGAGGCCGCCGAAGATCGAACCGGTGGCGGCTTTGGCGGTGATGATCCAGCCGCCCTTCCCGGCCTTGGATCCCACGGCCCCGCCGGCCAGTACGTCGAGGGTCTTGGTGGCGTCGCCAGTCTTCTCCTCGCCCATGGTGACTTCCTCGATCGTGGCGTCGTCGCCGATGAGGGTGATCTCTTCGCTCATGATTCGCTCCTTCTAGTCGTTCTCGTCGGCGCCTTTGCCGGCGCCGGATGTCCTGGCGCTTCCCCTGCGGGAGGCGGCCGGACTTGGTTCCTCGCTCTTCACTGCCTGGGGGATATCCTCGCGCTCCTCGAGGCCGAGGCGTTTACTCCGGAAGATCGTGGCTACGATCTTCCGGCCACCGTCGACCGGCCCGTAAACGCTCGCCCTCTCGAGGTCCGGGGCCGATAGCAGCTCTTTACTGATCATTCGATGCTCTCCTTTACGCGGGGATCGTGAGGTTGATGAAATAGAGGTCGTCGAGCCACGCCACCTCGTCCTTGTCGGGATCCTGGAGGATCCCGTCGCCGTCGTTTGTGGTTGCGACCACCCGGGTATTCGCTATCGGGAGGCCCTGGTCACTCTCTAGGCGGGTACAGCCGGCGAGGTAGGAAGCCAGGGACTCGCAGGCGTCCAGGGCCATGCGGAGGCCCGTCTCGCTGATGACGCTTCCATCGACGTAGATGTAGAGCCGGATCTCCCGCTCCCCTGTGGGTCTCGTGCCGAGCTTCTCCTTGAGCACCTTGCGACAGCTCAGCTTGAGGTGGATCCCCGACTCCTTGAGGGCGTTGGGCATGAGGACGACCTTGAGGCTGGTGCCCCTCGCGAGCTGGGAGGCGAAGAGCTTCACCGCGTCGTAGGCTTTCATGCGAATATCCTCCTGGCCGCGATCCTCGCGAGAACCTTCCGCCCCTGCTCCCCGAGCTCCATGTAGTGGCGAGCCGGTACATGGACGCTCCGCCTGAGGAGGAAGAGGGCCCGCGGCTTCCCGGTCTTGCCCTTGCGGACCATGATCACGGACTTCGCGATCCAGACCTGGTACCCCGCGGACTTCATGCCCTCGATACAGGCCCGGGGCGTGAGGCCGTATTGCCGCATGAAGGTGCGGGTCTCGCGGCCGGCAGGGATGGCGAGGAATTTCGACTTCGTGGGAGTCACCTCTCCGCCGAAGTTCAGGATCCGTGCAGCTACATGGTTCGTCCCGACGATAGCCTTACCGCTTTCGACCCGGTGGGCGAAGGAACCGAGGAATCCACCGGAATCCTGGAGCGGTAGCGCATTCCCCTTGATCGCCACGGTGAGGGGCGCATTCGGCGCCCAAGGGCCGGTCTTGATGCCTTTTACGATGAGGCCTTCGGCGGTGACGCCGAGCTCGTCGAGGAGCTCCACGTCGACCATGCGGCGGCCGATGCGGTCGAGGGTCTCGATCATCATGGGTAGGGCCTCCGATGGGCTTGCTTCACGGCTCCGGCCGGGATCTTGGCTTCCTGGGTCGAGCCTGCCTCGGGATAGTCGCCGAAGGCCGCGACGATGAGATCCTTGGCCCTGATCCGGTACTCGCGGCCGGCCTCCTCATGGCCCAAGGCCATGTGGAGCTCGTAGATGGTCATGAGGAGGACGATCTCCCTCATGGCCTGGTCGTCGAGATCCAGCACGCGGCCCAGGCGGGCAGCCACGATGCTGACTTGGATGGATGCCCTCTCGGCGGCGCGGGCCACGGTGGACTCGTCGCCGTCGGAGAGCTGGGCGTAGAGGGAGGGAGCGATGCGCGAGGAGATCTCGGAGGGGGCTATCGGGCTGCCCTTGGTCGTGTAGGAGACGGAGAGGTCTCCCGTGACAGCCGCATGGCCCTCAGGACTTAAGAGGTCGTCGAAGCAGGTCGTGCGCATCGCGTCCCTTTCCTATACGCCCTCAGGCTACTTGCCCGAGGCGGCGCCGTCGCCGGAGGTTTCAGCGATCTTGGAGAGGCCCAGGGCCTTCAGCACCTTGGTTCTCGATATGACCAGGGCGATAAGCAGCAGCAGGATGATCGTGTCGAGTATCCCGAGGAGGCCGAGGGCGAACATGCTCTTGGACAGCGAATTGATACCCTGGAGAAACTTCTGGTTCGTAGCCGTAGCCTGGTCCTCGAGGGCCGGGATGCTGAGGGCGAGGGCGCCGGAAACGATGGTCTGGGTCGGGTAGCCTGAGGCCTCGTAGATCTTGGGCTGGGCGGAGGCCGACACAGGGATTCCGACGGCGAGCTGCTCGTCGAACGACGGGTACGAGAGGACCATGGCATCGAAGACCTTGGGCTGCATGGCCTTCCCCTCGGCGGCGAGGGGGAGAGCCAGGAACAGGGCGATCACGAGAATGGGACCGATGAGCTTCTTCACGATTTTCTCCTTTCCAGCGGTCGGAAGAAACCCGCGCGGAGGCTGGTACTCCGCGCGGGCGGTTTTTAAATCCCCGCGATGCGGGAATTACTTCCTATGGGCGGGAATATCGATGGCAACCCCGCGCTTTGGTTCGTAGCCTCTCGATCTCACCGCGGCGAGGACTCGCTTATACGACGCCCCGGATCGCGCTCCAATTTCTTTGCAGGTCGGCATGGCCGCCTCCTTCGTTGTCCCGGCCGAGGATCCCCTCGGCCGGGGGGATGATCATCGCCTTGAGGTCAAGGCGATCAGCTGAGGACCTGGGCCTTGACGATGCCCTGGACGTTGACGACCGGCAGGGGCTTGGCCTCGCCGATGACCTTGACGCCGGAGGGATCCTTGGTCTCCTCGTAGTCGGCGTAGAAGGGCAGGGCCTGGCCGTCCGCGGGGACGGAGTCGAGCCCCGCGTAGATCATCTTGTGGCCGGCCTGGCGATCCACCACGAGGAGGTTCTTCGCCGGGACCACGGGGACCAAAGCATTGGTCTTCAGGTTGGTATACGAGGACCCGAGGAGCTGGATGGTGAATCCGCCGCCGATGTTGATCCCGCTCGCGCTGGCCTGGGCGATGGAAGCGTTGCTCTGGGCGCCGGCGAGGTCGCAGAGGACGGCGAACACGTCGAAGCCCGAGAAGATGGCGACGTCGTTGCCGTCGACCTTGCGCTTCTTCAGGACCTCCAAAACCCCGGCGATGCCTTTGACCACATCGGAGATCTTGGCGCCGTCGGCGTCGAACTTCTTGGCCACCGCGGCCGAAGCGTTGCCTATGGAGCCGAAGTCCACCTCGTAGGGTTCGAGGGCTCCGCCTTCGGCGCGCATCCAGTAGTTGATGGAACCCGTGAGGGCCTGGATCGCGAGGGCTTCGGCGGTTACCCGGCAGGCCCGGCGGAGCTCGTCGATGATGTTGTCGATCTCCTGCTGCAGGGTGCTCGCGTTGGCGGTCTTCAGGTTGTTGAGGTCGGCCCCGGAGATGAAGCGCGAGGGGTTCACCGGCTGGGGCTCGATGTAGTCGATGCTCCCGCCGCCTCCGGTGATGGGCTGGGACCCCGAGCCTCGCCGCACGACGGGCTGGTTGATCGGGACGAAGTCGAAGTCGCGCACGCCGATGACGGGCCGGGGGATGTTCCGCGAGTCGGAGAAAAGGAGGTCCATGATCGGCGTCTTGAGGGCGGGCAGGCGGCCGAGGGTATCGACGATCGCCTGGGGAGAGAAAAAGCGACGGAGATTGAGTTCTACGGGCATTCGATGCTCCTTATCTTGGTTGTCTCGATGGCGCGGCTATCAGGCCGCGTAGATGCCGATGGCCTTGAGGGCCGCGACATCGACATCGTCCGCCGCGGCGCTCCCGGTGAGGAGGAGGTCGCGGTTGACCGCACCGTGCTCGATCACCTTGGCGGTGTCGTCCTCGGCGGTGTCGCACTCCTCGACGTTGACGCCGACGGGCTGGGTCCTGTATCCGAGGAGCACCGTCTTGCCGGCCGCGGGGGCGGTGGTGAAGGCGGCAGAGATGGCGCCGGTCTTGTAGTTGACCGTGCCCGAGCCGGCGCCCACCAGATTCCCGTTTCCGTCGTCCGCGAGGGCCTGGGCCGAAGCGTTGTTGTTGGCGATGGCGATGGACCCGCGGAGACAGGGGCCGACGCTGGCCGCGAAAGCCTTGTTGGCTCCGTCGATGGTGCCGGTCATCGCCAGGCCGGATACCACCGCATGGGGGATCACCTCGCCGTCGGCGTTTTTGGCGACGATCTGGCCATCGGCGATGACGCCGTTGTCTTCCTTGACGCTCATCGCGTCGGTGATGGGGGGATGCCGCGTCGAAAGAATCCTGGACGGGGTGAGATACTGCGTTCCAATGTTTGCTCTCATGCCGGGCCTCCCTTAGATCTTGCCCTTGAGCTTGGAGAGGTCGAGCGGCTTGTCCTCGCCTCCATCCCCGAGATCCGCTCGCCCCGGATTGACCGGCAGCGGGATCGACTCGAGGACCCGGCGGAGGGTCTCGAGGCTCGAAACCTTCTCCTTCTTGGTGGGGTCGGACTCGTCGGCGAGCTCGATGGCCTCGGAGTCGGCGAGCTTGTCGGCGAGCTCGAGCACGAGACCCTGCTTCGCCGCGGGGATGCGGCCCTTCATGGCCGTCTTGATCCCCTCCTTGGCGGACGCGAGACTCGCGGCCTTCAGGTCGGAGAGTTCCTTGTCCTTCTTCTCGAGGTCGGCCTTCGCCGTCGCGAGCTCCTCTTTAACTTCCACGTCTTCCTCCTCGCCGGTCTTGCCGGCCTTGCCGAGCTGGTCGGCGAAGTTCTGTACCTGATCGCGGAGACTGTCGGGGATCTTGGCGCCGCCCAGAAGCATCTCGGTGGCCGCGGTCACGAGGCTATCGAGGGAATCGAGGACGTCCCGGAGCACCCAACCAGAGCGGCCCTTGTCGGCGAGGCGCTGCAGAGCCTTAGCGACGTCGTCCGGGGCCGCGGGAGAGGTGGAAGCTGCTGGGGGCTGGGGAGTGTCGGCGAACATGGGAATTTCGGCGTCGTCGCCGCAGTAGACCACGCCGATATCGGCGAATACTTTGAGGTCGCGGATCTTCGGAGGAACGGCGCCCAGGAACGCGACGTGGTGAAGATAGTGCTTGCCATCGGAGGCTCTGCAGGGGAGCCCGACTGAGAGATCCTCGTACCACTTCTCATCGACTGCGTCGGCTAGAACGTCATTGATCTCGAGCTCACCGGTCAGGCTCTTGCCGTCCTCGGACAGCTCGACCTTTCTGACATCGCCGAACTTCGGCATCCAGTCTGCGAGCGTGTGACCGAGGCTGATCGGCCCCTTCCCGTCGAAGGTCTCCGCAACCTCGGCGAGATCCTGCTCGGTGACCTTGGTTCCATCCTGGCCGAACATGCCCACGTGAGCCAGTTCGCGCTTCAGCTTCTTCATGGGGACAGACTACGGCCAATGAGGAGGCGGCGCTCGAATGTGGCGGACTTATTCCCGGCAAGTACCCTATCGAACTTTTTTCCGGCAGGTGCTTTACACGGGATAGCCACAGAGTTACCTTGCTGCCCCCATGACGAAAACGCGAATCGCCGTAGACACTATTTGCCTCAAGCGCTACGAGGAGGGGATTCTCGATATACCGACTGCTTCGGTCGATATGATCCTGACGGATCCTCCGTATGGAGTGACCGATTGCCGGTGGGATACCAAGCCGAAACTCGACTTTATGTGGCAGGAGTTCAATCGAGTACTCAAGGACAACGGAGCCGCGATAGTAACCGCAACGCAGCCCTTCGCGACCGAGGTCATCAACGCCAATCGGAAGGCCTTCCGCTATGATCTCGTATGGGCGAAGTCGAACCCAGTAGGGCACCTGAACGCGAAGCGTATGCCTCTTCGGCAGCACGAGCTCGTGCTTGTATTCTATCGGAAGCTCCCGACCTATAACCCGCAGATGGTGCCCGGCGATTTCCGCGAAGGCAGATCGGGAGGGGCCTGCAAGAGCGGAGTGTATGCCAATTATAAATCGATCGTACATGCATCGAGCCTGCGATATCCCACGAGCCTCTTGCCCATCGACAAGGAAGGCGCTGGGCCGAGGCGCCATCCGACGCAAAAGCCTCTCGCTCTATTCGAGTACCTCATCGAGAGCTATTCGAATCCTGGCGAGCTCGTCTTCGATCCATTCATGGGGTCGGGTACGACGGCAGTAGCGGCGAAGAGATGCGGGCGACATTACTTGGGGTTCGAGACGGAGAGGGAGTACTGGGAGATGTCGAATACTAGATTATCAGCCACCAGGTTCGCATGCGCTAACCATAGTCATCTATCAATCTTGAATTAATGAACGAAAACGGGCTCGAACTCGAGGGCACACACAAGCGGATTGATATTCCAACCGAAGCCGCGCTTTTAGTGCACTAGGGATTATGCGGCTTTCGACTTGAGATAGCGAAGGATGGGGATGTGGAGTTCCTCAGGCAGGCTAGATAGTTCGTACTCGAGTCCTTCTTCCGTCCGGCCTTCGACTAGGTGCGGCCGCGACCGCCACGGAGTACGCCAGCCGCGAGTGGCCACGAGACTATTGGTCCATCCGAGGGCGGAGGCAATCTCCTTACTCCTGATCCAGAATTCTCCTTTCTCGTTCGCTCGCGATACGCGGAAGCGTTCGAGATCATCGGTCCCGCTCTTGAGCCGCACCATCAAGGGGGCGAGGATATCCGCAGGCAGATTCTCCATCGCGACGTATGCGACGTCGCGTATCATCTCTATTTCCGCGTTTGCCTTGTATAACGCGACCCTTAGCCTCTCGCTATTCTCTGCTCCGCCAGCGAGGTACTCAATGGAAACCCACGTCGGTATGCGCTCCTTCTTCTGCCGACCTCGATGAGACGGCGCCTCGAGCACCACGTCGCCCATGAACTCGGGCTCCGGGATGGATGGCAAAAATTCCTGCGCAAGAGCGAGTTCCCCGAGTAGGCGAGCAAGCTCTGACCGATTATGTACCCTTAGAATGCGCTGGGCATCAGAAAGAGAAAATCTTCCGCCGTCGTTGTGATCGCCAAGCTTCACCTTCAGTTCCGGACAGGCATCTATCCATTGATAGACCGCGCGTACCGTCACATGCGCAAGCTTCGCGAGCTCCGACGCGCTGAACGATCTGATCATGGCATTCCTTCAAAATTTCGATTTTCAGAAAACGCACTACGGCGCGTCCGATCAAGAACCACCCCCAGTGTATCATGTTTCCCTTTCGAACGCAAATCGAACGGTTTTATAGCGTGTAGTTAGCCCTAAGAATATCGATCGCGGAAACCGAAGCATACCCTTTGTAGTCGAGGATTGACGATCGAGCCTTTTCGACCGTTATATTCATCGAGGAATAGAGCTTGATTTCGTAGATCGCCCGGCGTATATTACTGTTACGAAACCGAGGGAGCAGACTCCGGCATTGGTTATGCCGGCCAGCCACTACTCCCTCGGCTTTATTTTTGCTCCCAGGGCAGGATGTCGTAGAAGGACAACGTGCCGTCGCTCTTCTTCCTCCGCAGAACCACCGCGAACAGGTTTCGCTCCCCATTGATCTCGATAGCGACCTTCCCCTTCAGTACCTCGGTGATATCCGGATTCCCATGGCTCTCCTTTTCCGTCTTGAAGCCGGAAGCAGAGGCGAGAATCTCGGGGATGTGGTCGAGAATCGCCAGCTTGGCCGGTTCACCCGAGAAGGAAACGGCGTGGTCGATCCCAGTCTTGGCGAGGGTGATGCCCTCGCCAAGCTCCGTGTTGGTGATGACGGATCCCTGCTGCGCCCGCAAGGTCTTCTCCGCCGCCTCACGGAATGCAATACGCTCGGCCTTCGGCCCTGGGATGGTGGCCGCGATCGACGTTACGCCGGACTCGTTGGCGACGGTGGATAGCTGTACGGCGTCGTAGCGCAGCCCAAGAGACTTCGCGAACGCCTTGATGTCATCGAGGATCCCGTACTCCTTGGCCCGCTCGATCATCGAGGGCGTGAGCTTGTAGAAGGAGCCTGTGGAGATGGGATTCCCGCCGAAGCCGTTGGGCGGAAGGTCGTGGGTGAGCTCATTGTCGGTCGTGGGGCTCCAGTTGGGGTTAGCCTCCTGCATGAGCTGTACTTCCTCGCGGGAGACGGAGCGGACGGTGGAGCGGCAGTTATAGTGAAGGGGCGGCCAGTTGGATGCCCAGAACCAGTGGGACGCGGGAAGGATTGTGCCGGACCGCTGGCGGCAGATCGTGGTCTGTCGGCCGTCCTCGATGCCGACGAACTCGAGGTAGGCGGGCTGGACCCGGGCGAACTCGGCGGCGCGGCCGGCGTTGTACGCGGTCTGGCCATTGGTCCGATAGACCGTCTCCCAGTACCAGGGGGACTCGCCCAGGCCCGAGGAGGAGAGGGCGCTGGCTTCGGTCCAGAACTCGGAGAGCGGCTTGCCCTCCTCCACGGCCTTGATACCCATCTGGCGCACGGATTCGATGTTGTCGTGGCTGGCCAGGGCGGCGACGGTGAAGGCCCGAAAGCGAAGCTCTGGCTCGATGGAGGACCACTCGGCCCGGGTGAGGGGAACCCGGGACTTGAGGAAGGCTATCGCCTCATCGAAGGGTACGGCCGGGAACTCATCGTCGGCGAGGTTGAGGGTACCTACTGCGTGGTCGCGGCCGAGGAGATAGGAGACGGTGAGGAACTTCTCGGTCTCGCGGACCAGATCGTTATCCGGGGCAGGGGCCGAGGTCTTGTCCAGGGACTCCTTGGACGGGCCGCCGGAGGCATCGACTTTCTTCCTCCAGGCTTCGACCTGGGCGCCCAGGAGCCCGACGATGCGGTCTTGAGCGGAGGCTGCAGCATCGTCGAGCTCCTGGGCTTTGGCGAGCTCGTCGGCCTCGACCTGGGCACGAAGCTTCGCGAGCCTTACACGAGCCTCAGCCGGCGACGAGGCTTTTTTTTTACATCATCGTCGGCAAGGGACAGGGGCGGGCTTCCGGCGGAGGCGGGCTTCACGAAGGAGTCCGTAGCGTCTTTCGGCTTGGGGAGAGCGTAGCGCTCATAGAGGGCCGAGAGAGATATGGGAACGCCGCGATCGATGGCCTCGATGACCGCCGCCCAGCTCGCATAATCGTCGAGGTCGAAGGCGACGTGAGGCACCGGGGATCCGGGGCCGACGTTGAGCTCGACGATCCAGTCGACGAGGCGCTGCAGGACCGGGGCGATGTCCCGGGCGATGCCCTTGATGGTCGCGAGGAAGGTATCCTCGTGAACATCGGCCTGGGCCCGAGTCCCGTTCTTGGCTTCCTGGACGGCTAGGCTCTGATAGACCAGGGCGTAGGCTATCTGGGTATCGCACCAGTCCATAAGGGCGGTGAACTCGGAGAGCTCGTGGGCGGTCTCGAGAA
>Ga0268360_1003028_pt1 | contig 11467 bp, 8 predicted proteins | sample BioMet11_FD_192465 | JGI IMG/M metagenome (GOLD analysis project Ga0268360, IMG submission 192465) | Sewage microbial communities from Oakland, California, United States - Biofuel 11 (Illumina Assembly) | ecosystem: Engineered > Wastewater > Sewage > Unclassified | place: USA: California... | reverse complement strand
CCCGAGACTCGCTCGATGACCATGCCGCAGATGACGAAGACTATCACGAGTCCCTCGATGATCGTCACGATCGAGAAGGGGACTCCGACGAAGCGCTGCATCGTGTTCCCGCCGACGAGGAGGGCGGAGAAGAGCAGCGAGGAGAGGGCTATGCCGAAGGGATTGAGCCTCCCGAGGAGGGCGACGACCACCGCCACGGTGCCGAGGGAGCCCGGCAGGTTGTCCTGCAGGCGCCCGTAGAGGCCCAGGGCGTCGATCCAGCCGGCGACCGCCGCGAAGGCGGCGGAGATGGCCATGGTCGTTATCACGTTGCGCGAAACGTCTATGCCGCTCGCCGAGGCGACGTCGGGACTCTCGCCCACCATCCCGATCATGAAGCCGAGCCTCGTCCTCCAGAAGAGCCATAGGACGAGGACCAGGGCGAGGGCGAGGAAGAGCCCGGCGTGAAGCCTAGCGCCGGGGAGGAGGGATGGGAGCATGAGGTCCTGGGAAAGGAGAGGCGTCTGGGGAAAGCCGAAGCCGCCCGGGTCCTTCATGGGCCCGTAGACGAGCCAGCTCAGGAAGAAGGCTGAGACGTAGTCGAGCATCAGGGTGGTGATGACCTCGTTGGCGTTGAACTTGGCCTTCATGAGCCCGACCCCGACGCCGTACAGGAGCCCCGCGGCGACGCTCGCCAGGAAGGACAGGGCGATCCGGAGGCCCGGGGGAAGCGGCGCGTAGAGGCAGACTGAGACGGCCGCGATGGCGCCTATCGTGTATTGGCCGTTGCCTCCGATATTCCAGAGCTGAGCCTTGAACGCGACCGAGGTCCCGAGGGCGATGACGAGGATGGGGATCATCTTCACGAGGGTCTCCGCGACGCGCCCTAAGTCGCCGAAGGCGCCGCTCGCGAGGGTCGCATAGGCATCGAGAGGACGGTAGCCCACGGCGGCTAAAACGACGGCGCAGACGAGGAAGGCGGCCGCCACGGCGGCGATCGAGGGCAGGGCCGCCCTGACGGGCTTCGGGATCGCCGCTCTCATGCGACCCCCTCGGCCACGCCGGCCATGAGCCTGCCCACCCGCTCCACGCCGTCGGAGGGCTGCAGGATGCCCATGGACCGGCCTCGGTACATGACCATGATCCTGTCGGCGACCTGGAAGATCTCCTCGAGGTCGGCCGACACGAGGAGGATGGCCACCCCCGAATCGCGCAGGGCGACGAGCTCCCGCCGGACATACTCCATCGCCCCAACGTCGAGGCCGCGGGTCGGGTGGCACGCGACGAGGAGCCTGGGGTCCTCGTGGAGCTCCCGCGCCAGGATGACCTTCTGCTGATTGCCGCCGGACAGCTTCCGGACCGCCTCACCTCCGCCCTCCGCCTTGATGCCGAAGCGCTCGATCAGGAGCTCGGCCCTGGCGGCGATCTCGGAGCGCCTGAGGAAGAAGCGGCCGCTGATCGGAGCCGCGCGGAAGGACTTGAGGATGAGGTTGCGCTGGATATCCCAGTTCATCACGAGACCTGTCCGCTGTCGGTCCTCGGGGATATAGGCCACCCTGCGCTCGATGATGCGGCCGGCGCTCATGCCGGCGAGGTCTTCGCCGCCGAGGATGACCCGCCCCGCGGTCGCGGGCCGGAGCCCGACCAGGCACTCGCAGAGCTCCCGCTGCCCATTGCCGTCCACGCCGGCCACGGCGAGGATCTCGCCCTCCCCTATCGAGAACGAGAGATCCTCGACGGCCTCCCGGCGCCGGTCGTCCGCGGCCCGCAGGGACTCGACCCTGAGGGCCTCGGAGGAGCCCTTGGCCGGGCGACGGCGGAAGTTGAACTCGATATCGCGCCCGACCATGAGGCGGCAGAGCTCGGCCTTGTCGCAACCGCCCGCGGTCTCCATGCCGCCGACCCTGCGGCCGTCCCGGAGGATCGTCACCTCGTCGGCCACCTGGGCGACTTCGTCGAGCTTGTGGGTGATGAGGACGACCGACCTTCCGTCGGCCTTGAGGGCCCCGAGCATGGCGAAGAGCTCGCCGGTCTCCCCCGGGGTGAGCACCGCCGTGGGCTCGTCGAGGATGAGGATGCGGGCGTCCCGGTGCAGGAGGGAGAGGATCTCCACCCGCTGCTGCGCCCCCACCGAGAGCTGATCTATCCTCGCGTCCGGGTCTACCCCGAGGCCGAAGCGCTCCGAGAGCCCGGCGATCCGCCCGCGGATCCCCGCGTAGTCCAGGAGGGGGTGCCGCGCGGTCTCCGCGCCGAGCATGATGTTCTCGGTCACGGTCATGTTCCGCACGAGCATGAAATGCTGGTGCACCATGCCGAGCCCGAGGCCCATGGCGTCGGAGGGAGAGCGCAGCGCCACCTCCCGCCCCTCGATCTCGATCCGGCCGGAGTCGGGCCTGAGGAGGCCGAAGAGCATGTTCATGAGCGTGGACTTGCCCGCCCCGTTCTCCCCCAGGAGGCCGTGCACGGTCCCGCGCCTCAAGGAGAAGTCGACGCCGTCGTTCGCGGCCACGCCGTCGAAGAACTTGCTGACGCCGAGCATCCGTACAACGTATTCGTTCACGCAGAGCTCCTAGTGGGAATTAACCGGCCGGGGCGCCCCGCCGGCGGCGCGCAGGCGCGGCGGGCGGGGATCGCAGCCGCCGCGGGCGTCCGGAGTCGCGCTCCCGACGCCCGCGCGGCCCCTCACTTCTTGAAGTCCGGGATCTTGATGCTGCCGTCGGCGATACCCCTCTTGGTATCCTCGAGCTTCTTGATCACCGCGGCGGGCACCACCGTCCCCTTGAACTGGTGGAAGTCGGCGATCTTGATGCCGCCGTTCGCGACGGTCAGCCAGTAGAACTTGTTGTCCTTGTCGGCGAAGTGGCCGCCCATCACGTCGGCGACGATCTGCCCGATGGCGCTGTCCCAGCTGTAGTCGATCCCCGAGACGACGTTCTTGGGCGCGAGCTTGTACTGGCTGATGACGTTGGAGAGGACCCACTTGTTGGCCTGGAGGGCGGCGTTCACCGCGCCGAGGCCGATGCCGTCGCCGGAGTGCCAGATGACGTCCACGCCGGAGTCGTACATGCCCAGGGCGCCTTCCTTGGCCTTGGCCGCGTCGCGCCAGTCGCCGGTGTAGAACTCCTGGATCTGCACCGAGGGGTTCGCGGTCTTGGCGCCGAGCTTGTACGCCTCGTGGCCGCGGTAGATCTCGGACACGTCGGCCCCGCCGATGACGCCGATCTTCCCGGTCTTGGAGATCGAGGCGGCGAGGGTGCCCATGAGGTACCCGCCCTCCTCGAGCTTGATGTCGTAGACGCAGGTGTTGGGCAGGGTCTTGTAGCCCGAGCCCAGGGCGAACATGACCTTGGGGTACTTGGCCGCGACCTTGATGATGGGCTCCATGAACTGGAAGCCGTGGCCGAAGATGAGGCCGTAGCCCCGGGAGGCGAAGTCCATGAGGGCGGGCTCGATGTCGTTGACCTCGTAGACGTCCTCGACGTAGGTCACCTCGATCTTGTCCTTCATCTGGGCCTCGACCTTCTTCATGCCCTCGTAGAAGGCCTGGTTGAAGGACACGTCGTCGGCCTTGCCGGGGAGGATCACGGCGACCTTGAGCTTGTCCGCCGCGAAGGCGGACGGCGCGGCGACGATGATTGCGGCGAGCAGCGCCATCAGTAGCACTTTGGCTTTCAAGAGCGACTCCTTTCATCCTGCGGAGGCATCCTTCGGATGCATCCTTCGGTGGCGAGAAATATCTTCCCGCGCCGAACCGGCGCGGCATTGCTAACGAGGGGCGGCGAGCTTCATGCGCTCGGCCTCCATGACGACCCGCTCGGGCGTAGCGGGATGCCCCAACTCGCAGGGCACCGAACGGCCCGCCGAGGACTCCAGGGCGTCGCGGATCGCCATGAAGACGGCGGCGCCGTAGAGGAGCGGCGGCTCCCCCACCCCCTTGGAACCGAGGACGCTGGCGCACTCGTTGTCCGACTCCACGAGGTCGACGTCCAGGATGCCGGGGAAGTCGTCGCAGGCCGGGACCTTGTAGGTGGAGAAGCCGCGGACGAGGGGGCGGCCCCGCTCGTCCGTCCTGAGCTCCTCCATGGTCACGTAGCCGAAGCCCTGCATGAAGCCGCCTACGATCTGCCCGCGGTCGATGCCGGCGTCGATGGGGTGGCCTCCCTCGTGGCAGATGTGGACTTCGAGGAGGCTCGTCCGACCCGAGAGGAGGTCCAGCTCCACGAGGGCGAGGCAGTTGCCGGTGGTGAAGTACGAGAAGGGATTGCCCACGCCCGCCTCCATGTCGTAGACGAGGCCGGGAGTGGCGTAGTGCCCCTGGGCGCCGAGGTTGCGGCGGCTGAAGTAGCAGTAGCCCGCGAGCTCGGCGAAGCCGCGCTTCGCGTCGGGCCTCTCCGGATCCCACCATTGGTCGTCGGCGAAGACGATGGTCGAAGGGTCGGGGACCGTCCCGGACTCCCCGCCCAGGAGCTCCGACGCCGCGGCGGCCAACGAGGACCGGATCTTCAGGGCCGCTTCCCGGGCCGCGTAGCCGTTCAGGTCGCTGCCGGTGGAGGCGGCGGTGGAGGCGACGCTCCCCACGCGCTTCGTGTTCGTGCTCTCGCACTTCACCCGTTCCACCGAGACCCCGAGGGTCAGGGCGACGATCTTCTGGACCTTGGCGTAGAGCCCCTGGCCCATCTCGATCCCGCCGTGGCTCACGCTCACGCTCCCGTCCTGGTAGACGTAGACGAGGGCGTTGCCCTGGTTCAGGAAGGTGGCGGTGAAGCCGATGCCGTACTTGATCGGGACGAAGCCGAGGCCGCGCTTGCGGTAGCGGGAGCGCGCGTTGAAGGCCTCGACCTCCGCCGCGAGGCGGGGGTAGTCGGCCCTGGCGAATACGCGGTCCATGAGGGCGGGGGACGAGACCTCCCGCACGACCTGCCCGTAGGGCGTCTCCTGGCCCTCGGCGTAGAAGTTGGCCCGCTGGACCTCCGGGAGGGGTCGGCCCGACTCCCGGGCGACGCGGGCGAGGATAGTCTCCATCGCCAGGGTAGCCTGGGGGGCCCCGAAGCCCCGGAAGGCCGTGTTGGCCGGCAGGTTCGTCCTGCAGCTCCGGCCGGTTATCCTCGCGGCGGGCAGGTAGTAGGGCCCGTCGATGCCGAGCATAGCCCGCTCCATGATGGCGACGGTGAAGTCCTCGAAGTAGCCGCCGTTGGCCGCCAGGTCGACGTCGAAGGCGAGGATGCGCCCGGCCTCGTCGAAACCCACCCTGTAGCGCGTCTTGAAGGGATGGCGCTTGCCGGTCCAGGAGAGGTCGTCCCGGCGGTCGAGGACGGCGGCGCAGGCCCGGCCCAAGAGGACGCAGCCGAGGGCGGAGAAGGCCGACCACATGGTGCAGCCCCGCTCCTTGCCCCCGAAGGCGCCGCCCACCCGGAGCACGTCCACCTCGACGTCGTTGTCCGCGAGGCCGAGGACGAGGGCGACGACGCCCTGCACGTCGGTGACCGCCTGGGTGGCGCAGAGTATCTTGATCCCGAGGCCGTGGTCCCCGGGCAGGGCGTAGGCGCGGTTGGTCTCGAGGTACGCGTGCTCCTGGGCCCCAGACTCGAAGCTGCCTTCGATCACCTTGCAGGAGCTGGCGAAGCCGCCCTCGAGGTCGCCGCAGGAGACCACCATGGGATCGCTGTAGTAGCTGCCGGCGGCGATGGCCTCGTCGATGGTGAGGATAGGCTCCTCCTCCTCGCACAGGACCTTCGCGGCCGCGGCGGCAGCGCGGGCCCCGCCCCAGCTGTCGGCCACGACGAAGCCCACGGGCTGGCCGACGTACTTGACCTCGTCCACCGCAACCAGGGGCTCCTCGGCCCGGGTCGTCGCGCCGATCCAGTTCTTCCCCGGGACGTCGGCGGCGACGTAGCGGCCGAGGACCCCCTCCATGCCGTCCAGGGGGGAGAAGTCCACCCCGAGGAGCCGCCCCTTCGCCACGGGGGAGACGACGGGATAGACGTACGCGAGGGACTGTCCTGCCAGGGCTTCGCCGGCGAACTTCGCCTCTCCCGTCGCCAGGGCGGCGTCGTTGTTGCCGATCATCGCGTTCCTCAGCATGCCGAGCCGCCTTCCGAGCCTCTCCCCGCGTGGGCGAGGAAATGTTCCACCACCTGGTTCCTCACGAGGATGCGCCGGAACTCGGCGCTCCCCCTGATGTCCGATATCGGGCCGCAGCCGGCGGCGACCGCCGAGCCGAGGCGCTCGGCCGCCTCGGGGGGCGAGCCGAGGTCGATTCGCCCGAAGCCGAGGAGGTCCGGCACGAGGAGGGGGACTGGGGCCACGCCGCCGAAGGCTACCCGCCACTCGAGGATCTCCTTGCCGCGGGTCCTCATGAAAGACGCCGAGTTCACCGAGGCGATATCCACCGACCGCCTTTTCGCGCTCTTGGCGAAGCTGAGCGGGTGGGCCTGCCCCTCACGTCGGAGGAGGGGCACAAGGATCGCGGCTATAGCCTCCCCGGGCCGGAGGGCGGTTTTCCTGTAGCCCAGGAAGAAGTCCGCGAGGCGGACTTCCCTCTGGCCCTCAGGGCCTACGAGCTCGAGGGCGGCGCCGGAAGCGAGGAGGAAGACCGAGAAGTCTCCTATCGGAGAGGCGTTGGCCAGGTTCCCGGCGAGGGTCGCGACGCTGCGCACCTGGGTCGAAGCCACCCTGGGCGCGATGGACTCGAGCTCAGGGAAGGCGCCGAGGGCCCGGGGGCTCTCCGATAGCTCCCCGAGGCTCAGGGCCGCGCCGATCCGCAGACGCCCCTCGGAGACCGAGAGCTCCCGGAGCTCCGGCACCCGACCCAGGTCGATGGCGCCTCCTACGGGGCGCCCCGCGGACTTGGCCGCCGGGTAGATATCGGTGCCCCCGGCGACCAGGCGCGCCGACGGGCGCTCGGCGAGCCTCGAGCGGAGCTCGATGAGGCTCCCAGGGGCGCAGTACTCCGCCGTCGCCTTGAGGGGCGGTATGGCGGCGAGCTTCCCCGCGCAGTCCCGGGCGAAGGGCGGCAAAATGAAGTCGACTGCCTCGGACTCGCCCTTGGCGGCCAGGGCCTCGACCAAGGCCGCGCCCGCCGCGCGGATACCCTCGTAGCCCGTGCAGCGGCAGATGTTACCCTGGAGGGCGACCTCGACCTCGGCCATGGTGGGGCGGGGCTTCGCCGCGAAGAGGCAGAAGAAGGACATGACGATGCCCGGGGAGCAGTAGCCGCACTGCACGCCGCGGTGGTCCACGATCATCCGCTGGATGAGGTGGAGACAGGACTGGCCGCCCAGGCCGTCGGAGGTGATGACCTGCATGCCGTGGAGCTTCGTCGCCGGGAGGATGCACGAGGCGACCGCCCGGAAAGGCGGCGCCCCCGCGGCCTCGGGGCCGCCCAAGGCGATCGTGCAGGCCCCGCAGTCCCCTTCCCCGCAGCCCTCCTTCACGCTCGTGACCCCGAGGCGGTCCCGGAGGAGCTCGAGGGCCGTCGTCTCGGTGGAGACCCGGGCCCGCCTCAGCGCTCCGTTCAGGTAGAACGCTATGTCGATGTCGTCGCCCATTCCGCAACCCGCCTTAGTCCTCGTCGGCGGGAGAGTAGACGTCCTGCCGGCGCAATATGCTGAGCTTGATGTAGTCGGTGTCCAGATTCGCGTTCACGAAGAGGGCCGGCCGGTGCTTGGCCGTGTAGTAGACCGAGCGCAGGAGGAGGAGCGGCTTGGGAACGGAGAAGTATCCCGGGCCGAAGCCGCCGAGGGTGTTCGAGTCCCGGGCGAGGAGCTCCGCGACGTCGTTGACCACCACGACGCCGGCCCGCTTCAGGAGGAATTCAAAGGTTGAGTCCTCGAGCTCGACCGGATCGACCGGCTCGTCGCCGAAGAGCTGCGCGGGGAACATGTCCTCGCAGAAGATCACCGGATTGCCGTCGGCGTAGAAAATTTTCCTGACCAGATAGATGCACTCGCCCTCGACCAGGTCCAGGGCTTCCCGGACGTAGGACTCGGGCGCGACGACGCCGACGCTCACGAGCTCGACCTGGGCCTCGTAGCCGCTGGAGCGGATGGCCTGCTCGAACTCCACGGCCGGAGTGAGCCGGACCTTCAGCCTCTGCATGTCCCGGCTTATGAAGGTCCCTTTGCCGTGGAGAGAGACGATCATGCCTTCCTGCTGTAGCTCCTTGAGCACTTCCCGAAGGGCGATTCTGCTCACGCCGAGGCTGCTGGCCATCGCGAGCTCGCTGGGGAGCCGGGTCCCGCCCGAGGCCTGAAGTTGGTCGATATAGCGGACCAGGGCCTTCCTGATCTCGGCAGTCACCGGTCCGCTCTTTACCCTCGGCATCACCATCGGTGGAATTGTCCCAAGAGCGACATATAAGTAGTAAGAGGTAAGACCTCTTAACTCTTGGGCTCCTTTAGCAGTAATACCTGCAAACTTCATACCAATCAAAGCGATATAGGCAAAGCAATGTTTCTGCCGCTTTCCGTGACAATGAGTTATCTCTCGAAAAGGACTGCCGGACCCCCTCCGAGGGATGGCCCAAGAAGCGCCTATCTCCTACGTCGGCGTAGTTTCTCCAATTTTTCCTACGGATCCGTTGCCTCGATGACGCTGCGGGGGCGCTGATCGATGGCGAGAAGCTCAGCTCCCTCATGGCCGAGTACGACCTCTGGATCAGCCCAGGCTACTTCGAGGCCGAACGACCTCTCCCGGGAGCATTCCGCGCGAGGGATCGGAGCGGAAATCCCTCGGGGCGCCCAAGCTGCCGCGCCGCGCCGGGCTCCGGCTGAGGAGACCGGCCTCGAGGCGGCCGCTTATGGCGCCCCGAGGATTGGAGCGGAGAGCCCGACGGGGGGCGGCTCCAGGGACTTTCAGGCCCGCCCTCCGGCGCGCCCCGATGCGTGCCCTCGGGCCCTCCCGGCGCGGCCCGCTGGGATGGGGCCCGGGTTAGGCGGGGGACCTCCGGGGGGCGACGACGAAGTCGCCTATCTCCCGGAAGATCCTCTCCTCGAAGGCTATCGAGTCGTAGTTGTGCCCGGCGCCTTCGAGGACGATGTATCTCGCCGCCCCGGGGAAGCGCGAGTACCAGAGCCGGGAGACCTCCTCGGGGACCACCGGGTCGGCGGAGCCCTGGACGACCATGACCGGCCCGGCGTACCGGGCGCTCAGCCCCAGGGGATTCATGCCGCGGAGGTCGGGGAGGAACTCCCGGCCCAAGACCAGGCCTCCGATATCCCTGCAGCCCGGCGCGTCCTCCAGCGGCCGACCGGCCCTGAGCCGCTCGGATATTATTGCGTCGATGTTCCCCGCCGGGGCGAGGAGGACGAGGCCCGCCGGAGCCTTCTCCGCCGCCAGCATCCCGGCGACGAGGCCGCCCATGCTGTGGCCGAGGAGGAAGATCGAGCGGGGGTCTATTCCGGCCAGCCCCTGGGCGAAATCGAAGATGCGCCGGGCCTCGTCGAGCTCCCCCGAGAGGGTCATGTCCCGGAAATCGCCGTCGCTCTCGCCGCTTCCCGAGAAGTCGAAGCGGAGGCTGGCGATGCCCCGGGCCTCGAGGCTCCGGCAGAGCTTCGGGTAGATGAAGTGGTTGTCCACCTTGGTGCCGGTGAAGCCGTGGAAGACGATGAGGAGGGGGTGGTGCGCCCCTTCCCCCGCCGGTGGCCTATGGACCATGCCCCGGAGGATTCCCCGGGGAACCGCGAGCTCTATGGACTCCTGCACGGCTCCGCCTCAGCCTTTGACCGCGCCGTCGGCGAGGCCCTTGATGAAGTAGCGCTGGAGGCAGAGGTACATGATCGTGAGGGGGAATATGCCGATCAGGCAGCCGGCGGCGACGAGGTTGATGTCGTTCTGGTACTGGGAGACGAACTGGGAGAGGGCCACGGATATGGTCTGGACTTCCCGCTTCTGGAGGAAGAACACCGAGAACTGGTAGTCGTTCCAGATGAGGATGCCGCAGAGGATGACGATCGACGAGGTGATGGGCTTGAGGAGGGGGAAGATCACCCGGACGAAGAGGCGGGCGTGGCCGCAGCCGTCGAGGCGGGCGGCTTCGTCGAGCTCCGAGGGGATGGAACGTATGAAGTTCGTGTAGAGGTAGACGCAGAGGGGCAGCTGGAAGGAGACGAGGATCATGATGATGGCCCAGTAGCTGTTCAGGCCGCGGAGGTCGACCACGGTCTTGTAGAGGGGCACCAGGACCGCGAGGGGCGGGACCACCAGGCAGGACACGAGGAGGCCGGCGACGAAGCGGTTCAGAGCGGTGGGGTACCGCGCCAGGGGATAGGAGGCCAAGGATCCCACGAGGACGATGAGGATGAGGGAGGCCAGGGTGATCACGGCGTTGTTGAAGAGGGCCGTGAGGAGGTGGGCCTTGCCCCAGGCGTTGGCGAAGTTCACGAGGTAGAGGCTCTTGGGCGGGGACCAGATCGAGACTCCGAGGGCCGAGGGCTTCAGGGTCATGGAGACGAGGACGTAGAGGGGCACGAGGTAGACGAGGCCGACGAGGACGAGGCCGGCCGACCGGAGGAGCTTCTTCGTCATGCCTCCACCTCCCGCCTGCGGAAGAAGGCGAGGAGGCCCACCGAGAGGGCCACGATGATGGCGAACATGAGGATGCCGAGGGCCGCGGCGTAGCCGGCGTTCTGCTTGGAGAAGTAGAGGTCGTACATCATCGTCGACAGGGACATGGAGGCGTAGCCCGGCCCGCCGTTGGTGGTGGCCACGATCACGTCGAAGAGCTTCATGCCGCCGATGACGTTGAACACCACGCTCGAGGCGAAGGCGGGAGTGAGGAGGGGGACGGTCACCGAGAAGAAGCGCCGGGGAGCCGAGGCGCCGTCGATCAGGGCCGCCTCGTTGTAGGTCGGGCTGATGCTCTGCAGGCCCGCGAGGAACATGACCATGGAGACGCCGACGAACTGGTAGGAGTTGATGAGCATGATGATCCAGACCGCCCGATGGCCGTCGGCCAGCCAATCGACGCTCTCCGCCCCGAGGAGGTTCATGACGTCGTTGACCGCCCCGCCAGAGTAGCGGAAGAAGAAGTACCAGATGTAGCCCATGATGAGGGGGCTGATGATGACCGGCAGGTAGACGATGGTCCGCACCACCGAGCGGGGCTTCGTGCCCCCGTCCAGGAAGAGGGCCAGGGCGAGGCCGAAGACCGTCTGGAAGAGGGTGCTGCCCAGGCCGTACACGAAGGTGTTGAGGATCGTGTTTATGACGTTCGGGTCGCCGAACATGGTGCGGTACTGCTCGAACCCGACCATCCGGTACCTGGCGGAATAGCCGTTCCAGTTGGTGAAGGAGATGAAGATCCCCCGGAAGAAGGGGTAGAAGACGAAGGCGGCCACGAAGAGGAGCGCGGGGACGTACATGAGGTTGGCCGACCCGGCCCCCCTCCGCGGCTTGGACGACGCTGAAACAGTGGAAGACATAGGGTTCCTTTGCTGCCCGTTCAGGCGGGGATGCGGCCCTCCCCCCGGCGGGGCCGGGGGGAGGGCCG
>Ga0268360_1003027_pt1 | contig 11470 bp, 12 predicted proteins | sample BioMet11_FD_192465 | JGI IMG/M metagenome (GOLD analysis project Ga0268360, IMG submission 192465) | Sewage microbial communities from Oakland, California, United States - Biofuel 11 (Illumina Assembly) | ecosystem: Engineered > Wastewater > Sewage > Unclassified | place: USA: California... | reverse complement strand
ATTGTTATTTTGTTTATCTCTTTCGCTCAGGTTTCCTCTTTATCGTAGTCCTTGACGGTATATTCCGTATCTCTACGGCTTCCTTGTACTACTTTTTAGTTGTTTATGTAAATCTTTCAAAGAACTCTTCTTTGCTTACCGTTTTTTTTGGTAAGCGGATACAAAGGTATAAGCTTTTTCTTTACCCTCCAAATGTTTCTGCCGTTTATTTTCGAATATTTTTTCATTCAATGTACAATATTCTGTAATATAGTATTTTAATCGATAAAATATTTTTCAACTAAAATAGAAAATAAAACACAATGTTATTGGCAGATATAATTTACATAGAAAAAGACAATCTGCAAAAGTTACCCTGCGTATATTAAAAGTGTATATTTGGAACCCAAAAGAAATAATATGAAAACAGAAGAATGGTTTCCGCTGGTGAACGAAGAAGGCATCGTGATCGGAAAAGCGACAAGAGAAGAGTGTCATAGTGGTGCAAAGTTACTGCATCCCGTTGTACACTTACATGTATTCAACAGCGCCGGAGAATTATATTTACAGAAACGAGCGCAGACGAAAGATATCCAACCGGGCAAATGGGACACTTCCGTAGGCGGTCACATTGATTACGGGGAATCTGTCGAAGAAGCCTTACACAGGGAAGTCAGAGAAGAACTAGGTATCACCGCTTTCATCCCTGAATTCCTAACACATTACATTTTCGAATCGGCCATTGAAAAAGAATTTGTCAACTCTTTCCGTACCACTTATGATGGTTTGATTATTCCGGATCCTTCCGAGCTGGAAGGCGGCAAGTTCTGGAAATTGACCGAAATAGAAAAGAATATCGGCAAAGGCCTATTCACTCCAAATTTTGAAAAGGAATATGCTGCACTTTTCCTCCAGTAACAAAAACAACCTTTTGAATGTTATAATTCAAAAGGTTGTTCACTTATATTATTATCAAAAAAATCTTACCGGCACATCTCTTTTATTACCTGCATCAGCTCGCCTCCTATCTCTTCGGCTTCCTGCATGGTATGAGCTTCCGAATAGATTCTGATAATCGGTTCGGTATTACTTTTCCTCAGATGGACCCATTTATCGGGAAAATCTATTTTAACGCCATCGATATCGGTAATCTCATATGCCGAGAATTTATCCTTAACCTTTGCGAGGATCGCATCGACATCCATTCCCTGCGTAAGCTGTACTTTTTGTTTTGAGATAAAATACGGAGGATATGTTGCTTTCAGCTCGCTTGTCTTCATTTTCTTTTTAGCCAGATGAGTAAGAAACAAAGCAATACCCACCAATGCATCACGCCCATAATGAAGTTCTGGATAAATAACGCCTCCATTACCTTCGCCTCCGATAACGGCATGAGTATCCTTCATTTTTGCAACAACATTCACCTCGCCTACCGCTGCCGCATTATATTCACATCCATACGAACGTGTCACATCGCGCAAAGCCCTGCTCGAACTCAGGTTGCTCACCGTATTGCCCGGCGTATGGCTCAACACGTAGTCGCTCACGGCAACCAGCGTATATTCTTCTCCGAACATTTCTCCGTCTTCGCAAATAATAGCGAGCCTGTCTACATCCGGATCCACGACGAAACCAACGTCGGCCTTAGCATGTTGCATAAGGTGCGAAATCTCTGTCAGATTTTCAGGAATAGGTTCCGGATTATGGGCAAAATTCCCATGAGGAGCGCAATGCAGTTTGAATATTTCCTTTACGCCTAAAGCATCCAGCAGCTCAGGGATAATAATTCCTCCGACAGAATTAACGCAATCTATAGCGACTCTGAATTTTGCAGCCTTGATTGCCTTCACATCAACCAGCGGCAGTTTCAAAACGCTTTGAATATGCTTGCGGTTATACGTATTATCGGCAAGCACTTCTCCTACATGATCAATATCCGCGAACTCAAAATCCTCCGAGGCGGCAATCTGCAATACCGTGTTCCCTTCGGCGGCATTCAGAAACTCACCTTGTTCATTTAACAGCTTCAGCGCATTCCATTGTTTCGGATTATGACTGGCTGTCAATATAATGCCTCCACAGGCATCACTCATTATAACAGCAAGCTCTGTCGTAGGTGTTGAAGCCTTATCTATATCCAATACATCAAAACCCATCCCGATCAAGGTCCCCACAACAATATGTTTTACCATCGGACCCGAAATACGCGCATCGCGTCCTACCACAATTTTATTCGAAGTTTTTCTCGTATTGCTTCGGATAAACGTTGCATAAGCAGCCACAAATTTTACAATTGCCAAAGGATTAAGTCCTTCGTCCGGATTACCTCCTATTGTACCGCGAATACCGGAAATAGATTTTATCAGCGTCATTGTTTTAGATTTATTTGATGAATATATATCTCACTTTTGCAAAATAAACAGGGATACCGGAGCTTTTAAAAGCTGTACCATAATAATAACTACTACCAATATCTGTCATCATTTTAAAAGGAACAATAAGTTTCACATAAGCACTGTCGCCCACATAAGGCAATCCTGCAGCAAGACCTTCCCCGATAAACTGATTATTATAGTTATCCGATAAGCCAGCCGTATAATACCCGTATTTAAACTCTACAGGCGATGTTCCGTTTGAATGAGGCCCCATCAAATCTACTGTTCCCGTATCCGTATCCATAAACATACGCGCTATAAAACGTGTCTGTATATCTGTCGAATATAAAACGGCACGATCGTTATTGCCTTTACTTATTATATTCAGGTATACGCCATTATCAAGCTTTACAAACTGATTTTCCTTAAAGATACTGTCTTCCGGAAAACTTGAAAGAATCTCAAAATCATTCTCATCAATCAATTTATTAATGGCTTTCTTTTGAGCATTCAACATATCCGTATACGACTGTGTCTTATTACATGAAACACCAGCCAAAGTGACAAAAACAACCAACAAAAAATAAAAACTCTTCCTCATCTCTCTATAATTAGTGATAATATAATGACCGGCAAATTTATATATTCTCTGCCAAATCTCATTCATGTTTAATGATTTCTTCAAAATTATTAGGATTAAATTCCATCAATCCCCGTTCGAAAATAGAAACAGCCTCTTCCAGCGGGCCATAATATTCTCCACCGGATGCATTTTTATGCCCGCCACCTCCAAAATAGCGGTTCGCAAACAGATTACAGGGGAAATTGCCTACCGAACGAAGCGAAATCTTAACACAATCCGTATCCTGCCGGATAAAAACGGAGAAAGTCACACCTTCTATACTCAGAGGCAAATTAACGAAACCTTCCGTATCGCCTGTAACATAATGGAACTGATTCAGTTCGTCTAGCGAAAGCGTAATCAAAGCCGCGTGATATTCGCTCTTCACCTTCATCTTCTCATATAGAACATAGCCCATCATCCGCAAACGATTTTCGGAATAGACCTGACTCACCCGGCGATATATCTCATCTTTATCGATTCCTTTCTTTATAAGTTCACCGATGATTGTATAAATCTCCGCCTTATTTGAATTGTAGGTAAATGAGCCCGTATCGGTCATCATTCCCGCATACAGGCACTCTGCTCCTTCCTTGTTTATCAGGTCGAACATTCCCATCCGGCAAATAAATCGAAACAGCATCTCGCTCGTAGAAGACATTTCCGAATAAGAAATAACCACATCGCAAAATTCCGACGGATTCAAATGATGGTCGATCATCACTTTTTTTGCATCAGAGGCCACCACAAAAGAAGCCAGTTTGCCGATACGCTTCGGTTCATTAAAATCCAGACAAAATATAACATCCGCCTCACGAATCAGCTGCTCCGAAAAATCGGGATACTTTTCATAAATCACCACGTCTTTCGCTCCTGACATCCACTTATAAAATTTCGGGAAATCATTGGGCACAACGACCGAAACATTATCCTTTCCGTAAACAGAAAGGAAATGGAACAGCCCCAGCGACGACCCTATAGCATCTCCGTCGGGTGTCATATGCGTAACGATAACAAAAGTATCGCCGCGTTCGATATATTTTTTTGCTTTCTGAATCTTTTCTTCCTGAATAATTTTCGTAATCATCTTATTTAATGTTTTGCAACCAACAAAGGTAATTTAATTTTTTCAGATTTCTATCAAATTCATTTTTCCTATCCACGCCATTGTAAGGAATATTAACAACAACGATAATGAAACGATCAAAAAAGCCGGTCTGCGATACTTCGCGTACATAATAATAAAGACTAACACGCCATAAGCCAGCACCATTGAAACAAAACCAAAATGGAAAGTGGCGACTGCATAAGGAACGCTGCTGAACTTGTCGACAACCCAAAGCATGCTGCGTGTCAGCATCTCAACCATTGATTGCAATAACGGATAGCCGGGACAACTGCCCGGAATCATCATCCACAAGAGTGCCATTGGAATAAGTAACGTTGCGATGATTGTCAACGGAATATTTGTAAACAGAAAAACGAGTGAAAACTGTCCGAAATAGTACAGACATAAAAACGCTGTTCCCGCCTGAGCTGCAATCGTCACCGTAATCCACGCATACGGTTTCTTCAGTAGCGGGTTGCGTATTTCGAGCAAGCCGTTCAGCTTAGGCTGAAAATACAGAATGGAAAGCACCGCCAGATAACTTAGCTGAAACCCGATATCGAAGATATACAGAGGCTCATACACCAGCATGCAGAAAGCCGAAGCGGCCAGAATATTATAACTGTCGATGGTCCTGCGAAGCCGCTTTCCTGTCAGGTAAAGCGTCAGCATCGTCGCGGCGCGCACAGATGAAGCGGCCAGTCCGGTAATGTAGACAAACATCCATAGCAGTGTAACCATCAGCAGATACCTCAGCCATTTAAACACTTTGTTCCCCGGAAAAGCAGCAAAAGCCAGAGAAAGGAAACTGCATACAACAGCCACGTGGAATCCGCTCACCGACAATATATGCGCCACTCCTCCCACAACGAAACGTTGCCGCATCCCTTTATTCATATCTTTTCTATAGCCGATCGTGATGGTCGACAATACCGATTTTTCCTGTTCTGTAAGCCTCAGGTTATCAAATGAAGCCAATAATTGTTTTTGTTTTTCTTCCGCCAGTTGCAGAAGTTTCGGAAATGGATTCCTTTCAAATAGTTCCGACCGCGAATGTTCCGTCTTCAGTACAGCCAAAGAGATTACAAGCATCATAAAAACCACGCCCCACACCCAGCGGTTTTCATATAAGTTGACTGCATACTTCTTCGAAGAGACAAAACAAGAAATGCCGATTAATATTACAGGCAACAAGAGAAGCAACACTAAAAAGCGGGAGCCGGGTATAAACACCTGGAGCAAGGTTCCGGTTATCCAAAAAAGTAACGGTCTTGCAAAAGGGCGCATTTGCAATTCCTGTATCATTACAACATCTTCAAATCATGAATAGCTTTTGTGGGATCAACAGATTTAAAAACAAAACTTCCAGCAACCAAAATATCCGCACCGGCATCAACCATCTGCTTAGCTGTTTCCATATTAAGGCCCCCATCGATTTCAATCATGGTATCCAGACCTTTATTCCGGATCATCTCTTTCAGACGTACTGTTTTATCTATCGTGTGCGTAATAAAAGGCTGTCCTCCAAAACCCGGATTCACCGACATCAGCAGCACCATATCAATATCCTGAATAATATCTTCCAACAGTGAGATGGGAGTATGAGGATTCAGCGTCACCCCGGCCTTCATTCCGGCTTCCTTAATAGCAGCTACTGTTCTGTGCAGATGCGTACAAGCCTCATAATGAACATTCATCATATACGCTCCGACATCGGCCACCTGGCTGATAAACCTTTGCGGTTCCACAATCATCAGATGAACATCCATCGGTTTGAGGCATACCTCTTTCAGTGCATTAAGTACTGAAAACCCAAAAGATATATTAGGTACAAACACACCATCCATTACATCGAGATGTAACCAATCGGCCTCACTTTTGTTTACAATTTCAACAGCCCGCTGCAGATTCAGAAAATCGGCAGCCAATAATGACGGGGCAATCTTGTGTTTCATGCTTAATTGTTTTTGCAAAGATAGTATAAAAAAAACAGACTACAAGTATTTCACCTTTTCTTAACGAATAACAGTGTATACTTGTAATCTGTACTTTCCTTCAATTCACCACTATACCGGATAATTCCGGTATAATAACAGGTAATGTGTGGTAAACCCTTGCAAACTCAGAGAGAAAATGAAGTGTCTCTTTACGCGGACAACTTTTCTTTTTCTCATTTCGATCACGATTCATTTCATTTTTCAAATCATTCATACATCGAGTAGAAAGTTTCCTCATAGGCTCATTATTTATTATTTTCTGATAATAAAACGGACAGCCCAAGAGCATATTGTATGAACGATAAAAAATTTATGCCATTGACAATTCGATATTATTTTCTTCTGCCATACGACGCATATTCATGATCGCATAACGCATACGACCGAGTGCCGTATTGATGCTGACGCCTGTTAAATCGGCTATTTCTTTAAAACTCAAATCCTTGTAGTAGCGCATCTCGAGCACTTCGCGCTGACTGTCCGGAAGATGTTTGACCAGATTCTTTACATCCGACAATACCTGATGACGAATCAAATGATCTTCGATCGTATCATCGCACAATTTGATATTGTTGAAAAGATCGCCTTCCACTTCATCGTTGGAAATCAGATTTTCACCGCGTTCCTGGCGAAAATTATCAATAACGAGATTATGAGCGATGCGGGTGATCCAGGCTTTGAACTTCCCGTTTTCGGTGTACCGTCCTTGTCTGATGGTCATAATAACCTTCATAAAAGTTTCCTGAAAGATGTCTTCCGTCAACTCTTTATTGCGAACAATAAAATAAATGTAAGAATGGATACTGCTCTTGTATCTGTTTAATAATACATCGAAAGCAGCGTTATTACCTTCTGCATACAGAACAACCAACTCTTCGTCGGTCATTGACTTTAATGTACTCATTACTATTTTATTTTTTAGTTTTACTGAGTAATGTTATGCAATAGGCAAATGGGGTATTAAATGTTAGACAATCTTGTTATTTATTTATCAGATACAAAAGAACAAAAACTATTTCACACTTCCAAACTTTTCTGAAGGCTTTTGACAAGAAAAGTCCCCAACCCATACATTTATGTACAAACCGGGGACTTTCAAGTACGAAACTATAAAAACATCAAAACTTATAGCCCAGTGTCAATGCGACCTTAAAGGTGTTCGTCTTTAATTCAGCCGGATCAGATCCGACCAATACATTGCCACTATTGTCGTAAATATTAGAAAATGCATAAGCATTTTCTTTCTGCATACGATAAACACATGCCAGATCGGTATAGAAATTCGGAGTAAAACGATAACCTATACCTGCGGTATAATAGGTGGTATGATAATCCACGGTGTATGCCGTGCGCGTACCGGCCGTAGCGATTTCAACCAATCCGTTTTTCGTATCATCTTTCATTGACGTACTCTGCCATGCACCACCCAAACGGAATGCAAACTGCGGGGTAAACTTTATTTCTGCGCCAGCCTTCAACATTCCACTCGACATAAAATCGCTTTTGATATACGAGTTATCATCCACCATTGCATCGCCTGCATAGTTATAAAGGCGCATATTCTTGTAGTTTGTCAATTCATAATCGACACTGACCAAAGCCGTCTGCCCCAATATGCCTGCCACACTGAATATCCAGCGATCCGGCGAATGCATCTTATAATCGGTATATACATTGTCACCGGTATGCGTTGTTGCATCCAGATCCGTTTTATTTCCATTCTTATCAGTAAAGAAATCGTGAATACGAGTTCCACCCTCTGCATTATAATAATTAGTCAGTTTATACCAGGTAGGAGAATTATAAGCCACTCCGACACGTAAATAATCACTCGGCCGTGCGATCACTCCCAGATTGAATCCGTAACCGGTGCCGTCTACAGAAGAATAGTTGTCCATGAAGAGGTGATCCGATTTTGTCTGCGTCGAATTCGTAGCTACACCAAAATCCTCATCATAGGATGAATTCATCCTGTAAGTAATGTCGGTCACAGCCAAGCCTGCTCCTAAAAAGATCTTGTTTGAAATATTGGTAGCGAACGAAAAATCATATTTGTCGATAGAGCCTCTTTCGCGAACATACAAATCGGAGGTCTGTACAGGCCAGTTCTCCCACGTACCTTTATTATTATACTGCCCAAACTGGCTAAAGAAATTTCCGCCTTTGCTATGGTCCTTCGAATCGATCATATAAAGTTCATACCCCATAACCGAGAGCCAGTTCTGACTTTGATAAGGATCATTAGAATCGGTAATAGCCAACTGGTTTCCTGTGGCTCCGGTCCTGTTTGTTACGGCTGCAATATAATCGGAGAGCGAATAACCTCCGCTTCCGCGTCCCATTCTATACTGCCGGTCGAAACTCTTTTCACGATTATAGGCGAATCCTACATTCCACCCGATCACCCCCTCGTCGTTCCCGGTCGGGAAATAACCTACATAGGCGATATTATCAAAATTGAATTTAGTTTTGCTGTCGTCCATCTTTGTACCGACCCAGTTCGTCTTGGCTTTCACACTCGATAACGACATGGTTGTCAACACTTCCGAACTCCTGTAGATACCCAGACCGGCGGGGTTTGTACGCATTGACGATATATCGCCTCCCAAAGCGCCAAAGGCGCCGCCCATACTCATATAGCGGGCTGTTCCGCTTATATCATATTGCGAAAACTTATACGCATCCATTTCTCCTTGAGCCAAAGCGCCGAACGTGCTCAGCAAAAACATTGATGCGCAGATACAAATTACTTTTTTCATCTTATCTTCAATTTGCAAGTAATAAAGAGAATACGTTCTCCGTATTCTCTTTTTATTATTTTTCAACAACTCTCATCTGTTATCATCATCTTCCACGTCCGCCGCCGCTGCTTGAACGACCACCGCCACTGAATCCGCCACCACTTGAGCGACCTCCGCCACTGAATCCACCACTGCTAACGCTGCTACTGCTGCTGCTTGAGCGACCGCTGTACGATGAATTATTATTGTTATAATTATTATTACTGCGAGTTGACGGACTATATGACTGGCTGCTCGAACGGCTGCTGCCCTCATTATAAGAACGTGCCGATGAAGAGCTGCTTCTGCCTGTCGAATAGTTCGACGACGATATCCGGGTGCCACTGTCGTCGCGGGAGATTCTCGTGCGTCCGCTGTTTATAGCTCCCGAACGGTCGGAACTGCTACTGCTGCGGGTGCTTGTGGTATAGCTTGAACGGCCGTAATCCACTCCTGTGCGGTCGGACCCATTTGCCGACGAGCGCAAAGATGAAGCCGATGAACGACCATAACTACTGTTACCGCTCCTTGTGGCACTGCCGAATTCAGATCTGTAGCCGGCGCTACGCGTAGTAGTCATACCTCCCATCGTGCTGCGTCCGCCATAACCGGTTGAACGTGCGCCCATAGAACTATAACTTCCGCGATAATGACTGTTGTTCCAGTAGCCTCCGCCCCAATAAGGTCCGTCCCAATAGCCGCCATAATATCCGTAATAGCTCGGGCCCCAATAATAGGGATCCCAGTATCCTCCGTACATGCCTGAATACCAGCCGCCCCATCCGAAGCCAAAGCCCCATCTTGGTCCGTACCATGATGAATAAGTCCACCACGGACTATAGCCGTAATACGGATAATACCAGTTTGCATACCAGGGATCATAATACCAGCTGTTATAGCCTCCGCCCCAGCCGTTGCCTACATTAATACTGAAATTAACATTGGCGTTACCGTTCGAATAATCGGTATCATAACCATAGCCATAATATCCGTCGCTCAGATAAAGATCAACCTGATCGGCTCCGGCAATTGTAATCTTGCTGGGTGAATGGTAACGAACAATACGTTCCGAATATTCGAGATCGGAATTGCGTTTATCATTAGCCTCCGTGTTATCGTTGGCTTCAGCAATAACATTTCCATTTTTGTCAATCACCGTATCATCGCTGTATGGCTCTTCGACATCTACCGAAAGGTTGCGGCGATTGTATTCATCAATATCGCGATCGCTTGCTTTAGCCGTAATAGCCGAATTATTATTACGCGTTGTTACAGTGTACGAAGAAGACTTCGCTGCTTGCGTTGTCGTGTTTTGCCTAGATTGTGTAACATTCTCTTCTGTTTTAACCTTTTTCTTATTTTTATTGGAAGAGAAATATACATCATCAACATAATCATCTTGTGCAGCCACTGTAAAAGCTGCCAAGAGCATAATCATCATAGATGCTAATTTCATGCGTTTCATACTCGTTTCTCCTCTACTTTAAAGTTCGTACTGTTTTTATATCTCTTAGACTTAAAATGGACGTCAAGGTTTAACCTCTCTAACAAATCCTATCCATTTTATTCACAAATATATTTATTTCCAAGATATCGACCAGCGTTTCTCCTGACTTTAACTTTAATTTTATCAAAAATCTACTTATAAGATGCGCGCCACAGGCGAAACGCTGCATCGAAAAAGAAAATTATGCTTACTATTTTGCATAATTAACAGTCTGCTCCTCATAAAGGTTCACGACGCGTCTCACATCATCCGCTTTCCATAAATGAATATCCTCTCTATAGAGATTCACAAACATTTCATCTACGGGATCACCGTATATCATAAGCAACAATATACTAATCCATTATGCGTGACGCTACGTTTCATTCGTAAAATTTCAGCGTCACCTACCATATTATAATTAACTCATTTATAATAGATATGGTATGTGACGCTCAAAAACTTCAGCGTCACATACCTTAAGAAACATAAAGTTTTGGCAATTCCGCTTTTTAGCAACAAACGAGCCTCTTTATGGCGAAAAAAGTCTATATTTAGCATAAAAACCTATAAAACAGGTGGTTGAATCAAAAAATACATTCGAATAAAATCTGATATTCATTCGGATGAAAAAAGCATTTGATTCGAATGAGTTGAAGGTTTCATTCGAATGAAACGATGCGTACATTCGGATGAATTTTAAACCCCGTTCGGAGCGCATTTTCAAGAATTAAAACATAAATTTTTGACACAAAAGAGAGGTACATTTCCTTTTCACTTGCCATCCGCATTACATATATATTATAAGACATCGTCCGATCGTTTTTACAAAAACAAAACAACTTGACTTACAGAAAAAATACATACCTGTTTTGCCTTCTAAAAGTATATACTCTTGATATACGAAAGTATATACTTTTGAGGTATGAAAGTATATACTTTTTGATTGTAAAGTATATACTTTATTTTAAGCACCTCATTACATAAATGTAATCCACTGATGTATACTGAATTTAGTTGACAGTATTGTTATTTAATACTATGTAGGTTGACAGTCCTACGCTATTTATACGAAATCAGTTGACAGTTCATCCGGCTTAGGACGAAAAAAGTTGTCATCCGT
>Ga0268360_1003025_pt1 | contig 11474 bp, 15 predicted proteins | sample BioMet11_FD_192465 | JGI IMG/M metagenome (GOLD analysis project Ga0268360, IMG submission 192465) | Sewage microbial communities from Oakland, California, United States - Biofuel 11 (Illumina Assembly) | ecosystem: Engineered > Wastewater > Sewage > Unclassified | place: USA: California... | reverse complement strand
CAACCCGTCAATGGTGACAACGATGGGGGAAGGGCTGAGACCGAAGAACCAGCCTGCTTTCAGTATCATACTGATTAGATCGAGGTGGCCCATATATCAAATGATGTTCGTGACAAACAGAAATTGCCGGTATTTACCAGTACAGAAGGAGGAATCAGGAAGTCACCTCTTTCGGGTATATGGATGCGTTTAGATGTTGGATAGTTCCGAATAGATTGGATAAATGACCAAGGGAAGCCCATGCTTGTAAAGAGTTATGGGTGTCAGCGTACTTGTAAGGAGTACCCCGAAATGATGTTCCCCGTGATGCGAGACGAAACTTCGAATGATTCAGTTTAAATGAAGACTGTCGTCGTGAACGAGCAAGAAGAAAACAACGTCTTGGAAATTATAGGGGCTCTTCGTCTAGAGCTCCGGTAACATTTACATAGTTTTCAGTCTATCTCGCGTCTATTCAAAAAAGGGGAACATCATTTCGGGATCGCCGGATACGAGAAAATCGTACGTCCGGTGGTGATACGGAGCTTGGGATTGGTGACAGTCCTATTCGACCGGGTGCTCATCGGCAGCTATGGGAAATCCATGGCGCTTGATGGGCGGCTGTCGTGTTCGGATTGAAACGGCAGCCTCCTGGGTAACACCGGGAGGTTGTTTTTGTCGTCTGACTTGGGGATGGGGTCAAGGTTGGGCGCTGATTGCTCCTCTGGTGGTCGGAGGGGGTCAATTTTCGACGCTGATTTTCTTGGCCCTGGTGATGTCGCACGGCGGCGTCCTGGTTGAGTCGGTAGTTGTCGTTTCCCCGCCCCGGCCCCTTCCCCAGGACCGGCCTCTCCCCATCCCCAAAAATCGACCTCGTATACGCCCCTCTCCTGCGAGTTCGGGGCTGTCCCTATGGTTTGCCTTCCCCTCCCCCGAAAACCCCGGAAATCGCGCCCTCGCCCCAAAGTCCGTTTCCAGCACGCGGAAAATGACGACTTCAGGGTCAAAATCGGCAGAATCGAGGCCAAATCAAGCAATTTTGAGCGCAAATTCTGCGGTTTTTACTCAGATATACAGATATATTACCAATAATAACCATTATCAACAAAGGAGCGATTATGTCGACCAAGAAGGATACCACGGATACGTCCCTGGAGATGACTTCCGAACCCAAGAAGCGTCCTGAGTCGAAGTACAATGCTTCGATCCTTCGGGAGTGCATCAAGGAAGGACTCGACGCCAAGTCGATCATGGAGAGGATGGGCATTACCCACAAGCCTACCCTGAAGCACTACGTGCTGCGGCTCATCAGCGATGACCGGACCTTTTACGATGTGAAGGGGCTTTACCTCAAGAGTTCGAGTCGGCCCTACGTCAACAAGAAGGGTGTCGTCTGTTTCAACATCCACAAGGTGGACCTGGGCGATCTGGAGATCAAGGAGGGTGACGAGTTCGTCATCACTGCCGAGGACGGCCGGATCATCCTGACGGTCATTTAACGTGAACCTGTTGATAATGCCATGCTCTTCGGAGGTGGCATTTTCTTCTTTTTCAATCCATCTATTTGTCTTCTGCGCAACAGATTGTCGGATTCGCAGCCTATAAATCGGTCTCGAAGATTTTCTGTCGTAATGATAAAAACATTACAGATATGACCCTTATAATAAATAGTGGATTCAAAATCGGGAAGAACGGTAATAGGTAGAATCGTACATTTGGAAGACCGGGAAGCACTAGTCGTTGGATTACAACGGGATATCCCAGCACCAGCTTGGATGTCCCCAGCTCCCCTGGTTTTCAATATACGATTTCAGCCTGTTAAAACGAGATTACAACTTCAAAGGAGGTTTGCTCATGAAAGTTGAGCCGATCATCAACATGAAGGACATCAAGAGCATCAAAAAGCTCCTGGTGGATCAACCGCGAAATCGGCTCCTGTTCGTCATGGGGATCAACTCAGGTCTCCGTGTCCAGGACATCCTTTCGCTCAAGGTTTCAGACGTCAAAGATTGCAAGATCGGCGACCGCGTCTGCCTCAAGGAAAAGAAAACTGGCAAGGAAAACGTCTTCATCATGAACAAGGAGATCAAGACCGCTCTTGACGAGCACCTTGCCACTTCGGAGCTGGAGGATCACCACTTCCTATTTAAAAGCAGGAAAGGCAAGAATTATCCGCTGACCACCTACGCCGTGACCATGATGGTGCAACGGTGGTGCGACGCGATCAACCTGTCCGGCAACTACGGAGCGCACACCCTTCGGAAAACCTGGTGCTATCACCAGCGCAAGACCTTCGGTGTGTCCTGGGAAATCCTGGCCAAAAGGCTCAACCACAGTACGCCTTCGATAACGAGGCGGTACATCGGAGTCCAAATGGAAGAGGTTGAAGAAATTCTGCTTCATACGATTTAGCTTCTTCACAGAAGGGGCGATCTGCCCTTTCTTTCAGATTCACCAACAACATCTGGCAACACGAATCGAACAGTTCCAGCAACTGGCGTCGATTCTCGTAGTTCGTTTCACATCACACAATTCAAATTGCACGTGGAGGTGCTTATGAGCGTTTACCAACGAAGTGAACGGTGGATGGTCTATTACCATGACGACCTCGGCAAGCGTCATGACAAGTCCTTTGGACGTGGTGAGCTTGGAAAAGCCAAGGCCGAAGCCTTCGAACGGGCGGTCCAGGAGGCCAATGAAAAATTGCTGCCGATTCCTGACCCGGAAACGGTGACAGCAGGAATCCGGGTAGCTGCCAAAGCTGCCGGGGTGGGAACTGAAGCCACGGCTCCACCTGCCAATCAGGTCATCGAAAAGGAGCCGTCCGGCATCACCTTGTCCGAGCTTGGGAAGAAGTACCTGGATCACATGCGGGCATCCGGCCGGACCGAGAAGCACATCCGTAATGTTGAGCGCCTGCTCGACAACCAGTTCGTACCCGTCATCGGTGACAAACCCGTCGACGCCCTGACCTACCAAGGGGACATGGTCCCATTCATTCTGCACTTCAAGGGCGTCAGCGCGAGCACCGGCAAGGAGCGATCCCAGTATACGGTCAACAAGTACTGCGACTACCTGAGCTTCATCTTCAACTTCGGTATGGAGAACGGCTTCACCAGGGGCAACCCGCTGAAGAACTGGAAAAAGCCCAAGGTGCAGCCCTGGGATTTGCGCCTCACCCTGGACGACGCCAGGAAGATCATGGAGCACGCCGAACCCCACCTCAAATGGGCCATGGAGGTTTGCTTCAACCTGGGCACTCGTCCTGGGGAGTCCGAACTTCTGTCCTTGAGGTGGGATGACGTCGACTTCGCTGCTGGTACCGTCAGGATTTATGCGAGCAAAACCAAGACCTACCGGACGGTTCCGATCAACCCTGAGTTTCTCAAGCGTATGGAAGCTGAGAAGGAGGAGTCGGCGTCCGGGTATGTCATTGAGTACATGGGCCGAGGCCTGACGACGATCCGAAAGTCCTTCAAGAATGCCTGTCAGCGGGCCGGGATCACCTATCCGACCAGGATGTACGACCTGCGGCACCTGTTTGCGACCACCTTGCTCAACAAGGGGGCCGATCTGGCCGCCGTGTCGAAGATGATGGGGCATTCGACCGTCAAGCTGACTGCCGATACCTACTACCACTACATGGAGGGAGAGAAGGAAAGAGCTGTCCGGTTACTGCCGGGTTTAGCGGTTGCGTAAGAGGCGAAGGCGGGATTCCTGAGCAGAGGTTTTCCGCCTTCTTTATTTGAAAACATCAACTATACATGAACGAATGGAGAATTATTATGAAAAGGAATATCACCAAGCAATGCTTAATCTGTAAAAAAGACTTTTCAGTACCTCGTGATGAAAAATGGAAATTTCTCTGTCCAGAACATACCAAGGAATTCTATATACCCCTGAGAAAGCATCACACTTTTCCAACTGTTTACAACATCATCGATACCGCAGTCTTTTTTGACGACATCAAAACACTCCGAGAAATAATCAATGAACGAGAGGCAGCTATTATGAAATTTAAAGAAGAAATTAGAAGTCTGATTAATCCTGGTTCATCTATGAAAAAGATGCGATATCAAGCAATAAAGTTATAACCTGAGCTTAAGATCGAACTGGGAAAGGGCGAGATTCCTGTAGCCGAGGTCTCTCGCCTTCATTGTTTGTCAAGACAATAAATCAACAAATGAAGGAGAGAATATGGCCAATCATATATGTAAAATATGCAATGAAAAGCCAACAAAGTATGGATTTCTAATGTGCTACGATTGCTATAACAAGCATTACGTGCCACGAAAAGATGACTTTGCGAGCATACGGGATGCAGTTGCAATCATCGTAGCCCAACTCAAGAAAGAGCGCGATGATTTTTGGGACGAATTATTAAATGGATAAATAAAAATCAAGGACAAGAACATGAACGACACAATCAAAAAGAAATGTCTGCTCTGCGACGAGGAGTTTTCAGTACCGCGTGATCAACCTTGGAAATTCCTCTGTCCTACCCATACCCAAGAATTCTATATCCCACTCCGAAGGAACCATTCGTTCCAAAGCGCGTTACAACTCATTGAACTCGCCATTCTTCTCGATGATATTGAAATGCTTCGGAATAACTTCAAGAAGAAGCTGGCGGAAAAGCCGAAGGTGAGCGACGGGTTCAGAAGTGTCGTCGGGACCGCCGGGTGGCAGAAGCTGAAGGAGACAGCGGCGGTGGAGTAGGTGGGGAAGGTGGACCTCCTGAGAAGGGGGTTCGCCTTTTTATCGACGCAGGGTAAACAAGTGTACGCCATATTCCCAAACGAGAAGATAATTATATTCATTATGTGCTATAAGAACAAGGCTACGACCGCTAAATATCATCTCGTCAGGCCTCAAAACAAAGCCAGCACGAATCTCCACGCTTGTTGCCATAAAATAAATTCAAAACATCATAAATACTAGCAATAAATTATACAAATAAATTTTACAAAAAACATTCATATCTTGGCGGGTTGATCATAGCTCGACAAATGTTGATCGAGAGACCATATATAGACGCGTCGACTTGGGTTTTGGCGGCATAATCGTCTCCAGTCATGAATAATGGAAAGGTCTCCCAACCCCAAACCTTGCATAGCTACATCAGGAAAATCTGTAAGCCACTGGATAAGTTCTTCTGTATTCAGAAAAGAAATAGGCTTAAATGGCGTTTCACCATTAAGTGCTTTTTTCACATGGTCAACGAAAAGACCAGCACATTTCCGCCTCAAATTACCATCGCCATTTTTTGAAATATGATTTCCAGTTTCAAGAATAGTAGCCATTGGTAAAAAAATATCTTCAGTTTCTATAATTTTTTGTTCTAGGCATGAAAGTATTTCATCATGCTTATTTGACATTGAAGGTATGTTTAATATTTCGACAAAAACAGAAGTATCAAGTAGGCATAAGGCACTCATTGCCCTGCGCTCTCTTTTTTCAGTTGATCCAACCAACTAATCGCCTTTTTAAGGCGTTCAGTAGGAGTTGTACTATCTTTTAAATAACGTTCAATGATGCGCTTTGTCATCAATTGTCCCAATGGCCCTTGGGCAACAAGCTCAGGGAAACGATCCATATCAGCCAATTTAATCATTCGACTATCACCATCTTTTGGATCGCGATAGCAACATATTACATCACCCAATGTTTCGTCGGGAAGGGCGTCAAGAAGTGCTGGGTTATGCGAAGTTAATAGAACGTGAATTTGTCGCTCAGAAGCGATAGCTTGAATCTGCTTGATTAGGTCCTCTGCCCGGCTAGGATGAACACCGTTGTCAACTTCTTCAATAATAACAAGGGCACCGTTTTGTGCATTAAAAAGTGCAGCACCTATCGAAAGAACACGCAAAGTTCCGTCGGATAAAAGTGGGGCATCAACGGTACGTTCTTGCTGGCCAAAAGATTCGACAAGACGGACCATAACATCATTCCGATCTGTTTGAATAAATTTAATGTCGACAATATCTTGTTCTGGCAATGATCGTACAAACCCAAGTAGCTTATTTTTTGAATCATCTCCCTCAGAACAAATTTTGAACAAAACGCTTGAGAGGTTAGAGCCGTCTTCTTTGAGCTCATCATCTTTGGCGTAAGGATATCCACGCATCGAATCTGGACGTGGATCTAAAAAAATAATATTTCGTAATGCATCACGAAATGCCTTTGAAACAGCAGGGATTATGCGCTGAGAGTCTTCATGGTTCTTATCGAATCGGCTAGGTGTTTCGAGTTGATAAAAGATAGCCTGTCGGTTTGAACACGGTATATGAGGTTTGTTCTTGCCCCGTTTGAAGTTGTTATACATTACATCGACTCCATCTGTGTGATGGCTTGGCGTTCCTTCAATTTTATAAAGAGGCAAATTTTCAGAGTTGTTTGTTATGGATTCGCCAGAAATAATCAGTTGGTCGCCAAACAAGCCTATTTCGACATTCAGATCGTTCCAATTCCCAGGAGCATCAATATGGCATCCCAATGTTAAACTTTGTTGAGCATCGTAAAACAGATCGACAGACCTACCACGAATGAGCGTATCGCCCCCCTGGATCATCCGTTCGATATCATCTAAGCGACTTCCTTTTGCGAGCAAACAAAAGAGTCTTATCGCTTCGAGAGCGTTGCTTTTACCGGAGGCGTTAGAGCCTATCATAAAGGTCATCGTCGTCAGAGGTATACTCGCAAATTTATAGCTTTTGAAATTTTTAATTAAAATTGAAGCAATCATATACTCCCCTCCACAAAAAACAGATAGTCAACCCGTTTTCCATAAATCAGCAAAAAAAAAGAAAGTGTCAACTCTAATCGCAGCCACCGCCACAGGCACGCCAACGGCTGACCAAAGCCGCGCCAAAGTCCGATTCTCAGCACGACAAATAGAAGAAGACCCCGTTGGCACTTCGCCAACAGGATCAATTTGTGATAGGGGCTTTTGGAAGGATTTTAGGGGGTTAAATCACGCTTGTGGTGTGTCAAGCAAGCGCTCTCCCCCTGAGCTACGGTCCTATAAACAGAATCAGGGAACAGGCTAAATGCCCCAAACTCGTCCCGAAGTCAACCCCAAATCTTTCGTTCCCAAGAAAAAGTTGGGGGCCAAAACCGTTGGCTTCGTTGGCGCGTCGTTGGCTCGCGGTAAGTACGGATTTGGTACGGGGAGGTCAAGGGGTTTTTACTCGGGGGAGGAGAAAATCGGACGTTGGGGAGGATGTGACGATATTAATAGTCAATTATTTCATTATGTTAAATTAAAATATCAAGGGGTTACGAGGTGGCAGACTGGCAACACATAAAACAAAGGACCATTTTAACCGAACGACTCACACAAGAGTTGCATTCTCCAAAACTCGGTAGTAACAATTTGAAGTGAAAAGATAAACAAAATCGGTTAGTCTGTCGATCCAAGCCCCAAAGACCTGCGAAACAACCTGTATCAAACAGGACATAACATGTTCTACCCCAAAATAGTTATTGCCGATGATTCCAAGCTATGCTCGCATGTCCTAAAAAAATACATAGACGAGCTTGGGTACGTCTTACTTGGAGAAGCGACAAACGGTGTAGACGCTATAAAGCTAGCAGAGCAACTAAATCCCAGCATTGTGATACTTGATGTTTATATGCCAAAACTGAATGGCTATGAGGCTTGTGAAATCATACAAAATAAACTTGGCATACCGACGATTTTAATTACTGGGCACACTGAGGGATCTTCTCTAGACAACATCATCAAATCTTCCCCTTCAGGCATCATCATAAAGCCTTACAATTTATTTCAGTTCAAATCGACAGTAGACCTCATCTACTCAAACGAGAAATCACAAATCAACTTTGCGAGATATAAAAATATTGTTCAGAATGCCCCCATGCTATTCTCTTTAATTGATAAAAATTACAAATATATTTTAGCAAATGATTTTTACTGCAAGGCTTTCGTTAAAACTGAAGATAAAATCGTAGGAGCAACCATAGCCGAGCTATTTGGCGAGAGTGTATTCCAAGGCATTATAAAGCAACACATTGACTCGGCCTTATCTGGAAATATAGAAAAATACGAATCTTGGTTTGACTATCAAGGCATAGGGCGTCGATATATGTCTGTAACCTATTCCCCATTCTCCGAGAAACGTGGGGGAGTCTCAAGAGGTGTCGTAGTTTTTTCAAGTGACAGCACCAAACTTAAACTATCAGAAGAAAAACTAGAAAAACTATCCGCCACTGATCAGCTTACAAACATAAATAATCGCCGAAAATTTATGGGAATATTACAGGATGAACTTGAAAGAGCGAAACGATTCAGACACACATTTCTTCTACTCTCAATCGATATCGACAGCTTTAAATCAATCAACGACACGTATGGTCATCCCGTTGGCGACAAAGCTTTAATTTATGTTGCTAATCTACTGAATAAATCACTAAGACAGGTCGACACCGTCGGCAGAGTAGGTGGTGAAGAATTCGGTGCTATTATACCAGAAATAAATGATCAAGATTCAACCTCATTCCTTGACAGACTCATTAACTCATTCAACACAAATCAATTCACCTCCGATAATATTAATTTGAAAATAACTGTTAGCATTGGAGTTTCGCGATTTCCCGATTGCGGAAATAACCTTGAAGACCTTTTAAACAAAGCGGACGAAGCCCTTTATCGGGCTAAACACAATGGGAAAAATCAATACTTTGTTTATTGTAGTTAACTTCTCTCATCATAAAGGCCCACGCCATCCATTTCTCCTGGACGACGTGGGCCATAATGCGCAACTATTCCAAACCAATCCAGTTAGATAGCTACTTCTTTTCAAGGACGATTTTCCCCTCTTCCAAGCAGGTGACCTTGAACTCATCGCCCTGGTTGAAGCCGTAGTTGGCCAGGAGAGTCGGGGACAGACGGAGACCCGTACCAGAAAACTTCACGCTTCCAGATGCCACGCGAGCATCCATCCCTTCGATCTTGTAAAACTTCTCATCAAGCGTCATCAGCTTCGTGAGATGATTTTTCAGGGTGGTTTTGGGAATATCGAAGGCATCCATGATTTGCTGGGCGGTTTTCCCTTCGGTGATCATGGTGCGAAGTTTCATCGCGTCAAATTTAGATGCGATAGGCATGGGTACGTCTCCTTGTGTTTTTTCTTCGGATTTTCTTGAGGAAGATAACTTAAATTTCTTTGCTGTCAACTTGGCGTGGAGCTTGGTTAGTTAAAAGGCGTTCATTTTTTGGATTAAGCTCAAAAATATTGGCAGTTTTTGATTCAATTTTTTTGCCGAGGAAAGCCGCCAGAAGTCATCAAATGCCTTTTAAAAACATCGGTTTTGCCGGTTCTGGCACTTGAAACGAAATTATGCAGGGACCTGCATTCTTAACATGCTAAAATAACAGTGATTTATTTTTGAACTTATCCAAACTTTCGGTCCCAGGCCTGGGCTCCCCCATCTTCCCGGGCCCCACGCAATTGACCATATTGATGAACTAATATAGCATTGGCAAAAATAATCGAGGTGATAAATCAATATGGATTTTTATGTAAAAATTGGCGATTTTAATGCAATATCTTCAATACTCTCTAAAATCAAACCCGGCAGAGCCTGGTTTATCGTTGGGTTATTGTTTTATACTTTTTCAAGGCTCGTTAGAAGTCAATATCTACTAAACCTTACAAATGATGGACTTGTATCCGAATTTACACTCGTTTTTCTTTTTCCGAGTTACATCCTAGGATTTTCTATGTTCTTAGCAACTTACCTTCACAACAAATCTTCTTCTACTCAAATAAAAAAAGCACTTCGGAAAACACTTACAAAAATAAAGCAAATTCATACTAAACTTGGGAATGGGCATTATTCACCGATTTATTATTCTTGGGGAGTGCTTGTCGGCTCAATTACTGAGGGAATCTATTTGGGAAAAGTTAATTTATTTAATTTAACTACAAAAATTATCCCTGTAAGTTCATTTTTAGCGCTCATTTTTGTGCTTGGAATAACCATCGATTTAGCCTTCGACAATTTAAGGATGGAACCATGCTCCACAAAATAATCTTCTTTATTGCGCAATATTCTATGACAGCAATGACCATAATGCGCTCAATCTACTGAAAATCGGAAGATGCAGCGTCCTGCACTCCATAACTAGCTAAAATAGCGAACTTTCACTAAGAAAATAGCTGATATCCCCTTCTGGGGTTTTGGGGGCTTGGCCTGTTCCCCCGGACACCCCTCGGATTCTCTCCCTACTCCCCCCTCCTGGGCGTTTCCCCCTGACCTCCCCCATTGGGCTCCCCCAGCCCCGATCTCTCAGGAGAATCCCGCTCCGCCCCAAAGTACTTTTTCCTCAGCCCCAGTTCCAGCTATTTCCTAGTCCCCGTGACCGACTCTCCGGCCCAGGGTATCCTTCTTCCCAAAATTCCTTCTTCACTAGTAGCTAAAGGACACCTTATGCCACCACAACACCTCGATAATCTCACCTTGAAAGATGAGATCATCAACGCATTTCGGCCCATTGAGCAGCTTTTCAAGATTATGGACACTTCTGGACTCGATGTCGATGGAACGATTATCCGCTGCTACGCCGAAATCGGATTGGATCTTACGGGTAATTTCCGTGACAGACTCGAAAAGTTGCTTGGTCGAACCCTGGAAGGTACTGACAATGCCGAAGGATGACAGCTGGAACGTCGTTTATGCCTATTCCAGGGCACAGGCCATTCTTGACGGGGTGTTGGTAGATGTCACCGAAACCGCGAAGGCTATCGGCTTCAAGCTCCACACCGTCGTCACCGATCACCTGTTCCACGGCTATGTCGAAGTGCCTGCTGGACTCGAAGGGGAGGGGCAATCTGTCACTGGCCGACTCCATGACGTGATGGTTCTGGCGCTGTTCGCTGCCAGGAAAGCCGTCAACACGGACAGGGTCACCTTCAAGGTCGACTTTCTGATGGCCCCAGGACGCAAGGAAACCGTCGAAGTCGTCGCCCACATCGGCCCAGGTGATCACGGGGAGCCAGTCCTGACCATCATGCTTCCCGAGGATGATTAGGGATTATAACCAGATAACCAGGAGAAAAGTATGTTTTCGTTTCTGTTGGGTGTTGCTTTGGGGACCATCGTCGTTGTCGTCGGTGCGCAGCTGCTGACCATCCATCCCAAGCCGAGTCGGTTGCGGGGAATGAAGTAGCTTGGAAGTTGCCGAACTTCGATGGAAAGCCCGAGCATGAGCAGCTTGGGCTTTTTCTTTCACGTAGCGATTTCAGACGGGAATGAGATGAATTAGCTGCGTTTCGTTTCGAAGAGATGTGGCGCGTGACGACAAGAACCTGGTCAGAATAGCCAGGAAGGTGGTAAACTGAAAAGTCTTACCCTGGGATTTTCGGCACTGGGGATTGAAAATATGGGCTGAGGTGGGAAATGCAGAATTTCTCTCTGCCAAAATACAAGAGGTAGTTACTTCGATATATCATTTTGAGTTGAAAAAGAGC
>Ga0268360_1003019_pt1 | contig 11498 bp, 6 predicted proteins | sample BioMet11_FD_192465 | JGI IMG/M metagenome (GOLD analysis project Ga0268360, IMG submission 192465) | Sewage microbial communities from Oakland, California, United States - Biofuel 11 (Illumina Assembly) | ecosystem: Engineered > Wastewater > Sewage > Unclassified | place: USA: California... | reverse complement strand
TGCCTATGGTAGCGACGCCAATGGTTATATTCCTTGTTGTTCATGAGGTCGAACATTTCTTGTAGAGTCTCGCAACGTTTCACCTCCGCTTTCTTTTCAGGCTTTGCCTCTGCAAGACGTTGCTCATAGTCGATATCAAGCATGACGCTGTAATCTCCGTCTGGAATTTCAATTGTGGTGTAGTTCTTGTGACCGTTTTTGATGTTGTCTTCATATAAAACTCGTATTTTCATTTTGCATTCCTTTCCGTCCCAGTAATGGGTGGCGGAATACAAAAAGAGCCTATGGTGAAGATGACCACAGACTCCGCTTGTCCTAAAAAAGGGCAAACGAAATAACGGTGGGTGCATCTTCATTCCAAATACAGTCTTTATCACTGTATTCTGAACTCTTATGCATCCCGCCGTCCGTATGCGCACTAGGACATTGAGATTGATTTTGTTGAGCGATAACCGCTCTGGATAGATTTCTCCCTAAGGAAGGATAGGTAGGCTGATTATTCAAATCTATCTCTACCTATCATTTGTTTTGAAAATTACTTTTTCTTGCTTGGTCTTGTTTGACTTAAAGCACTGCCAGCAACCGACTTGGCTTTCTTACTGTAGCGTCCATCACTAAGGATTTTGCTTGCTTTTGAAGCAACTCTCTTGGATGTTTGCTTCTTGTTCTTGCTCATTTCATTCACCTCCCACCGATTGGATTTCTATGACATTCCTTTGATACTTCTATTATCGCTAATAGTTCGTCTTCAAAATATGGATGCAGTAGGGATGAAATATGGGTAAAGTATGGAACTTAAAAAGACAAAAAAAAAATAGCCCCCTGCATTACTGCAGGAGGCATAATAGAATCTCAGAACTAATCAATGAAAAGTTCTGGCATATTAAATTGTATATCTTTTGTTTCAGTTTCGACACCAATATTGCCGCATTCAAGTATAGAACGATGTATCCTTAATTCACCGTCAACCTCTGTTAAATATTTATTTCTATTAGATGGTTCTTCTATAAATTTTGATGATTCCCGAGAAAAACCGCTTTGTTGAAGAAAAATGGTCAGTGGATTTGTTGTTCCATATTCCACAAATTCATACCAATCATTTTGGAAATGATCTACTTGGTGCACATTCTTATATTCAAGGGAGAATTTCCTGAAATAATTTGAAATGCTAAACAATAGAACATTTTCAATCACACCAAGTGTTTCTGCAATAATATAATTTTTGTGAAGTTTAGAGTTTTTGTTATATATATCAGCCAACTTCATATTGCCAACCCATACACCTGTATTTGGATTATTCTCCTTATATTTAAGTGCATGATAAATAATCTGGTTAAGACCATTACCTCTAATCCATCTTAATAGAATAACAGCATACCACCTAATAACAGAATCTTCCCTATAGGCACCAGCTTTCCCTATTGTTCTTTTCTCATAGATATCCCACTTAAATACTTTTCTTAGCTTCATGAGAAAATCAACAAGTTCCTCAAAATCAACCTCATCATTTTCTCCTGTCACCTTTGGATATTTCTGGCCACTTTTCACAAGTTCTCTCAGGTTAACCACTTGATCATATGAAAAATTAATATCGTCACTAGTCTTTTCTATAGGGAATATTTCCCTTATTTTATACTCTTTATATTCATCTAAAAATGGTGAGAATGCTTCTCGTATTGGTGTACTAATACCTTCTGCAATGTCTTTTGTAAGAATCATTGCAAATTTTCGCAACGCTTCAAAGTCCTTTGAGGTTGTTGCTTCACGAACCGTAGTTAATTCTATATCGCCACGAATTAAATCATCAATAACCAAGCTCAAATGCTTATTATTGTCTTTTAAATTAATCGAAACTTCCTGTTGTGGAACATCATTTTGTAATAAGTTGATGTACTTCTCAGTTATAAGATTATCTTCCATACGAACTAAGAACACATTTCCATATAAATTATATTTAATACGACCCACTCGTCCTACAAGGTTTCTAAATTCCACCTCATCCATATTAGAGTTCCCATTTTTATAGCTTGTAATAAACAAATTATCTGCCGGAAGATTCACTCCCTCTACAAGTGTGCTTGTACAGAATATAGTTCTTAAAACACCATCCACAAAACTTTTCTCGATTCTTAGTCGAATATTGGAGGGTAGATATCCAACATGGTAAGCAATACCTTTTAGTATCAAGTCTGCAAGATAACAATCGCTATGTACTTCATTACGGATATCTTTTGCTAAAGATACAAGTTTTTCATCATTCTTGATAGGAAGGTTCTTTGCATACTGAACAGCATAATCTACAACTTTTTGTCTCGAATTACAATAGATGATGTTTTGTTGTGTAGAACCAACTCTTGTAACATTCTCACTTAATTCATCTTGTTGTGGAATGTTAGCAATATATGAAAGTGATTTTGAATAATCATTATGAAAATATGCTCTACCCTCACATAAATCTAAGAAATACTTAAATTGACATACTGGTGCGTATTTTGACGCCATTTTTTTAATTTCATCTACTTGAATCTTTGGAATCAAGCTCAGGTACACTTCAGGATTCGGAATATTTGGCGAAGCAAAAATAACTGTCGGCATCTCTTTCATCTTCGATAACTGTGCAACCACCTTATAATAATAGGCACTACGCCCACCTCTGTCTGATATTTTATGAGCCTCATCTACAAATAGAAAATCGATTTTTATTTTTGGCATACCTATCATCATGTGAAGAAGTCGTTCAGGTGTCATGACAAAAATAAAATTGTGTTCTTGTTGCAATACTATATCTCCTGACGCACTGACAACACGATAATTTGTCTCCTGAAGCTTTTCCTGAAGACTTCCAATTATATTACTACGAACCTCGTTTATTAAAGCTTTTGTGGGTACCAGGATTGCATAGTTTTTCGTTGAACCATTCTCAATTTGCTGTTTAAGATATGTTTGTACAACAAAAGATTTACCCATCGATGTAGGCCCAGAATAGCTAAAATACTTACTGCTCAGACCATCATATACGTCCTTCTGATCATGAAAAAAATAGCTTTCCTCATGACCAGGGATCTGCAGTGTAGATTTGTCATATTCGAAATATAAAGCATCAAATACATCAGCAGTCTGAAATCCTTCAACATAAGTAGATTGCAAACCGCGATAATTTCCAACCGTCGAAAGTATGGATCCAAGGTAATACTTTACTGATGAATCTTCCGGATAAATTATACTCAATAGGATTATAAGTTCTTGGCCCCACAGCTTATGTCTATCTCGTTTCTCTGGTATGGTAGACTTTGCCAATAAATCTGCAAATCGTAATGCATCTTTTACATTAACTCTTTTTTGTTGTTTCTGAATCTTAAAAATATGTATTGAATAATTATATAGCAGAGACTCATAAATCTCATTTAAATATTCATTGCTATCAATATCCTTATATAATGCTTCAGCGAGGGTCTGGTTTCTTGGGATTTGCATAATCAATACCTCCCACTTAGCATCTCTGAAATAATGCTGTTTTTCTCAGTTGGGGCGTCATTAAACGGTACAACAAATAAATAAAAATTATATCCAGATAAACCATTGTCACGAATCTTCTTCTCAATATATGGCTGTAATGAAACAATATCATTTTGCATTTGAGTCTTTACTGCAGTACGATATTTATTATTATCGGTTTCCTTATAATCCAAAGAAAGAGTATATCCAAGAAAAACTCCGTATGCCATATCGGGCTTAGGAACATTGGATTTTTTCGGTAGCAAAAGATCTATCATATAATTAGTGGTATCGGGATCATAAATATTATTATGCGTAGTGTTTTCAACCATCTTCAATTCAATATCACTATTATTTTCAATATCAATAATTTTATCAAAGGCTCTATCTATGCTGGCTGTCAAATCACCATAAATATCGGATGCACCAAATACAAGCTGATGAAATAATTGGCCATTATTTTCTACCGCTAAAAGATGAACACCATCACTTTTACTGCAGCTCATCCCTCCGAGATCATCTATTTCGATCTTACTCATTATCTTTGGAGCATTGAGCTCCTGCTCCATAAAAACATATAAGAGCATCTCTCCAAGAATAGTTTCAGCACACGTTCCATAAGCTTGCATGAATCTAATTAATGCCTGTGCTCCGATGGATGCACTTTTACCCGAACTAGTATATCTATTAGCTTTTGCTCTAGAAAACACATAACTTCCAATGTTATCTACAAGATATTCTTTTAATGATTTGAACTTAAATTTGCAGTTATTTACATCAACGCCATAAATTTTTACATTTGATGGGTTAGCAAGACCGGATATAGTTAGCGAGGATACTTGATTAAATACACGGTCAAATACTGGATCATGAAGCGTTTTCTGCAAAGGTAAGTGTACATCCGCTTTTGCTCTTTCAAAATATACAGGTTCCGATGATGATTCAAAAGACTCTACATATTTTTTATCAATTTCTTTTATTGCGTCTTTACATTCTTGATTTTTAACTTCAATTATGGCAAAGTAAAATACCGATGCCAAAAGAGCAGATAAACTAAATGTAGAATTAATTAAGATATTATTTTTTTCATAGCCATTAATATACCCAACCACTGTATGATCTTGAATTGTTGTATCCTCACGCAAAACGTCTTTAATAGCACGGACTACCGATTCACGTTTACTATCTTTGATCAATGAAATCACTTTAGTTTGAAATACTTTTTCTGCATCTTCAAAAGATGTATTCCGAGCAGCATCAATAACATCTGGTGGTACATTGTCACGGCCACTTTTAAGGTGTCCTGGAAGAGAACCATCTCGAAGCTCTATTGATTGGGCATATGATGAAAAGATTGCATCGCACAACAAATTATTCGTAACCTTTTGGTTGCGAGCTTGATACAATATGCTCATAAGTGTACCAAAACATAATCGTTTCATTGCGATGCCTCCCCTTTTTTAAATTAATAATTTCTCACTAAGCAGTTGCTTGTTTTCTATATTTCAGTATTCTCTGTCTCCTTTTGTGCCATATACTCTTCACGAATCTGAGACAGCGTTTTGCCAGTTTCTTTGTGTACCGCAAAAACATAAGTCTGAACGCTAGACCATCCATAAACTTCCTTCAGCCATGCTTGCATCGACTTTTCTTCACCATTGACCATTACATTACCATTGGATAGAAGCCTTCCTTCATCTTCTCTACCTTTAGCAACAATGATGTCGCCTTCTTTAACCACACCCCATTCAAGCATTAAGTCAATTTTAGGCAGTGATCTTCGTGTGATTTTCTTATCTCCAGTTACTGTTGTGACAGCCGACTTGTCCATCAAGTTCACATAATAATCATCGTAATTGGTAACCGGAAGTAGCTTTTCTACATAGAAAAATATATCTTCATTCAGCTTGTACGGAGTTAATCTATAGCAACTCATATCAACATTATTGCTATTAAGCCACGCAACTGCCGACAATGTCTACTCATCAAAATCAGACGCCACCAAGATGATCCTTTGCTTTTCATTGAAGTTCTTCTGTGCATCATTCACCCGAAGGAACTCATTTAACTTACGAATACCAAGTTCAAATGAGGTTAACTCTCCCGGTTCAAACTCACTTCTATATTTTTCAATGTATGGAGCGTAAACTTTTTTCACTAAATCATCGATTTTATCTATTGTTGCATAACTAGCTGCATATCTTATTGCTTGAAATTCAAAAGCTTCTTTGCGATGTTCAATATCTTTTCGGTCCCTCTTAATTTCAATTAGTACAATATTTCCGTTGTTATCGACTGCGGTCAAATCACTTCTTCCATTCTTCTCATTTCTGACTTGTCTTCCGACAATGAGCATAGATTCTTCTTCATCACAGATCATATCAATACTGTTTCTTAAAACTTCCTCTATATCATTTTCAGTCATATTCAGTTCTGAAAAAGTGACCGGTTCAATCCTGGCAGCTTGTTTTCCTTTAATGCTGTACATAATCTACACCCCCAACATATCTTAATCCATCGCTTTCACTTTACTCTCAATAAAGTTAATTTCATTTTGGTCCAGACCATATTTTTTATATAACTGTTGGTCGATTTCTGGAATTGATTTTGTCCAATCAATATCAGATTTCGCCGTAAAATCCTCTAAAGGAACATATTCCCAGGTTTCAGATTTATTCCCTTGTGTTACTTTCAGGATACCTAATAAAACACGACAGAACTTGCTCTTGATATACTTCAATAATGACACTCCCTCGTTTTCGGTATTTAATGAACCAAACCCAATAAATGTTTGAGTCATACCATCACCCGGAAATCCTAGGACTGGTTTACTAATAAGTCGAGCTGCTTCTTTTCCTAAAGCGCCTGACGCCCCATTAGAAAATGGAACAAAAACCTTATATTTATCAATCCAATTTGTCCACTCTACATACTTTCTTGGAATATATCTATAACTTCTTTCTTTGCTTATTAACCCTAAAATTCTTAAATCATCTTCATTCTGACGAGTTTCAGTAAAGACGTCCAAACGCTCCATAATAATTTGTCTGAACCGCTTGTCTCTTCCTTCGCTACCAATTAATTCCTTATACTCTGAATAGTCAGAATAAAGTGAATCTAAATCAAATTTGTTTTGAGTATAGATTATTTCACGGATACTTGACTCCGCCTTTTCCCATACTTTTCCCTTTATGGTTTTCAGTTCTGAAAAACTTACAAACGTGCCTATCTTTCCAAAATTCTTTGACTCATCTCGATATATTACAGATATTCCGCCCGGTATAGAAGTTCCAGAAAAGACATTATTACTATCTTGTTCATAGAAAACTACGCTTAAATGCTCATCCTGCAACATTTTTTGATTCCATGCTGACGGTGTTTTACCGGCATTGAACAAAAATCGTGCAGGAGAAATTAAACAATATTTAGGCGCATTTTTTTCTGCGAAGTCATAAAATAAGTTATAAATTGGATCTTCACTTGAACTTGTTCCCTTCGCCTCCTCTTGATACGGAGGATTTCCCACTACTACGTCAAATTTCATTATTTATTACCTCCAAACAATTCATCACATTTAGCTTCAAAATCACCTTCACCACGAGCAAAAGCCGTTGTATCTAGATATACTATGTGGGAATCATCAATACTTTTCGCATTTTCATCGAATCCAAAGATAAAATTCCGCGCGATATTATAGATGATTTCACTTGGTGCAAATCCATAGACTTGGTTTTCTAGAATGTGCTTCAAACGAGAATCTTTATCAGGAATTTGATCTTCTAAGCCGACATACAAACGTTTCACGATTTCTGTTAAATATAAACCTGATTTGATGTATAAATCAACAAATGTCTTATCTGGGTTCCTAAAATCTTCTGGACTTTCTTCCTGTAACTTATCCACCATCATCTTTACTACTTTTTTCGGTGTAAAGATTTGGTTGGTTTGTTGCGGTGGAATGTAGTCAAAAATATCCTCTTCTTGACTTTCATCAAAGTAGTTAGCCAACACTTGACGTTTATGCAAGAACTCCTGACATGACTCATCAAATACGATTGGGTCAAAGAAATTATAAGTATCACGCAAAGTACGAAATTGATTTAAGGTGATGCCGGTCACTTCTTTGAAAACTGAATTCGTGATAGTCGTGTCAAAGTTAGCAAGCGTTGTTTTAGGCTCACCATAAGCCATCAAGAATGACGGAATAGTACGTGCAAAACCACGCAAGCGCGCACGGACATCATCTTCAACTGTATTTTTCTTCTTCTCTTCCGCTTTTTGAAGCACTGTTTCAGTTGCTTTTTGCGTCAATTCCTTAGTCTTAGTTTCAACATTCGCAACAACTTCTTTCTTGAAGTTTTCTTCGATTTCTTGTTTCTTAGCTTCGTAAGTTGTTTTTGCTTCTGCTACCTTTATTGGGTCATTATGCGATTCAGCAACCACTGCCTTGTATTCCACTTCAGCTTCATTATGTTTGATTTCAGCTTGCCTTTGAACAGTTTCAACCTCACGTGCGATGACATTAGCACTTTGTTGCACAACTTGTTCTGCTGCTCTAGCCGTTAAACCGTTTTCTTTTGCTAGTTCTTTCACAGCATCTTGTGTGCTTTGTTTGAAGCTAGTTGCAACCACACTTGATAAGTTGTTAGCCGCGTCATCTGCTGCTTTTTCAACTGTCGCTTTGATATCTGCATAGACTTTTTCGCCAAAATGAGCTTCTGTTCTCGCTACTACAATATCTTGTTCAACAGTTACTTCACCATTGTCATCAACTTTTACATCCTTGGTATCAATCGGATCGTCCGTCTTACGTGGCACAGTTTTCCCTTGATCAACAGGATTTAATTGCTCAAGGATTTCACGCGCCGCAGCTGAAGCGAATATTCCTGAAATATTTTGGAATAGCAAGTTAGACATGAATCCACGACGAACAACCTCTTGTGCCTTAATTGCCTTTGGAATAGTTAAGACTTGATTCACATCAAGCTCGACCATTTTTCCTTCATTATCTTCTGCAATGACAGGGAAAAAATTTAACAAGGTTCTAATATTGTCTCTACGGTCGTCGGTTGTCCCACCACCGTTTGTCGTCTTACGGGATAGGTTATTTGCAAACTCATCATAAATAGTAAGTGTACGTTCAGGTGCAAAGTCGAAAACATAAGCATTTTCTTTTTGATGCATTTCACCATTCACTTCATACTCCCATGGATTTTGAGCACGAAATGCCGCTTGCATATACAGACTTGGTGATTTCATATTTGATAGCATGAGTACTGCTGTCCACTCAGGCACCGTCACACCAGTCGTTAATTGACCAACTGATAATGTTATAGTTCGATCATTTTCTGCAATTGCATCTCTAACACGATCTAGTGACTTTTGATTGATGATTTGGTCATCAGTTGTTCTACCATCACCTGCAGCAAGAATGATTTCGTAGCTATCAAAAACGGGATGATTTTTAAGTAATTTCTCAAGAGCCTTCGCGCTAGCTACGCGATTTAATAACCAAAATGTGTGTTTTAATTCAGCGCGTAGTTCTTTTGTAGAAAACGGGTACTTCTCATTATGAGACAGAGAATCCAACCATTTCTTTATATCTGCTTCGTGGATAAACTTCCCTGCATCATTGGTTTCAAAAAATTCATTTAGATCAAAGGCATAGTCAATGTTCTCGCCGTCAATTTTTGCACCTTTATTTACTTCATCAGTGATCATTTGACTCATCTGATAAGAAAACAAGCTTAAACGAGGCATTTTGTCGTAGGGATTATTTTCTTCAGACTCTATGGGCCAATCGGCTTTTGCCTCTTGTTCATCAGCATATGTCCAGTTATAAATTTGATCATCTGAAAACTTACCTGATGCAACTGCTTTAAATGGCGTCCCCGATAAATGTAGTGTGAAATTACGATTGATATTTTCAAACGCGATATCAGTTTTAAAAGTGTCAACCCCTTCATGAGATTCATCGATAACAAGCAAATCCCATTCTAAGTCTTTCACCCATTTCAATTTGTCGTGGTTTCCACCAAATGAAATCGCTCCTTTTAAATCTTGAAGTGAAATAAAGGCCAGCATTTTATTCTTGCCATCCATCATCTGTCCTATAAATTCATCTCGATCCATTACTGGACGATCTTTCAAGGAATCACTAGTAGAAACAAATGCATAGTCCGTTTGCCATGCAATGAATTTTTCAAAATCATCAAACCAAGAATTTGCAATAGCTGGTCGGTTGGTTACGATTAAAACTTTAGCCGCATCAAGTTTTCTTATGAAATCATACGTTGTGAGTGTTTTACCAAATCTTGGTTTAGCATTCCACAAGAATTCACCACCTTTATATTTTTTTGCATAATCAAGCGTCATATTAACAGCATCTTCTTGCTCATTTCGCAAGGTATACTGTAATTTTTCCTTTACCTGACTTCTCTCATTATTACGAAAATCATTAAAATCAGCATGGGATTTTTCTGGTGTCCCATTATAGAAAAACCACTCAGTATTAGTGCGCTGTTCAATATTTTTGTACCTACGCAAATAAGTGTGCAGTTGTTTGTCCTTAAACCAATCATCAGAAGTATTGAACTTTGCTGGTTCAGACCACAATTTGTCATAAGCTAAGTTAATAGCCGCCGTTTTTGTTTGCTCCTTAATGCGTTCATCAACATTTTTACGTTCAGTATAGCCGATTTTTACCCACCCATTATAGTCTTGGATAGTTGGCAACGTATAAGCGTAAATTTGCGGATAAATGATTTTAGTCGTTTTGATAACCGTATTATCACTCATATCTACCTAACTCCTTTATCAAAGAATTCCATTTTATTCGTTTCCCAGTTCATGATTTTTACGCGTTTTCCTGGCTTTATCCTCCATTGTTCCTCTGGCTCTTCATAATCAAAAAGTGATATTTGTACTTCAAGAATCTTTTCGCGTTTTTCCGTTAATGGGATGATATACTTCAATCCATCCATCTGAAAAAGATTGTAACTGATGATTTCTGCTATATCTGCAAACAAACCATAAGTTGGTTCTTCAAGCCATTTTTCAAAATAATAATCTCTGTATGTGTAAAGAAGGTTTTCCCTAGCAATTAAAAGAGAGTCCCCATTCCACTCAAAACCATAACTTGATTTATACGCTTCAACCACTAAACGTTGCCATTCAGCTTTATCGTCAACTTCTGCATTGATACGTTTAAGTTTCCTATCGACAAAGCCAACCCGTTTAGTAAGTGGCACTATTTCACCGGTTTCCATATCATAGCGAGTCGCCATATAAGGTGCTTCACCAGCTGTAATCTCTAACCAAGTCCGCTTGACATACGTTTCCAAATCATCGTTTATATAATCTTTTTCAATCTCATCATTTTGCTTCTTCACAATCCAGATAGGTGTGAATACCTCTGCTTTTGATTTGGTTCGTTCTTTTTGCATCTCTTTAGATTTGAGAGCACGCGGTTTAATGATATTTCCCATTCGTCCTGTTACTAATTCAGGTAACATCTGAGCAGTTGCCGCATAAGATTTTGAGCCGAACTTCACATAATTTTCGTTTGCCCATATAATATTTTTTTTCTTCTTAGAAGTTGATGTGGTTCGATCAATTAACAAAATATCCAATATGCCAGGCATTTGTTCACGTATTGTATTTTCAAGAATATCGGTCGAGCTAATTGAATCGATATTTCGATCTTTATTTTCTTCAATTGAATTAATCATAGTATTTCCTAAAATCAAATAGCCGCCTCCTTTCGCATGGTTTAATCATCTCAACTACAATCTTAATTATGATAGAAGATGCCAAAAATTCTCCACCAGGTTTTCCTTCAACGCTGGCAAACTGTTCTCTTCTTCATATTCATCTCGGGTTTGTCAAGTTAAGTGTGTAAGTTTTTTTAGGTATCATAAAAGAAGATGCGTTACCAGTGATTGCTGGCTTTAAAATTTCTCGTATTTCAGGATACGAGCTTGCAGCTTATCATCCATAGCCAA
>Ga0268360_1003016_pt1 | contig 11508 bp, 9 predicted proteins | sample BioMet11_FD_192465 | JGI IMG/M metagenome (GOLD analysis project Ga0268360, IMG submission 192465) | Sewage microbial communities from Oakland, California, United States - Biofuel 11 (Illumina Assembly) | ecosystem: Engineered > Wastewater > Sewage > Unclassified | place: USA: California... | reverse complement strand
TGCAGTCTGGCGTTGGTTATCCAGATTCACCGAATGGCACAGCTACCAGCATCGCGTACTCGCTTATGTTGATGGCAGGCTTGTACCTCTGCCGATATCTGTGGAGACAGTGAACGCCCTATATGGGACCACCTTGACTGTGGATGAATTCTCAAAGTGGCTGGAGGAGAGAAAGGTTGCTCTCGAAGCTATCAACACATCAGAGGACGCTATCGTAGCTTCGGCGGGTCGGGATATCTACGAGAAAATATTTAAAAATTATACATTCAAGCAATGGGGTAAATATCCTAACGAGCTCGATGCCTCGATCTCTAGGAGAATACCGGTCAGGCTCAGCAGGGATACGCGTTATTTTACTAATAAATACCAAGGGCTTCCCAAGCTGGGCTATACTCGGATGTTCGAGAATATCCTGAATCATCCAAACATACGGGTCATGCTCAATGCGGACTGGAACGAATTAAAGAAGGAAATGAAGTTCGAACGGCTGGTCTATACGGGGGCCATAGACGAATTTTACGATTACCAATTCGGGAAATTGAACTACAGATCGGTAAGGTTCGAATATCAGACATTCCGGAATCGGGAACATTGGCAGTCGGTAGGTACTGTGAATTATCCGAACGACTACGACTATACTCGTATAACGGAGTATAAGTATTTAACCGGACAGGAGCATCCGCATACCACCATCGCGAGGGAATATCCCTCCGACTTGGGTGAACCATTCTATATCGTCCCTGGGTCAAGCGGAGAGGCTCTAAACAAGTACATGCACCTCGGCGACGGAAAAACTCTGTTCGTCGGACGGCTCGCTGAATACAAATATTATAACATGGACCAGATTGTCGAGAAGGCGTTGAGCTTGGTTCTGTGATTTTTAGGCCCACAGACCCCATCGAATTAACTCATAGCAAGGGGCATTCATGAAGACAGCACTCATCACTGGCATAACCGGCCAGGACGGATCGTATCTGGCGGAACTCCTGTTAGCGAAAGGCTACGATGTTCACGGCATCAAGCGCCGCGCCTCGAGCTTCAATACTCAAAGAATCGATCATCTCTACCGGGATACCCACGGGGAGAACGTGCGCTTCCACCTGCATTACGGGGATCTCTCGGACTCCGCCAACGTGATAAGGATCGTCCAGAGGGTTAAGCCCGACGAGATCTACAACCTGGGGGCCCAGAGCCACGTGCAAGTCTCGTTCGAGACCCCCGAGTACACCGCCAACTGCGACGCCCTGGGAACCTTGAGGATCCTCGAGGCCGTGAAGATCCTCGGGCTCGAGAAGAGGACCCGATTCTACCAGGCTTCGACGAGCGAGCTCTTCGGCAAGGTCCAGGAAGTGCCCCAGAAGGAGACGACGCCGTTTTACCCTCGGAGCCCCTACGCCGCGGCGAAGCTGTACGGCTTCTGGATAACGAAGAACTATCGGGAGAGCTACGGCATGTTCGCGTGCAACGGTATCCTGTTCAACCACGAGAGCCCCCGCCGGGGCGAGACCTTCGTGACCCGGAAGATCACCCGGGCCGCCGCGCGGATCAGCCTGGGCCTCGAGGAGAAGCTGTACCTGGGCAATCTGGATGCCCTGCGGGATTGGGGCCACGCCGCCGACTACGTGGAGGGCATGTGGCGGATCCTCCAGGCCGAAGGTCCCGACGATTTCGTCCTCGCCACGGGCAAGATGACGAGCGTCCGGGACTTCTGCACCTTGGCCTTCCGCAGAGCCGGGATAGACCTCGAGTACGAAGGCTCCGGCGCAGGGGAGAAGGCTCGCGACCGCAAGACGGGCAAGGTCCTCGTGGAGGTGGACCCCCGTTACTTCCGCCCCGCCGAAGTGGACCAGCTTTGCGGCGACGCTTCCAAGGCCAGGCGGGTCCTCGGCTGGGAGCCGAAGGTATGCGTGGAGGACCTGTGCGCCTCCATGGTGGACCACGACCTCGAGGAGGCCCGCCGCGATCTGCATCTAGCGAACGGCGGCTACAAGGTCGAGCACAACTTCGATTGACTGTGGGCGCGCCTCCTGGACGGGGGCGCGCGAAGGGACAAGGGTAATCGTGAACAAAGACGCGAAGATATATGTGGCCGGCCACCGCGGACTCGTCGGTTCGGCTATCCTGCGAAAGTTGGAGTCGTCGGGCTACCACAATCTCATCGTCGCGAGCCACCGGGAGCTCGACCTCGCGAAGCAGGCCGATGTGGATGCCTTCTTCGAGGCGAGAAGGCCGGAGTACGTTTTCCTCGCGGCGGCGAAAGTGGGCGGCATCGGCGCCAACTCGGCATATCCGGCGGATTTCATCTACCAGAACCTCGCGATAGGGCTCCACGCGATCGAGGCCGCCAGGCGCTTCGGCGTTAAGAAACTCATGAATCTCGGATCGAGCTGCATCTACCCCAAGCTGGCTCCCCAGCCTCTCAGGGAGGAGTACTTGCTCGACGGGGCCCTCGAGCCGACCAACGAGGCCTACGCGATCGCCAAGATCGCGGCGATCAAGCTATGCCGCTACTACAACCAGCAGTACGGCACCGACTTCCTCTCGGTGATGCCCACCAACCTCTACGGGACCGGCGACAACTACGACCTCGAGAGTTCCCACGTGCTTCCGGCTCTCATCCGCAAGTTCCACGAAGCAAAATCTTCGGGCACCGATAAGGTCGGGCTCTGGGGCGATGGAAGCCCGCTGCGGGAGTTCCTCTACGCCGACGACTTAGCCGACGCGGTGGTCTTCCTCATGGAGCGCCACACCGCCGCCGAAGTGGGAGAGTTCGTCAATATCGGGACGGGCGTCGATCTCTCGATCCGGGATTTGGCGGCCGTCGTGGAGCGCGTAGTATACAAGGACGCCGTCGGGCGGCGCTGCGCAGTCGAGTGGGATAGGGCTAAGCCCAACGGGACCCCGAGGAAGCTTCTGGACGTCTCGAGGTTGAAATCCCTGGGATGGGAGGCGAGGACCGGCTTGGAGGAGGGGATTTCCCGCACCTACTCGGACTTTCTCTCCGCGAAGGGACGGGTGGCGTGATCCGCGTGGGCATGTGCCCCGCGCCCAAGGACAGCGATTGGGAACGCGAGGCAAATCCTCACGTTAGCCGGCTTATCGAGGCGGTGGCTTCGAAGGAGATCGTGATCGTCCCCCTGGCCACCCAGGATTTGGCCGATCCGATCAAGGCCGTCTCGGAGTTGAGGCTCGACGCGATCCACTTTCACTGGGCTACTTCGGCCTTCGATCTCAAAGCGCTCGAGCATTTCCCGGTCCCGATTTTTTTGCACAGGGCGCTCCGCGAGATCCCCGTTTTCCGGCGCTTCTACAAGATGATCCTTCCCGTCTTGCGGAGTTGCGGAAACGCGCTGGCGGGCAGGAAAGTCGTAGCCGAGTACCGTCGATCCATCGATGCATGGATTTCGAGGCTCGAGGGATGCGGGGTTCCAATCCTCTGGCAGCAGCACGATCTCCTCTCCCACAGCAGCAAAGGGCGGAATGACTTCCGGTCCGAACTCGACGCGTATCTTCACGCGAGGCTCTACAAAGCTTGCGATCTCATCTTGGTCCACGAACTGTCCTGTCTCGCCCCGGTGTTCGCATTCTATGGTTCGCCAAAGCCTTACGCGATGGTTCCTATTGGCCGACTTTCCGACTGCCCCGAGGTTCCCAGGGCGGAGGCCCGGAGACGATTAGGCTTGCCAGAGGGCGCAACTGTCTTCGCGTATGCCGGATCGACCCGCCCCAATCGGACTCCCCAACGATCCTTCGCTTCCTTCGTCGAGCTCGCTCGGGGAGATTGCTTCCTCCTCGTGGCCGGCAAGAATGCGGGCAAATACCTAAAGGTGCGGCCGCTGCCCCGGAACGTGATCATCATCGATCGTTTCCTCTCAGGCGATGAGATGCGGGACGTCTTCTGCGCCTCGGATTTCGTGATCAACGACGCGGAGGAATACCTGACTTCTGGCGTCGTGAGGAGCGCCATGAGCTATGGCGTTCCGGTGATCGCGCGGATGTACGGTTCCACCGCGGATATGGCCAGGGGGGCTTTGATCGAGATAGGCCCGCGCGGCTTGACGGAGGCCATGGGCCGCGCCGCTGGCTTGAGCGCCGCCGCCCGAGCTTCCCTGGCTAGCGAGGCCCGCGCCCGAGACCGGGAGCGATCCTGGGCCGCCGCCGGAACCGCGCTCAGGGCGGCTTACGAGAGGGCGGTGGCGGATACCGGCAACAGCGGCAAGCGAGACAGACGGTGAAAAAAAAATCTTTCGTCGTCCAAGACCATAGCACTAGGAATAAAGTCTTCGATCTCTCCGATCCCGTCCTGAACAGGGACAATTGTCACTATCAGTTCTATCTCCTCAAGCAGTATTTCGCCAGCCGCGGGTACGATCTCTCCACCCAGGATATCAATGGACCGGAGAACTCCGACGCCGTACTTTTCCGGAATGTCCCGTCTTTCGCCGCGGCGATGCCTCCTAGCCTGGCGGGGAAGTCATTCCTCCTCTTCCTCGAGAGCAAGGCGATACGGCCTGAGAATTACCTCCGAGCCAACCACGCCGGATTCAGGAGGATATTCACCAACGCCGATGAGTTCGTCGACGGGCAACGGTACTTGCGGGTCAACTACTGCGATCCTTTCCCCGATTCCATCCTCGACGACGTCGCACCGAGGTCCGGATTCGCGGCCCTGGTGGCTGCGAACAAGCGGACCCTCCATCCCGATTCCCTGTCGGGGGAAAGAAGGCGGTTGATCGACTGGTTCGATCGCGCCCATCCCGGAGAGCTCGATCTCTTCGGTCCCGACTGGGATCTCTATAAATTCGCTGGCCCCCGCTGGGTGCGCAAGCTCAATAGGCGGAAGATCCTGAGGCCTTTGCGCCGCGCCCTCGCCGCCACTCCGCGATGCTATAGAGGGACCGTGGTTTCGAAACTCGATACCTTGCGGGGCTATCGATTCTGCATCGCCTTCGAGAACATCGGAGGCGTGCCGGGATACATAACCGAAAAGCTCTTCGACGCATTCAAGGCTGGTTGCATACCTGTGTACCTGGGTGCGCCGAATATCGGGGACTATGTCCCGGGAGATTGCTTTATAGACGCCTCTCGGTTCTCGAACTTTGAAGAATTATACAGCCTAATGCGTTCTATAGGGGACGCGGAATATTACGAGTACCTCCAGCGCATCGACGCGTTCCTGAAAAGCGAGGCTTGCCGGCAATTCACTCCAGAGCATTTCGCCGAAACCGTGAGCGAAGGCCTCATAGACGCTCTCGAAGGACACCGCTGGTGAACCCTCCGACTGTAATCGCGAGAATCACCAACGGCCTAGGGAACCAGCTATTCCAGTACGCCGCAGGGAAATCTTTGGCCGAACGCCTCGGCGCTTCCTTGAAGCTGGACATCCGCTGGTACGAGAGCGAGAGCAAGAGCCATACCAAGCGCATCTACGCGCTCGGTCGTTTCGGCGTGAGGGAGGAACTGGCCGATCCGGAGGAGGCTCGGCGTTTCCGGGGGACTAGCTTGTACGCCAGGGGTGTGAGACATTTCTTCGCCGCGGATCGTCGTCTGCGATATCGCAGGATCGAGAGGCGAGAGGATTATTTCGATTCTCCCGCCCTCGCGCGGCTCAAAGGCATATACCTTCAAGGGTTTTGGCAGAGCGAGGATTTTTTCTGCGATCAAGCCGATGCGGTGCGCGCCGCCCTATCAGAGCCGATAGCCATGGCTGCGCCCGGAGATCCAGTAGCCCGGAAGCTCTACGAGGAAGAATCCGTGGCTGTCCACGTGCGGCGCGGAGATTATGCCACCAATCCTGTCTACGCCGCATCGTACGGCCTCTGCGAACCTTCGTATTACGAGGCCGCAGCGAGGCATATCCTAGAGCGAAAGCCGGCCGCGCGCTTTTTCGTCTTTTCCGACGACCAAGCCTGGGCCGCCTCAAACCTCAGGCTGCCGGGGCCTACGGAGTTCGTATCTGCTCCCGATGAGGGCGACGGTTTCGGAGATTTTAAGCTCATGAGGACCTGCCGGCATTTCATCATATCGAACAGCACTTTTAGCTGGTGGGCCGCTTGGCTCGGTTCGGGGGCGGGCAAGATCGTATGCGCACCCCGTCCATGGTTTGCCGACGACCGGGACGAGACTCGGCTGGTACCCGAGGCTTGGCTCCGGGTCGACGCGCGTCCGAGGTGAACTCTATGCCCTACTCCGTGGTCGTCCCGGTGTACAACAAGCGCCCCCACCTGAGGCGCGCGGTCTTGTCGGTCCTGTCCCAACGCGTCGGGACGTTCGAGCTCATCGTCGTGGACGACGCATCCACCGACGCCAGCCTAGGGGAGATATCTGACCTCTACGACCCGAGGATAAAGCGACTCCGGCGCGACGAACCAGGGCCCGGAGGTTATGCGGCTCGCAATCTGGGCATAGCTGAGGCGCGGGGAGATTGGGTCGCCTTCCTCGACGCCGACGACGAGTGGGCGCCCGGTTTCCTCGCGGAAGTCTCCGCGCTGAGGGAACGCTTTCCGGAAGCGCGGTGCGCCTGCACCGCCTACTGGGATGTCTCGGATACCGGCGAACCGAGGCTCTGCTCCTTCGCCCGATCTCTCTGCTCCGACGGGCCTAGGCTCATAGGGGTGCAGGGGTACGTGAAATCGTGTAGCAGAGGGCTGCTCCCGATCCGCACTTCCGCGTTCGCCGCCGAGCGTCAACTCCTCGAAGAGATCGGGGCCTTCCCCGCAGGCAGGGCCAAACGAGGCGGAGACAACGATACTTTTTTCCGCGCCATGCGCCGCACGAGTCTCGCTTGGTCGCCCAAGCCTTGCGCAACTTATTACCGAAACGCCGTGAATATGACTACGAACATCTCGCGGCCGAATTTCAATCCTTGCATCGACGAGAGCATCCGGGTCGCCATCGAGGGGACTCCTCGTTTGGGAGAGGGGGCGCGGCTGCGCCACTGGCTCAAGCGTTACGCCAACCATGAGAAGAAGGCGGCGTTGAAGGAAAAAATCCGGGCGGGGAATCTCACCCTCGGGGACTTTCGGAGGCTCTACGCTTCGGCGGAGCCATTCTACGCCGCATGGATCCTCTTTTGCGCCGCTATGCCGAGGGGATCCTCGCGGATATTCGTGCAAGCCTACAAACGCGCCAAGGCCGGATTCCGCGCGGCCATCCGGAGGCTATAGTGAAGGATATAACCGTTTTTTTCTTCCGCGACGACATCACTATCCTCTACTCCCTCTATCCACTCCTGAAATGTCGCGGCTACGGTCGGCTCTACTTCACCGACGATCTCGACTATCTCCTCGAAACCGACCGTCGCGAGAATCTCCTCGTGCTGCGCTTCATGAAGCGAGACGATATCGCCGACCCGGTCGGACTCTTCTCGCGGCTTCGGGACAAGTACCGGAGGATCGTCTATTTCGACGATACCGCCGATCCTAGGGAGCTCAAAGCCGAGCTCCTGCCATACGTCGACGCGTATTACAAGAAACAACTCCTCCGGGATCGATCGCTCTATTGCCGAGAGGCCTACGGCAAGCGTCTCTATACCGATTACTACCATCGCGAGTTCGGAATCTCGGACGACAATCCGGTAGTCATGCCCCCGCTGGACCTCGAGAAGGCAAAAAATCTCAAGCTCTCGTGGAACCTCGGCATCGGAAATTACCCGAAGACTAGGCTGCGCAAAGGCCTGGCCCTCAGATCCGTGTCGGCATTGGGAGTCCGGGGAGCCCGGCCGTTCCTGATAGACCCGCGGCGCTATAGGCCCGGGAAGCCGGGACGGAACGCAGTGAGCGCGCGTTTCGGCATGAAATTCGATCGGAATACCGTGACCGTCCACCGCCGTCTGTTCATAGACGAGGCCACGAAGCGACCAGATCTATTCCTCCGAGACCGAGTGCCTCTCGCCGAATTCAACCGGGAACTCCGGGACGTGAAGGCCGTCCTGAGCCCTTTCGGTTGGGGGGAGGTCTGCTTTAGGGATTTTGAAGCAGTGCTCAATGGTTCGGCCTTGATCAAGCCATCCATGGACCATATCGAGACTTGGCCAGATATCTATCGCGACGGGGAGAGCTATGTGCGGGTCGACTGGTGCGCCAAGGACCTCATAACCCAGACCGAGGCCATCTTGGCCGACGAGGGGCGAAGGCTCGCCATGACTGCGGCGGCCAGGGATATCCTCTTCGATGCCTACGCTAACCTACAGCGACGAGTCGATGTCCTCCTGGGAGAGTTCGATCGATGAAGCTTCTCTACGACCTATATACTCTATACTCCGGCTCCAGTCCCGTTCACGGCGGGGGGATATACGGCTTCTCCTACTTCAACGAAGCGATGCCCCTACTGCGCGCTCGTCTTGGCTCCGACGCAATCCTCTCGGCCTGCCTATCGAGGCGGGCGACTCCCGATTCCCGCCTCTCTGCTACCTTCGCTTCCTGCGGCATTGAAGTCGTGCCCGTCGATTCCGAAGCCGAGATCCGTGCTTTGGTCGAATCCGACGTCTACGATCTCTTCTATTCCGCCTTGCCATATACCCTCCCGAGGATGCTCTCTGGCGGGAGAAAGGGCACCCGCACTCGCCTCGCCGGCACGGTCCACGGCCTGAGGGACTTGGAATTCCGATACGACGAATTCTACCGACTGTACATCACCGATCCCCGGGCACGGATCAAGCATTGGGCGGTCCATCTCGTGGACGAGGCGCGGAGAGAGCGTCGGCGCCGACGATTTTCGGAGCTTTTCGCCCTCCTCAGGGGTAGAGCCCTCACGGTGTCCCAGCATACAAAATATCGAATTCTCGCGGAATTCCCCTCGATCGAGTCGGCCGACATCGCCGTCGCCCCCTCCCTCGAGGAAGAGCGCCCAGACCCAGGCTACGGCAGCGGGAGAACCCAGGAGGAGCTCGATCGCCTGGGCCTTGAGCCGAAGCGCTATTTCCTAATGATAGGTTGCGACCGGCCCGTGAAAAACGCTCTGCGGGTGCTCGCGGCCATCGAGAAGTACCGCATCGAAGGTGTCGCGGGCTTTCGATTCGCTTGTCTCGGATTCACCAACCAGCAGCAGACCATGATCCGAGCCAGGTTCCCGAAGGCCGCCCGCAATTCAGTGTTCCTCCCCTACGTTTCGCCTGAGATCCTCACCCTGCTTTATAAGGAGGCTTTTTGCTTCCTCTACCCGTCGATCAGCGAGGGCTTCGGCTACCCCCCTCTCGAGGCGATGCGTTTCGGGACTCCCGTCTTAGCCTCGGGGGTGACTTCGATTCCCGAAGTGTGCGGAGACGCCGCCGCGTACTTGAATCCCTATGACCTCGGCGAGATCGCGGCCCGGATCTCGGCGATTATCGCCGAGCCGGAACTTAGAGATGGACTCATGACTCGAGGTCCGGCACGATATAGGCGGTTCCGGGACCAGCGGCCTAGACAGATAGAAACTTTTATGCGGTATCTCCTGGAGGAGCGTTCATGAACGATGATATCCCGCGGCTCTTCGACGACCACAGGGCGAATAGGCTCCTCGCCGCGGCCTGCCTCGCTGTCTTGGTAGCGGTACCGATCCTTCAGTCCATCCGTGGATTGGATATGACTGATACAGGATGGGTCCTGGCGAACCAGAGGCTCATTTTTAGTCATCCGGAGCGGAGCACTTATTGGTTCCACCTCTGGTTCACCAATATCGTCGGCGGAGTCGTGGACCTGCTCTTCGGCCGCTTTGGGATCCTGCCCCATAAGTTGGCGGCGGCCGGGATATTCTGGGCCACCGCGGCGGGCATCCTCTGGCTCTATAGCAGGAAGGTTCCTCGGCACCTGATCCTCGCGGGCCTCGCCGCTGCGATGTGCTACGATTTCGCCGGTAAGATCAACATCGTGCACTACGACAACCTCTCGGCCCTGCTTTACGTGATGGGCGCTGCGGCGCTCTGCGCTGCGGCCGAGCGGAACGAACGGAGGCTCTATTCCCTTTCGGGATTCCTCTTCTCCTTGAATGCCTTCGCCCGCCTGCCGAACGTCATCGGCCTCGGCCTCGTCGCTGTGCCTTGGGCGCTCGGGCTCTTCATCCGTCGCCCAGAGGATCGGTATCGTCTCGGTTGGAAAGATTATGTTGCGTTCATGGCCGGCGCGATATTCGCAGCGGCGGCCTGCTTCGCGGCCATGGCTGCCCTTGGACATTTGGGGTACTATTTCAACTCGATAAAGGACCTCACCAATACCCATTCGGTGGATGCTGGAAGTTATGGCGTAGGAGCTCAGTTCAGGCGGCCTCTGCGAGACATCCGGCTCTCCCTCATGTACGGCTTCCCTTTCGCTATGGCTTTGGGATTGGTTTCTGCCGGCCTGTCAGCGTTCCGCCAAAAGCTAGTTAAGGCAACACTTCTCGTCGCGGTGGCTCTAGTCGCTTACTTTTTTAGCCCGCAGATATTCGCCGCACACCGGACAATACTGTATACCCCCGCGGGACTTTGCTATTGGGCCACCCTGGGGGTGCTCCTCGATCAAAGGAGAAGCCGGGGGCTCAAGCTCGCCTGTGTCCTGGCCACAGGTGCTTGCGTGGCCCTCAACTTCGGCTCGGATACGGGGATCAACGTCGCCTCGTATCTTTTTCCAGCGATGTTTCCCGCTCTCCTCGCGTTCTGCCGCTCCGTCGGATCCTTCCGCCTCGGACGCGGTCGGGTTTATGCCCCTTTGTCCGCCTCGGCCCTAGTCGTCCTCGCATTCTTCGCCGGTTTCTCGGTTTTCTTTCTGAAGTACGTCGTGTATAGGGACACGTCGGCTATGAATCGCACTGCGAAGGTAGAGCAGCTCGCCCACGTGTTCACCAGCGAGCCGCGAGCGGCCGCCTTCGAGAAGGCGTTGCCGGAAATAACTAAATTCGCCCCGCCAGGAAGTGTCTTGTTCGCCTACGATAGCCTCGGTCTCATACATTTCACCACGAGGACACTTCCGTACTTGGACAATCCATGGCCCGCCCTGTACAGCGCCGAGTATATGGATTTCTTGCTTCGAAAGAAGGAATCCAGCGAGGCCTTGCCGCCATTGCTCATGGCCAAAGCGAATCCGCGTTACGCCTCGTGGCCGGAAAATAGCGAGGAACTCGTCCACATGGAAGTCATTCGCGCCTTCATCGAGCGCAACGGCTATAGCATCGCCTGGGAGGATCCGGCGTTCCTGCTGTATCTACCCAAAACCCAGAATTGAACGGCAGGAATATATGTTCTTGAGCAAGATCATCAAGCATGCTTTCTTGGCTCCTATCTTTGGAGTCTGCTACTGGATGCAGACCTGCAGCGCTCCTACAACTCTCGGCGACCTACAGTATGATAAGCCACTGCGCCTCAGGGTCCCCACCTACGACGGTTCTTTTCAAGCAGTGCATCCAGATATCGCCGATCCTAAGGCCACCGGAGGGCCATTCGTCCTCGCTTTCACTCCCTATCCCTTCACCGACGACCGCTACGAAAATCCGAGCCTCGTGGTATCCGACGACGGAATACGCTTCCGGGAAGAACATCGTGGCTTGAGCCCCCTC
>Ga0268360_1003014_pt1 | contig 11510 bp, 12 predicted proteins | sample BioMet11_FD_192465 | JGI IMG/M metagenome (GOLD analysis project Ga0268360, IMG submission 192465) | Sewage microbial communities from Oakland, California, United States - Biofuel 11 (Illumina Assembly) | ecosystem: Engineered > Wastewater > Sewage > Unclassified | place: USA: California... | reverse complement strand
CAGATATTGGCGTGGCTGCTATTTTGAATTTGTTCTTTATTTATAAATATACCCAGTTCTCTCTGCCTCTTAAAGAACTGCTGAAGACAGTTGTAGCAGCAGGAATCATGGGCGCTGCTGTGGTAGGCTTCTTACGCGTGACGACTTCTTGGGGAGCCTGGAATATTTTAGGCTCCATGATTTTGGCCGTTCCTGTTTATGCCGGCGTGCTGATGGCCTTAGGCGGCGTAACTCGTCAGGACTTGGAAGAGCTGCCTTTAGTTGGTAGAAAACTACTTAATGCCGGGAAGAAACTAGGCATGTTTAAGGATAGGGCATAAAACATAAAAATAAGAATAAAAATAAGAATAAAAATAAAAATAAAAATAAAAGAGCTGCATTAGCAGCTCTTTTTAATTGCCTTCATTGGCTGTATAAATCATTATCTTAAACCAGCCGTTTTTTTGACTACATAGTACAGTAGCATGATATTTTTCCTTAAATTCTGCCAAGGCACGTGTACCGAGGCCATGACCGGCTTTAATACTAAATGGCAAGCCGTCGTCGCTGAGAGGGACATCACCGTCAAAGCGATTGGATACAGACAAGATAAGCTGGTTCTTTTCTGCTTTAGCAGTAATGGCAATGCCTCGTGCTTCTTCAGGTTGTTTGTAATTGGCCTGCAAGGCATTTTCCAGCAAATTGCAGATCAACATAGCTAATTCATTTTCGTCTACATGGAGTAAGGAAGGCAGGATGATTTTATGGGAGAGAGGAATTTGTTCCTGCTCCGCTTTGCTAATATACAAAGACAAGGCTGCGTTGATGATGGGACTGGGACAGAAGGATTTGATGGCAGTTTCTTCCATATGTTCATCATTAGCTGTGATAAGTTTCAAAGCAGCATCAAATTCGCCATCTTGGATAAGCTTAATTAATAAGCGGTTGTAATGGCGGATATCATGGCGAATTACAGCCATTTTCTGATTAGCATTTTCTATGAAGTGGGAATATTCCTTTAAAGAAGTAAGCTGCATGCTCAGAAATTTGTTAGTGGCATGTAAGCTGGCGCTATCTTCCAGATTCCGAACATCGTAGGAGAAGGCATATACTAAACAGATGAAAGTAGGTAGAAGAATTAATCTTGGAATAGCCAGCTGGTTAGCTAAGACGGTATCGCTATAGGAAAGATACATAGTATCTGCAACAATCAAAAAAGGCAAGAGGCAAGCGGAACGCCAGTAAGCGCGATTATTAATGGCATGTCTTGCCAAAAAAACCTTGTTGAAGAAATTTTTAATAAAGGGATAAGTGAGCGCAAAGATGAGCATGTACAAACCTGTTTGATAGTAGCAAAATTGTATCATGTCAAAATTGGGGAAAATTCTTACTAATAAAAAGATGGCTAAACCATGTACAAGCATGACGTAAATACATTGCATGCCAGCTACAAAGATATGGTGCTCAAGATGATGGGGAATAAGCAGGATGTTAATACACAGGTAAGGCAACCAGCCTACCATTGTGGTAAGTTTATAGAACTGGATATTTATACCATAATTAACAAGGAAATAATAATCAATGCCCAATAGCAACACAAACCAAACACCATAGGCATAGGCCAGGTGTTTTTTTTGTTTAGCCGTTATGAATTGTTTAAATGGTAAATAGCGCAACAATAGGCTAGGCAAAAATAAAACGTCTAGTAAAGTAGCAATAACAAACTCTTGCATAAGGCACCTCAATATTCAGACAAATAATTTAGATAAAACTGCTTTACTTCACTTTTTTTGCGACGGCTAATGGGAATACTTTCCTCATTTCTTAACAGGAAAGTGTCTTCACGCATAGCTTTAATTTTATCCATGTTGACCAATAGCCTGTGATAGCATTCCAAAAAACGATTATCTTGCTGTAATTGGGCTAAACACTCTTGGTAGGTACTGGTGGTTTTGATGGCCTTGTTAGCTAGATGAACAGTAACAAAACGACTGTTTTGACAATCTAGATAATATAGTTCTTGCCAGGAGACGAAGACAGGCACATTGTCAGCATGAATAGTTAACATGGCCTTAGATAGTTTTAGTTGGGCTAAACAGTAGTCCACTGTTTTATAAAAAGCTTCCTTGTTTTCAGACAGCGGCTTTAGCACATAGCCGGCAGCATGTACTGTGTAACCGGCTAAAACATGTTCTGTGCTGGTAGTTAAAAAAATAATAGAGCAGTTTTTATCTATGTCAAAAATTTTTTTCGCCGCTTCCATGCCATTTAATTCGTACATATAAATATCCAAAACGATAAAGGCATAGTGGTTTGGGACAAAGTGCTGCAGAAAATTTTCGGCACTGGAAAAAGTTTCATAACAAACTTCCATACCCATTGGCAAGCGACTGGTTAAATATTTCTCTAAAAGCTCCTTTGCCTGAGAGGAATCGTTACTATTATCATCAACTATTGCAATATACATCGTGGACCCTCCTAGAAAGTAATTATAGCATTTTTCCTAAACTTACAATTCCTTTTTTTCGACCACTTTTTACAAAAAACGACCACTTTTGCAAAAAGTATTCCATTTTTGGGAAAAATAAGGTACTGTAAAAAACGTGATGTCAATATTTTACTTAACAAGCTAGACAAATGATGTGGAGGTGTCCTTTTCGTATGACAAAATTCACTTACGAATTTAGGAAGAAAATGGTGGAGGAGAAAATTTCCGGTAAAACCTACGAGGCCATTTTTAAGGAATATGGAGTTGGGCATAAAACTGTACGGGAGTGGGTCGCTAGGTATAAAAATGGCGGGATGGAACAATTAACACAGGTAAATAAGAAAACCTATGAGCAAAACTTCAAGAAAATGGTCATAGATTACAGATGGGAGAATGGTGCATCATTCATGCAGACAGCCATGCACTTTAAGATTCCTAATTCTGGGATAATTTGCAAGTGGGAACGAAAATATATGACAGAAGGTTTGGCAGGTTTAAAACCACAAAAACGTGGCAGAAAACGGAAAGTCAGGTCAACACAAGCTTGATTTTGAGATGTGATTTTTTTGTGGCAAAAGCACCATAAAGCTTGTATTTTGCTGTCTGTTGTGACATAATTACAACCAGTGAAACTGACTGGAAGGTCTATAAAATGGACGAAAAAGCTAAAGATCAAAATACAACAGAAAAATATGCGGGTGTTACCTTTACTTGGCCTACTGCTACAGGTTCTAAAACCTTTAAGCTGGGCAAAGCGGCAACTGTTTTTGTTGTGCTTTTTTTCTTTGCCTGTTTTTCCGGGGTAGTGGCCAGTGGACTTTACTGGTATTCTTCTTTGCAAGAGCGTCAGGAATTGGCCAACTATAGGGAAGAATACGGCGTATATACTGAAAGACTACAAAAACTCATTGATGACAATGAAAAGATGCAGAAGGAATTGGCCCAGGTGGCAGCTCTGGAAGCAGCAGTGCGGAAGAAGCTGGCTCAAGATGGAGATGGCGTGCCTAAGGGTGAGATTGATAAGGAATCTCAAAACTTGGATAAGGCCGGGCAGGGTAGCAATAAAACAGTAGACAAGCTGGATGTCTTGGAAGTACAAGACGAAATCATGGTTAAACGGTTAGCTTACAAGAAGGAAAACTTGTTTAATATGTTAAATGAGCTGAACAATGTAGGCGATGGCAGTTATATTTGGCCCTTAGATGGCGGCGAAATCAGCTCCTACTTTGGTTATAGAGTTAATCCTTTTGGCGGCGGTGGAGATTATCATCCTGGTCTTGATATAGCAGAAAGCTATGGCACACCTATTAAAGCTTCCAACTCAGGCGTGGTAGAAATGGCTGATTGGAATGGTGGTTATGGCCGTTATGTGCGTATTAATCACGGTGGAGGCTTAGCAACTGCCTATGGGCATATGAGCGCTTATGTGGTGCAAGTAGGCCAGGTTGTGAAAAAAGGCGATATTATCGGTTATGTGGGCAGCAGTGGTGCCAGTACCGGTCCTCATGTTCACTTTGAAGTACTGCAAAATGGTGAACAGGTTAACCCCTTGGACTATGCAGTGCCTAGAAAAATAAAATAAAAGTAAAGGAGACAAGCCTAGCTTGTCTCCTTTACTTTTAGGTAAATTAGCTAAGATGTAGTATAATAATCTAATAACAATATTTTAGCGGGAGGAAAGACTTATGTTTGATATTGCTATTGTAGGCGGAGGCCCGGCAGGCCTTGCAGCTGTGGCTACGGCAGGTGTAAGACATAAAAATGTGGCTCTTTTTGATGCCGGGGATTTTGGCCTGGCCCTCAGAAAAAGCACTTTGATAAAAAATTATATAGGTCTGCCTAATATTAGTGGTAATGACTTAATGAATAAATTTTTAGCTCAGGCAGAGAGCTTTAATCCTACTATCGTAAAACATAAGGTTCTTAGCATCATGCCTATGGACCCTGGTTTTATGTTGGCAGCAGCTGAGAATGTTTACGAAGCAAAAAGTGTTATTTTAGCTTTAGGTACAGCTCATTCTCATCAATTGCCGGGGGAGAGTGCTTTGCTGGGCAAGGGCGTAAGCTATTGCGCTACTTGTGATGGTTCTTTTTACAAGGGCAAGAAGGTAGCAGTTATTGCTGCGCTGCCCTCTGCCAAGGAGGATATTGAATTCTTGGGCGAATTATGCAGTGAAGTTACGGCCATGCTTACCTATAAGCCAACCGAACCCTGGCAACACGGCAACATTAAGGTCATTGATGCTAAACCTAAGGAAATTAAAGGTGAGGCTAAAGCTCAGGCAGTAGTTACGGATCAAGGAACGGTGGAGGCAGACGGTGTCTTTATTTTCCGGGAAACAGATCCGGTTAGCAACCTTTTGCCAGATTTGGCCATGAATGGCAATTTTATTCAGGTAGATTTACAAATGAAGACCAACATTCCCGGTGTTTTTGCAGCCGGAGATTGTACCGGTACGCCCTGGCAAATTTCCAGAGCTTGTGGCCAGGGGCAGGAAGCAGTGCTCAGTGCAGTTAGTTATGTGGATAAGTTAAGTAGTAAATGATGTGGAGATAGATACATATTGAAAAAGTTTATAGCTTTATGTTTAGGAGTTTTATTGCTGCTTAGTTTGGCAGGCTGTTCTGTACCTAATAATATTATGCCGGCTAAGAAGGCTAAGATAGATTTTATTAATACTGATCATGTTATGGAACGGGTTACATTTAATGGCGGATTTTTGCGTAGTGAGCCTGAGATTAACCCGTCTAATACCATTTATCCTTTGCTTAAGGGTACTCAGGGTATGCTGTATGGTAAGCGTAAAATAAATGGCAAGGAATGGGCTAAGGTAACTACCAGAGAGGGTTATACAGGTTGGTATACTGCCAGTGATGTGAAAGACAAAAATGCTGACCAGTCCTTGCATACTGATAATAAAAATTACCAGATTTCCTATCCGCAAATTAGCGGGATAAAAGAAGAGGCTGCTAAAAATATTAATGCCGAAATCAAAAAATATCTGGATATTTTTTCTTATGTGACAGGTCCGGTAGGCGGCTATTTACAATGCCGGGTAACCTACAACAAAAATAGTATTCTGAGCATTTTGTTTACTACTCCTAAAATTTACTATCGTACCTATGATACTAAAACTGTACAGGATAAAGACAAATGGACAGATATTTGCAAGTATTGCCGGATTTCTCCTTTGAATTCTGTTATTGCGGAGACCGGCCTTACGGCAGAAGTCAATGATTTACAATATGCCATGACCTTTGACTTAACAACCGGGAAGCGTCTTACCACAGATTATTTCCTAGGCAATAATAGTCAAGGCAAGGTAGATGAGCTATTAGCAGCAGAGGGCAATCGTCTGCATTTGGACAAAGATAATTTCTATGTAGAAGAACAAAAACAACTTACCGTGCTGGTTGAGCAACAAGGACCGGAGTGGGATAGAAAAAAAGTTAAGCTTTCCTCTTTGGTGACGAAGTATTTTTAAGTTGAAGGGTGATTGTATGAAGGAAGTAAAAAAAACCAATTGGCAAAAGACCTTTTGGGTTATTTGGGCCTGTGTCTTTATGGTTTGTGCAAGTTACAGCATGGCGGTTCCTTTTTTGCCTTTGTTTTTGGTAAAGGAGCTGCATCTCCCAGATGTTTCTGCTAAGATGTGGTCTGGCGTTATCCTTTCAATTACCTTTGTTTTTGCGGGATTGATGGCTCCTATTTGGGGCGCCAGAGGAGATGTTTCCGGTCAGAAAAAGAATGCCCTTCGGGCTGGAGTAGGCTTGACCTTATGCTATTTTGGCTGTTCCATAGTACATAATACATGGGAGCTGCTGGGTATTAGAGCAGTAATGGGCATTATCAGTGGCTTTGTTCCGGCTTGCCTGGCTCTTGCTTCGGGAATTTTGCCGGAGGAAAAAATGGGTTGGGGCATGGGACTTATCCAGGCAGCGAATGCCAGCGGTAGTATTACAGGGCCGCTTTTAGGCGGTGTTTTAAGCCAAGCCTTTGGTATGAGAATGTCTTTTGTAGGGTCTTCCTTTCTTTTGGGAATTGCTACCTTGTTGATATTTTTTTATGCGGAAGAAATTAAACCCAAGGTTACTTCTGAAACGAATGGTCATAGTGGCAGCAGGGCGATGCTGGCAGATTTAAAGGAAATTTTGAAAAATCCTGTGGTAGTTTATATCTTAATTCTTTTTGCTACCGTTAAAGCTTGTACCATGGTCATTCAGCCTCTTTTGGCTATTTATGTGAATGATGCTTTGCAAGGTGCACCTTCTGCCGTAACTATTTCAGGTTTTATTTTGTCTTTGGCAGGTATTGCCGGGATTGTGGGTGCTCCCTTTTGGGGGAACAGAGGTCACGACTATGGTTATGTAAGAGTATTAGCTACAATAATGATTTTTGCAGGTTTGGTCAATGTGATCCAGATTGTGGTAGACAATGTTTGGATTTTTGCGATTGTTTATTTTATCTACGGTCTGTTTCTGGCAGGAGCTTCGCCTAACTTGTTTTCTTATTTAGTGGATTCTACCAAAGTAGAAGAAAGAGGCAAGGCTTTTGGCCTTAGTACGGCGGCAGATCAGCTAGGTGGCGCCTGTGGACCGTTTTTGGGTGGTTTTCTGGGAACCTTTACCAGCTTAGGCAATATCATGGGTTTGACCGGTTTTGTCCTTATGCTGACGGGTTTTCATGTTTATAAAACCAAAGTTAAAGGTAAAAAAATATAAAACACAAAGGAGAACATTATGAGTGCAAACAGAAAGATTAAAATGACAACAAATTTTGGGGACATCGTAGCAGAAATGTTTGAAGACAAGGCTCCCAAAACTACCAAGAACTTTATTGACTTGGTAGAAAAAGGCTTCTACAATGGCCTGATTTTCCACAGAGTTATCGATGGCTTCATGATTCAGGGCGGCGATCCTACCGGCACAGGTATGGGTGGTCCCGGTTATACCATTGACGATGAATTTGGACCCGGTCTGAAACATGACGGCGAGGGTTATTTCTCCATGGCTAATGCAGGCCCTAATACCGGTGGCAGCCAATTCTTCATTACCTTGGTGCCTACACCTTGGCTTAATGGTCACCACGCTATTTTTGGCAAGGTAGTAGAAGGGATGGATATAGTCAAGAAAATAGGCAAGACTTCTACAGACGGCGCAGATAGACCTTTAAAGGATGTTGTTATGGAAAAAGTGGAAGTAGTGAAATAAAGTGACTGCCTATGTTTATATGATTCGCTGTAAAAATAAGGCGTTGTACACGGGGTGGACCAATGATCTGGCCGCCAGGCTGAAAAAGCATGCAGCAGGAGCAGGGGCAAAATACACCAAAGCTTTTAAAGTTGATAAAATGGTTTATTTTGAAGAAGTAGTTGATAAATCAGCTGCTTTAAAAAGAGAATATGAACTGAAACAGTTGCCCAAAAGTGCCAAAGAAGGGCTCGTAGCCTCATTTGACAAGGAATTTTCTTTAAAAAGGAAAAATTTAGAAAAATCAAACTAAACTAGAAAAATTTCTTGTAAAAGCAAATTTGGTGTGTTACAATATGGGAGTAGAAAAATTCGGACAAGATTTATGTTAGACTTAGGTTGAACAGAAGTTGCGTAGGGGTTTTTCGGAAATAATTTTTTTTAGGAGGCCAAGAACAATGACTGGCAAAGTAAAATGGTTTAATGCAGAAAAAGGTTATGGTTTTATTGAACGTGAAGATGGTGGCGACGTATTCGTACACTTCTCCGCAATCCAATCCGAAGGTTTCAAGACCCTCGAAGAAGGACAAGCTGTTGAATTCGACGTTGTCGAAGGCAACCGTGGCGAGCAAGCTGCGAACGTTGTTAAACTATAAGATATATTATCTAAGTTAACGACCAAAAAACCAAAAAAACATTCCACTTTATGTGGAATGTTTTTTTTACATTCTAATTGTTTGCAGGTCTATATAAATTTATGCTAGAATGAAAAAAATATAAAGGAGCATGAAGATGGTGCACAGCGAAGATATAGGGTTTCATGTTATTGCTCATGTACATAATGACTATACCGGTAAGTTTGGTATTCCCAGACAAAGTGGCTTAGTGCCTGAGGCATTAAGCCGCATAGTATTTGTGCCCACTTATCGTAACCCTGATGCTTTAAGAGGACTGGAAGAATTTTCGCATATTTGGCTCTTGTGGGAATTTTCCGAGAACCTGAGAGACAACTGGTCTGCTACCGTGCGTCCACCCAGACTGGGTGGCAATGTCCAAAAAGGTGTTTTTGCGACACGGTCTCCTTTCCGACCTAATCCTGTAGGCTTATCTCTGGTGAAATTAGAAAAAATAGAAGAGGAAACAACTCAAGGTCCTATTTTGTGGGTCACTGGAGCAGATCTAATGGATGGCACACCGCTATTTGACATTAAGCCCTATCTTCCTCATACAGAAGCGGTGCCTGAGGCCCGAGGCGGCTTTGCTACAGGCTTTAAAGACTACGCCTTACAGGTAGAATGTCCGCCGGCACTTTTGGCGCTAATACCTCAGGATAAGCAGGAAGTCCTACTTAAAATTTTGGCTCAGGATCCTCGCCCCGGTTATTCTCAAGATGCAGAAAGAGTGTATGGACTTTCTTTTGCAGAATTTAATGTGAGGTTTCAAGTACAGGATAATAAGGTACTAGTACGAGAAATTGCACCTAAGTAAGAATAGGCATATAATGATTCATTGAAATAAAGGAAGTGCTACAACAATGAAAAAAAGTAAACGGTTAACAACCGTACTAGTGGTAATACTAATGTCTTTTGGCATGCTTGCCGAGGCGGCTACTACTACCCAAGTCTCTGATAAAGCAACCTTTGCTCAAGCGTATGAAGAAGCTAAGATGGTATCTTTGGCGGTGGCAACCTGTGCCGGAACCTATGTACCTGAAGGCAAGGCTGTGGAGTATAGCTATTTATCAGAATATGGTTTTAAAGTTACACCCTATTCTCAAAAGGTTAATGGTGTAACAGTTAATTTTATGGTGGCTACCAATCAAAATCCTTACAAAGGTAAGAAAATGACAGTAATGGCTTTTCGTGGTAGCGCCAGTAAGGATGACTGGAAACTGGATTTAACAACGGGACAGAAACCTTTTGATCCCAAGGATACTCTTAATGCGAAGAAAAAATCTAAAGAAATAAATGAAGAAGATACTTCTGCCATTCCTCAGGTTCACAAAGGGTTTAATGCTTATACCTTGGCTGCCCTGCAATGCAAAGTGGATATTGATGGCGATGGCATACCTGATGATATTTCTCAAACCTTGCTAAAGAATCCTGACAGGACTTTGCTCCTCACCGGGCATAGCTTGGGCGGGGCAGTAGCTACCTTATATGGCGAATATCTGGCGGCTCAAGGCGTACCTAAAGAGCAGATTCCTATTATTACGTTTGGCGGACCGGCGGTTGGTAATGCAGCTTTTGCTAAAACATATGCCGACAAAGTAAATTTATTGCGCCTAACTACTTCTTTTGATCCTGTACCTGCCAGCTTACAAAAGCTTGGTGGTTACAAGCAGTTTGGCAAAAACCAAGTCTATGATTTGGCAGGAACCTATACAGACAATCAGCATTCTATTTCCTATTATTTTGATTTAGCTTTGCGGTACTTCTTTAATTTAGAAGATCAGGGCATTACTGCTGGCTACTTGCCTCCCTTGCCATTAACTCAGAGGACTGGCGATGAAGCTCCTGTGGCTATAGCGCTTACAGCCATGGAGCACGAACCTGATGCTCGCTTTGCTCCTGATATTAAACACTTTGTCATGGAAGAATATCTTTCTATTTTTCCTAGCTATACAGTTATTGAATCTAATCTGAATAAAAATGCTACAGACAAGAATTTCCGGCAGCTGCTTGAGATGGCTGATAAAGCCGGTGCCAAATATTTGATAACCCTGGAAGTAGATAGACATAGAGTGGCTCAAACCAATCAGTGGTTTGTAGGTATTAACCAAGGCATCTTTACTGTTCCTAATGGCAATATGTTATCTATAGATACTCACAATACAAGAGTGACCTTCCAGCAGGGTATTGTGCAAGCCACTATGAATGCAGCGGAACAATGTAAAAATACAGTGCGTGAAAAATTACCGTTTGTTAAACAAAAACAACCCCTCATTACGAGGGACGTGTTATAAAAGGAGATAATTTAGTGAAAATAATTGATGCACATATGCACTTCTATAAAGTGGATGGCTTTGATAAATTGGCCAAGGATGCAGGACATGTTAATACTTCAGAAGGGTACTTGAAAGCTTGCAAAGAAAATAATGTAGTAATGTCCATTGCCATGGGAAATGCTCGTGGTGAAAAACCTCAGTACGGTGGCAGCACGCCCCGAGTGCCGGATTTGGCAGGGACGTTTAATTTAGCTAAATATAATCAACCTAAGGAAATAGTTTACTGTGCCGGCGTAGATAGTGATGTCTTAACTCCCGGTAATGCGGAAAAAACGGCCCAAGAATTTGAACGCTATGTTAAAACCCCGCAATGTGTTGGCCTAAAAATTTATTTGGGCTACAATGCTGTTTATGCTTACGACCCCGTACATTTTCCTTTGTATGAATTAGCTCAGCACTATAATATTCCGGTAGCTTTTCATACCGGTGATTTAGCCGGAGGCCATGGCCGCTTAAAATATGCCAATCCGTTGACTATTGATGAAGTGGCAGTGCGTTTCCCTAAAGTGCGCTTTGTTATTTGCCACTGTGGCAATCCCTGGATTAAAGAGGCTATTGAAGTAGCCTCCAAAAATGAGAATGTCTACATAGACATGTCCGGGTTGCTGGAAGGCAAATTTGATGGTTCGGTATTTTTCGAAAGACACAGAGATTACTTCTCTTACATAAGAATGTGGATGGACTACATGGGCCGCTATGACAAATTCATGTATGGCACTGACTGGCCCTTGATTAATATTAAGAGCTATATTGATGTCATGAAATTAGTCATTCCTGAAGAGCATTGGCAAGGCTTCTTCTATGACAATGCGGTACATGTATATAGCAAACTTAAAAATTTGTTGT
>Ga0268360_1003013_pt1 | contig 11513 bp, 7 predicted proteins | sample BioMet11_FD_192465 | JGI IMG/M metagenome (GOLD analysis project Ga0268360, IMG submission 192465) | Sewage microbial communities from Oakland, California, United States - Biofuel 11 (Illumina Assembly) | ecosystem: Engineered > Wastewater > Sewage > Unclassified | place: USA: California... | reverse complement strand
GTGGACGGCGACACCTCCACCAACGACACCGTGGCCGTGCTGGCCAACGGCATGTCGGGCGCCCCGCTGATCGACAGCGAGGGGCCGGACTACGACGCCTTTCTGGAGGCGCTGACCTTTGTCAACGAAAAGGTGGCCCGCCTGATGGCCGGCGACGGCGAAGGCGCCACCAAGCTGCTGGTCATCCGCGTGTCCGGCGCGGCCGACACGGCCTCGGCCAAGGTCATTGCCAAGTCGGTGTGCTGCTCGTCGCTGTTCAAGGCGGCCATGTTCGGCTCCGACGCCAACTGGGGCCGGGTGCTGTGCGCCATCGGCTACGCCGACGCCCCCTGCGACGTGCACAAGGTGGCGGTCTCCTTCGCCTCCAAGGCGGGGGCCGTGGAAGTCTGCCGCGACGGCGCGGGCATCCCCTTCAGCGAGGAGGAGGCCAAGCGGGTGCTGAGCGAAAAGGAGATCGACGTCATCATCACCCTGGGGGACGGCCAGGGCTCCGCCACCGCCTACGGCTGCGACCTGACCTACGACTATGTAAAGATCAACGGCGACTACCGCACCTGAGCGGGCGGCACAAGGAGGAATCTGCCATGGCGTCCAGCGCCCTTTCCAACAGCGACAAGGCCAATGTGCTGGTGCAGGCCCTGCCCTACATCCAGAAGTACTACGGAAAATACGTGGTGGTGAAGTACGGCGGCAACGCCATGGTGGACGACCACCTGAAGGACTGCGTGATGCGCGACATCGTGCTGCTGTCCCTCATCGGCATCAAGGTGGTGCTGGTGCACGGCGGCGGGCCGGACATCACCGCCACCCTCAAGCGCATGGGCATCGAGTCCCGCTTTGTGGGCGGGCTGCGCTACACCGACGCCCAAACCATGGAAGTGGTGCAGATGGTGCTGGCCGGCAAGACCAACAAGGGCCTGGTGGGCCTGCTGGAGCAGCACGGCGGCCGGGCCATGGGCCTGTGCGGCATCGACGGCGGCATGATCATGGCCAAAAAGCTGGAGGCCAAGGACGACCTGGGCTTTGTGGGCGAGATCACCGACATCGACGTCGCCCCCATCACCGACGCCATCGACGGCGGCTACATCCCGGTGATCGCCACCGTGGGGTGCGGGGCCGACGGCAGCACCTACAACATCAACGCCGACACGGCGGCCGCCCGCATCGCCAGCGCCCTGGGGGCTGAAAACCTGATCCTGATGACCGACATCCGCGGCCTGCTGCGCGACAGGGACGACGACGCCACCCTGATCCCGGTGGTGCGGGTCAGCGAGGTGCCCGGCCTGGTGCGGGAGGGCATCATTTCCGGGGGAATGATCCCCAAGATCGAATGCTGCGTGGAAGCGGTGCGCCGGGGGGTGGCCCGGGCCTTCATCATCGACGGCCGCATCCCCCATTCCATCCTCATTGAAATGATGACCGACGAAGGCATCGGGACCATGTTCCTGTGAGGCTGCAGCCCGCGGAAACACGGCCGGCCGCGGCCCATTGACCTTTTGGCTGAAAAGACTGCACTGAAGACGGCAGCGCCCCGCCCGCGGGGCCTTTGCCGGCAGAACAAGGAGGCAGAGAGATGGATTTTGCACAGCTCAAGGAAGAATACCAGTACATCGAACCGACCTACGGCCGCTTTGACCAGGACATGGTGTGGGGCAGCGGCGCCCGCTGCCGCGACCTGGCGGGCAGGCAGTACATCGACTTCACCAGCGGCATAGGCGTCAACAGCCTGGGCTTCTGCGAACCGGGCTGGCAGAAGGCCGTTGCCGGGCAGCTGGGCACCCTGCAGCACATCTCCAACCTGTTTTACACCCTGCCCGGCGGCCGGCTGGCCCGGCTGCTGTGCCAGGCCACCGGCATGAAGGGCGTCTTTTTTGCCAATTCGGGGGCCGAGGCCAACGAATGCGCCATCAAGGCCGCCCGCAAATATTCCCACGACAAATACGGCGCCGGCCGGGCCGACATCATCACGCTGCAGAATTCCTTCCACGGGCGCACCATGGCCACCCTGACCGCCACCGGCCAGGACGTGTTCCACCGCAACTTCATGCCCTTTCTGGAGGGCTTTTCCTACGCGGCGGCCAACGACCTGGACGACCTGCGCGACAAGCTGACCCCGGCCACCTGCGCCGTCATGCTGGAGCTGATCCAGGGCGAGGGCGGCGTGGTGCCGCTGGAAAAAAGCTATGTGCAGGCCGTGGCCGAGCTCTGCCGCGAGCAGGACATCCTGCTGATTGTGGACGAGGTGCAGACCGGCGTGGGCCGCACCGGCAGCCTGTTCTGCTACCAGCAGTTCGGCATCGCCCCCGACCTGGTCTCCATGGCCAAGGGGCTGGGCGGCGGGCTGCCCATCGGCGGCGTGCTGTTTGGGCCGCGCATCCACGGGGTGCTGGGCCCGGGCGACCACGCCACCACCTTTGGCGCCAACCCGGCCGTCTGCGCCGGCGGCTGCTATGTGCTGGAGACCCTGACCGCCCCCGGCTTTATGGAGGGGGTAAAGGCCAAGGGCCGCTTTCTGCGGGACGGCCTGGCAGGGCTGCCCGGGGTAGAGGGCGTGGACGGCATGGGCCTGATGCTGGGCGTACGCCTGCGGGACGGCCTGGCCGCCGGCCAGGTGGTGAAGGCCGCCATGGCCCAGGGCGTGCTGACCCTGACCGCCAAGGCCAAGGTGCGGCTGCTGCCGCCCCTGAACATCACCGAGGCCGAAATGACCGAGGGCCTGGCCGCCCTGGGCCGGGCGCTGGCCGAACTGGCCGGCTGAACAGACTGCTCCGGCCCCCGCGGGCCGCGTCATCCATCAACAAAAAAACGGAGGCTGAACCCCATGAAACATTTTCTCAAGCTGCTGGACTGCACCCCGGACGAGATCACCGACCTGCTGGATATGGCCGACCAGCTGAAATATGAGCTGAAGCACGGCATCCGTCACCAGCCGCTGGAGGGCAAGACCCTGGGCATGATCTTCCAGAAATCCTCCACCCGCACCCGCGTTTCGTTTGAGACCGGCATCTACCAGCTGGGCGGCATGGGGCTGTTCCTTTCCTCCCACGACCTGCAGATCGGCCGCGGCGAGCCGGTGCAGGACACCGCCCGGGTGCTGGGACGCTACCTGGACGGCATCATGATCCGCACCTTTGCCCAGCAGGAGGTGGAGGACCTGGCCGCCTACTCCGGCATCCCGGTCATCAACGGGCTTACCGACTTCTGCCATCCCTGCCAGGTGATGGCCGACCTGATGACCATCCGCGAGCACAAGGGCCACCTGGACGGGCTGAAGCTGTGCTACATCGGCGACGGCAACAACATGGCCAATTCGCTGATCGTGGGCGGGCTGAAAAGCGGCATGAAGGTGTCGGTGGCCACCCCCGCCAGCCACCGGCCCGACCCGGCGGTGCTGGCCTTTGCCGCCGACAGCGCCAACTTCACCCTCACCGAGGACATCTTTGAGGCCGCCGCCGGGGCCGACGCCGTCTACACCGACGTGTGGGCCTCCATGGGGCAGGAGGCCGAGGCCGAACAGCGCCGGCAGATCTTCCAGGGCTACCAGATCAGCGAGGAGCTGATGGACGCTGCCAGGCCCGACGCCATGGTGCTGCACTGCCTGCCCGCCCACCGGGGCGAGGAGATTGCCGCCGACACCTTTGAAAAGCACGCCGACGAGATCTTTGACGAGGCCGAAAACCGCCTGCACGCCCAAAAGGCCGTGATGGTGGCCCTGATGTCCAACCGCTGAACCCAAGTCCGCCAGCGCCCGGCAGCCGCCGGGCGCTTTTTTGCCCCTTGCAATGCGGCGGGTTTTGGGTTACTCTTGTTACACAAACACCGGGCCTTCGGCGCGCGCGCCGGAACTTGCCCGCAAAGGAGCAGCCCCATGAGTAAAGTTCAGTGGAAGCCCGGAGCCCTGCTGGCCCCCCTGCCCGCCGTGCTGGTCACCTGCCGCAGCGGCGGAAGGGACAACGTGATGACCGTGGCCTGGACCGGCATCACCAACACCCTGCCGCCCAAGTGCTACATCGCGGTGCGGCCGGAGCGTTTTTCCCACGACATGATCCGCCAAAGCGGCGTGTTCGTCATCAACATCCCCACCTCCTTCATGGCCCGGGCGGTGGACTACTGCGGCTGCGTCAGCGGAAAAACCGGCGACAAATTTGCCGCCGCCGGCCTTAAGACCGCCCCCGCCGGTCAGGTGGACTGCCTGCAGCTGGAGGACTGCCCCGTCACGCTGGAGTGCCGGGTCACCGACGTCATCCCCCAGGGCAGCCACGACCTGTTTCTGGCCGACATCCTGGCCGTCAATGTGGAGCAGGACGCCCTGGACGCCAAGGGCAAGCTGCGCATGGACAAATGCTCGCTGCTGGCCTACGCCCACGGCGACTACTTTGCCATGGGCAAAAAGGTGGGCACCTTCGGCTTTGCGGTGAAGAAAAAACACAAGTCGCCGGCCCGCCGCGCCAACCCAAAACTGCGCTGAACCCGCCAAAGCAGTCCTGACAATGGGACTGCTTTTTTTGTACCATGGCAAAAAGAACGGTTTTTTTCGCCGCCCGGTTGCGGTACAATGGAGTCATACAGGGCGCCCGCGCCCGCGAAAGGAAGTGCCCGCTGTGAAGCTGTTCCATCTTTCCGACCTGCACCTGGGCCGCCGGCTCAACGAATGCCCGCTGCTGGACGACCAGAAGTACATCCTGGACCAGGTGCTGGAGCTGTGCCGCGCCCAGCGCCCCGATGCGCTGCTGCTGGCAGGGGATATCTACGACAAGGCGGTGCCTCCGGCCGAGGCCGTGCAGCTGTTTGACAGCTTTTTGACCGGCCTGGCCGGGCTGGACCTGCCGGTGCTGCTGGTCAGCGGCAACCACGACAGCCCCGAACGGCTTTCCTTCGGCGCCCGGATCTTCAGCCGGCAGAACATCCACATGGCCGGCGTGTTTGAGGGCGGGCCGCTGCGGGTGGAACTGCGCGACCGGCGCGGCCCGGTGGACTTCTGGCTGCTGCCCTTTGTGCGTCCGGCGGCGGTGCGTGCCTTTTGCCCGGGGCGCAGCATCCAGACCACCCACGAGGCGGTGGCCGCCGCCCTGGAACACTGCCCCGCCGACCCCGCCCGGCGCAATGTGCTGGTGGCCCACCAGTTTGTGACGGCCGGCGCCGCCCAGCCGGTGCTCAGCGAGTCCGAAACGCCCCAGGTGGGCGGGCTGGACGCGGTGGACGCCGGGCTGTTCGACGCCTTTGACTACGTGGCGCTGGGGCACCTGCACGGGGCCCAGCACATGGGCCGCGACCAGGTGCGCTACGCCGGCAGCCCGCTGAAATATTCGTTTTCCGAGGTAAACCAGCACAAATCCATGACGGTGGTGCAGCTGGAGGAAAAGGGCGGGGCGGAGGTCTCCACCCTGCCGCTGCGGCCGCTGCACGGCATGCGCGAGGTGCAGGGCACCCTGCGCCAGCTGCTGGACCTCCAAACCGTGGCCCAGGGCGACCCCGCCGACTACCTGCGGGTCACCCTGACCGACCCCGACGACCAGCCCGCCGCCGCCGAACAGCTGCGCGCCGTCTACCCCAACCTGATGCGGCTGGACTACCTGCGGGACCTGGCCGAGCTGGGCGCCCTGCCGGAATTTGACGGCGCCGTCGCCCGCCCGCCCGAGGAGCTGTTTGCCGAATTTTACGAAAAGATGCAGGACCGCCCGCTGGACGATGAAAAGCTGGAGCTGGTGCGGAACTGCCTGAACACCGCCAGGGGAGGTGACCCCGCATGAAGCCCTTGCAGCTGACCATGAGCGCCTTCGGCCCCTACGCCGGGGTGGAGCGGGTGGACTTTGCCCGCCTGACCCAGGGGGGGCTGTACCTGATCACCGGCGACACCGGCGCCGGCAAAACCACCATCTTTGACGCCATCTCCTTCGCGCTGTACGGCGAAGGCAGCGGCGACCGCACCGGCACCATGCTGCGCAGCGACTTTGCCGCCCCCGAGGACCGCACCAGCGTGGAACTGACCTTTTCCCACCGGGGCGGCCTGTACCGGGTGGAGCGCAGCCCCGCCTACCAGCGGCCCAAGCTGCGCGGCCAGGGCACCACCACCGAAGCCCCCACCGCCGCCCTGACCCTGCCCGACGGGCGCACGGTGGACGGCCAGGGCCCGGTCGGCGAGTACATCACCGGCCTGCTGGGGCTGGACCGGGGGCAGTTTTCCCAGATCGTCATGATCGCCCAGGGGCGGTTCCAGCAGTTTTTGCGGGCCCGCAGCGCCGACCGCAGCGCCATCTTTGCCCGCATCTTCGACACCGGGGTCTACCGCGGGCTCAGCGAACGGCTGCACCGCCAGTGGCAGGAGGCCGACGGCAGGTCGGCGGCCCTGCGGGGGCTGATGGCCGCCGCGGCCGCCCGCTGCCGCTGCCCCGAAGCCGACCCCGCCGCCCCCCGGCTGGCCGCGCTGGCCGACCTGAAAAACGCCCCCCAGCGCGCCGATGAATTTTTGGATCTGCTGAACGAACTGTGCGGCCGCGACCAGGCCTCCCTGGAGGAACTGCGCCGGGACGCCGCCGCCCTCAAGGGGCAGCGCGACAGCGCCAAAGAGCGGCAGACCGCCGCCGCGGCCGCCGCCGACCGCCGCCTGCGCATGGAAAAGCTGGAGGCCCGGCAGCGGGAGCTGCAGGGCCTGCAGAGCGAGATGGAGACCGCCGCCGCCCGCCTGGCGGCCGCCCGCCGGGCCGAACCCCTGCGCGGGCTGCACCAGCAGCGGGCCACGGTGGACAGCGACCTGGCCCAGCTGGTGCGCCGGGCCGCCGCCGACCGTGACAGCCGGGCCGCCGCAGGGGGGCAGCTTGCAGAGGCCCAGGCCCTGCTGGCCCCCTGGCAGCTGCGGGAGGAGGACCTGGCCAACGCCGGGCGCGACCTGGCGGCGGCGGGCAAGGCCCTGGCCTTTGAGGCCCCCGCTCCGCCCCGGGCCGAGGACTGGCAGCCCGCCCTGGCCGACCTGGGCGGGCCGGAGGGCTGCGTCGGCCGGATGACCGGCATGCGCCAGGCCCTGGAGCAGCTGCGGCAGGACACCGAGGCCCGTCAGCAGCGCGCCGCCGGGCTGGAACAGCTGCGCCGGCAGCTGGGGCCGGTGCGGCAGGGCCAGCAGGCCCTGGAGCGGGCCCAGCAGCAGTACCGCCGGGCCGAAGAACAGGCAGCCGAAGCCCAGGCCGCTGCCGCCCGGCTGGAAAACGCCTTTTTGCGCGGGCAGGCCGGCCTGATGGCCGCTGCCCTGGCCCCCGGCGTGCCCTGTCCGGTGTGCGGCGGGCTGGACCACCCGGCCCCCGCCGCCCTGCAGCAGGACACCCCCAGCCCCCTGGAACTGGAAACGGCCCGCAAGGCTGCCGCCGCCGCGCTGGAACGCCAGCGCGAAGCCAGCGCCCGGGCCGCCGACCTGCGGGGTACCCAGCAGACCGCCCAGGGGCACCTGTTTGAGGCGGCCCAGCCGCTGCTGGCCCCCGGGGGGGAAGCCCCCTGGCAGGACCTGCAGGGGTTTGAACAGTCCCTGGCCGAGGCCGACCAGACCGCCGGCAGCCAGGAACAGGAGCTGCTGCGCCGCACCGCCGGGGCGCGGGCCGACTTCGGCGCCGCCCTGACCGCCGGGCGCCGGGCGCTGCAGGCCATGCGCCGGGGCGCCCAGGACCTGCAGGCCCGCGACAGCAAACTGCGCCAGCTGGACGGGCTGCTGGAGGGCTATGCCAGCCAGCAGCAGGCCCTGCGCCAGCGGCAGGACGCCCTGGCCCATCGCTTTGCCCAGGACCTGCAGGGGCAGGGCTTTGCCGCCGAGGACCAGTGGAACGCCGCCCTGCTGCCCCAGCAGGAACAGGACGGGCTGGAACAGCGGCTGGACGCCCACCGGCGCCAGTGCGGCGAGACCGCCGCCGCCCTCAGGGCGCTGCGGGAGGAAGAAAGCCGCCGGCCGCTGCCCCCCGGCGCCCCGTCGCCCGCGGAGCTGCAGCAGCTGCTGCAGGAGGAGGTGCGGGGGCTGGAACAGCGGCTGGAGCTGCTGGACCGGCAGGACCGGGCCCTTTCCGAGCAGCTGGCCATAAACCGGCAGGCGGCCAAAGAGCTGGCGGGCTACCGCGCCCAGGCCGGGGAGCTGGACCACCGCTGGTCGGTGCTCAAAGATCTTTCCGATACGGCCAACGGCACCCTGTCCGGCCACCGCAAGATCAATTTTGAGCAATACATCCAAAGCGTTTATCTGGAGCGCATCCTGGCCATGGCCAACCAGCGCTTTTCCCCCATGAGCGCCGGGCAGTTCCGTCTGGTGCGCCGTGACGACCCCGACGACCTGCGCCGCGGCAGCGGCGGGCTGGACCTGGACGTGGAGGACCGCCACACCGGCAAGCGCCGCAGCGTGGAGACCCTGTCGGGCGGCGAGTCGTTTTTGGCCTCGCTGGCGCTGGCGCTGGGCTTTTCCGACGTCATCCAGAGCAGCAGCGGCGGCATTTCGGTGGAGGCCATGTTTGTGGACGAAGGCTTTGGCACCCTGGACCCCCAGGCCCTGGACCAGGCCCTGCGGGTGCTGCAGCAGCTGACGGTGGGCCAGCGCTGCGTGGGGCTGATCTCCCACGTGCCCGAGCTGCAGGAGCGCATCTCCCGGCGGCTGGCGGTGGAAAAGACCGCCCGCGGCAGCCACATCCGGGCGGACTACTGAGCCGCCCGCCCGCGGAAATTTCCGGGCTTCGCCCGCCTGCCGCGCCGCGGCTTTGGCCGGCCCCAAAGGGGCCGGCCTTTGTGCGCTTTGGTCACGGGCGCGGAATGTTTTTGGAGATTCTGAACAACAACCGAAGCGTTTTTTCGGCGGCGGCCGCGTGAAATTGCGGTTGCAATCATGCACCGATGCAGATACAATATATAGTGTTGAGTCAGGAACACACGTACAAGATAATGAGGAGCGAGGGACCAATATGAACTTAGGAAAAAACGCCGTCACCGTGCTGCAGAAGCGGTATTTGAAAAAGGACGAGCAGGGCAACCCCTGTGAACGCATCGAGGATATGTTCCGCCGGGTGGCCGACACCATTGCGGCGGCCGACCGCATCTACGACCCCGACGCCGACACGGCGGCCCTTTCCGACCGCTTTTATGACGTGATGACCGAGCTGGAATTTTTGCCCAATTCGCCCACCCTGATGAACGCCGGGCGGGACCTGGGCCAGCTTTCGGCCTGCTTTGTGCTGCCTGTGGAGGACAGCATGGAGGACATCTTTGAGGCGGTCAAGCAGGCCGCCCTGATCCACAAATCCGGCGGCGGCACCGGCTTTTCCTTCTCGCGCCTGCGCCACAGCGGCAGCATGGTGCGCACCACCGGCGGCGTGGCCTCCGGGCCCATCAGCTTCATGCGGGTGTTCAACATGGCCACCGAGGCGGTCAAGCAGGGCGGCACCCGCCGCGGCGCCAACATGGGCATCCTGCGGGTGGACCATCCCGACATCCTGGACTTCATCGACTGCAAGAAAAACAACGCCGACATCACCAACTTCAACATCTCGGTGGGTGTCACCGAGGCCTTTATGGAGGCGGTGAAAAACCACCAGGACTACGACCTGGTGGACCCCAAGACCAAGGAGGTCGTGCGCACCCTCAACGCCTCCGACGTCTTTGACAAAATTGTCGAGGGCGCCTGGCGCAACGGCGAACCGGGCATCATCTTTCTGGACCGGCTCAACCGCGACAACGTGGTGCCCGCCCAGGGCGAGATCGAAAGCACCAACCCCTGCGGCGAACAGCCGCTGCTGCCCTACGAGTCCTGCAACCTGGGTTCCATCAACCTGAGCAGGATGCTGCGCCAGGGCGACGCCGGCTGGGAGATCGACTGGGACAAGCTGCGGGAGACGGTGCGGCTGGCCGTCCACTTCCTGGACAACGTCATCGACGTCAACAAGTACCCGCTGGAAAAGATTGCCGAGACCACCCGCCTGACCCGCAAGGTGGGCCTGGGGGTCATGGGCTTTGCCGATATGCTGCTGGACCTGAACATCGCCTACAACTCCGACGCGGCGGTGGAGCTGGCCGGCAAGCTGATGTCCTTTGTCACCACCGAGGGGCGCCAGGCCTCCCGCGAGCTGGCCAAGGTGCGCGGGCCTTTCCCGCTGTTTGACCAAAGCATCTACAAGGACGGCGAGCCCCTGCGCAACGCCACCGTCACCACCATCGCCCCCACCGGCACCCTGTCCATCATCGCCGGCTGTTCGTCGGGGGTGGAGCCGGTGTTTGCCTACGTGTTCATCCGCAATGTCATGGACAACACCGAAATGATCGAGGTGAACCCGGTGCTGCAGGAGCGGCTGACCCAGCTGGGCCTGCAGAACGAGGACCTGATGCGCTCCATCGCCGGCGAGGGCACCCTGGCCCACCTGACCCAGCTGCCCGAGGACCTGCGCCGCGTGTTTGTGTGCGCCCACGACATCTCGCCCGAATACCACACCCGCATCCAGGCGGCCTTCCAGAAATACACCGACAACGCCGTTTCCAAAACGGTCAACTTCTCTCACGACGCCACCATGGACGACGTCCGCCGCACCTACCTGCTGTCCTACGAGCTGGGGTGCAAGGGCGTGACCATCTACCGCGACGGCAGCCGCGACAGCCAGGTGCTGAACATCGGTGCGGTCAAGCACGGCGACCAGGAGGCCGCCCCCGCCTTTACGGCGCCCGGTTCCATCCGGCCCCGCCCCCGCCCCGAGGTCACCTTCGGCATGACCGAGCGCACCCGCATCGGCTGCGGCAACCTGTACATCACCGTCAACTACGACGAAAACGGCATCTGCGAGGTCTTTACCTCCACCGGCAAGGCGGGGGGCTGCCCCTCCCAGTCCGAAGCCACGGCCCGGCTGGCCTCCATCGCGCTGCGCTCCGGCATCAGCGTTGACGAGATCCTGGATCAGCTCAAGGGCATCCGCTGCCCCTCCACCATCCGCCAGCAGGGGCTGAAGTGCACCTCCTGCCCCGACGCCATCGGCCGCGCCATCAAAAAGGTGGACGACTATGTCAAGCAGATGGCCAGCACCAAGGGCGCCCCGGCGGTGCCCGGCAGCAAAATGCCCAAGTACTGCGCCGAATGCGGCGCCAAGCTGGTGGTGCAGGACGGCTGCGCCGTCTGCCTGGCCTGCGGCTATTCGTCCTGCGGCACGGCCACACCCAAGCGCAACGCGCCCCCCGCCATGGACGAAGGGGCCAAGTTCTGCCCCGACTGCGGCGCCCCCCTGGAACACGAGGGAGGCTGCGTCAGCTGCCGCAGCTGCGGATACTCCAAGTGCAACTGAAACGGCTGCCAGCGCCCGCCGGAGAGGCTCCGGCGGGCGCTTTTTGAGCGAAAAAGCGGTTGACTTTTGAGTTGGCCTATGGTATATTAATTACCGTCGCTTAGATTTGCTGGTGTAGCTCAGTTGGTAGAGCAGCTGATTTGTAATCAGCAGGTCGGGGGTTCGAGTCCGTCCACCAGCTCCATCCCCGCAGCAACTTTAAGCTGGAACATGGGAGTGTTCCCGAGTGGCCAA
>Ga0268360_1003011_pt1 | contig 11516 bp, 8 predicted proteins | sample BioMet11_FD_192465 | JGI IMG/M metagenome (GOLD analysis project Ga0268360, IMG submission 192465) | Sewage microbial communities from Oakland, California, United States - Biofuel 11 (Illumina Assembly) | ecosystem: Engineered > Wastewater > Sewage > Unclassified | place: USA: California... | reverse complement strand
TATACCACGTCTCCCCACAATACACCGGATGAGTCATAGAAGCATGTCCCTTGCCGTAGAGCAGAAGCTGCTCGACATTGATAGGCAAGGAAGTAAACAGACCATCCTTGGTAAACTGTCTAAGCACTCCTAATTGCACGTCCAGCCATTCGTCCGGATAATCTATATCAAAGCGATTTTTCTTACCTTTATCAAACATGAACCCCCATTCTCTGGTAACATCACTACTTGCCAAATAGTAACCACTGTAATTTAACAAAACAGGTTTGGCATCAGTAGTAACGGCATATTCCTTAAAAGCATTAAGGAAATCCTTGGCCAGATAATTAAGGACAATAACACCCAGTAATTTTTTATCACGATATACAGGCATTCCCAAACGAATCATAGGTTTAAAGGGTGTTTCTATTTTACCCCGTTCCACGTTCAAATCCAAGGGCGACACATGCAAAGCACCGTTGGGCAAAACCGCTGCCTCATAGAAGTAATACCGGTCTGCTTTATTTTGCAATTCCTTTTGAGAAATCTGAATAGCGCCATCAGGTTTTAGATCAATGCGTATTTTTTCATCACCATTAGCGGCTATGAAGCGTATTTGGTCATAGATGCCGCGCTTATTGGAGAAAATCATCCATTCCTTGGCAATTGTGTCATAGTTGGCTTCATTTTCCAGCTTGTCCCCATAAAGATCAAACAAGTAAGAAATATCCGAGACCAGGGTGGAAATGCGCGCAGTAATAATAGACTGCTCCATTTGTACGGACCACTCGCTTTTTACCTGGGCTCTTGCCAGATCATTTTCCAGTTGTCTTTTTTCCAGCCACAGCAAGGCAGGCATAGTTACCAGCATTATTATGATGAAGATACCTGTAAAAAGCCTTCTGTCGCCATTGTGCAAATCAAATTTGTTCATTATCCCTACTCCGGACAAAGTATATTATATTTTCTGAATAAAAAATAAACTCCACCGTCTAAATTATATCATTATTAAGGAATACCGCCAAACTATTTTAGACAAAAAAAGTAGAACTTCTCGAAGAAGTTCTACTTAAGTGTTATCATAAGCGTTTCAATTGGTTTTATAAGCATTTGAAACAGCCATTCTTAATGCATTGATTTTAGTTTTACAGTCTGCGTAATATGTCCCGCCCTCGCCATAAGCAGAGGTTTCACCTGACAAGCCACGCCCCAGACAGCCGACCCGCAGGGCTTGTAATTGCAAGGGTTCATCAGTAATTTTGTCGGAATTGTCAGTGCGCACATTTTCAATATAATGCCGCAAATCCTGTGCCCGTACAAACAAAGCGTCTGTATTTCTGCCAAAGCTACCATTAATATCATTAGTTAATTTCTTAATACTGTCCTCTATACTTTCCACCGTTCCCACACTGGGAAGCTGTTGGATGGTTTCAGGATTTTGTTGGCAAAAGGTCAACAGCTGTAGAGTATTAGGATGAATAGTACTCATATCCTTCCACCCTCTATTAGGCGCTAAATCAGGACTGTTAGTGGATTCGTATTCGCGTCCGCCTTTCTTGTTAAAGGCAGTTGCATAAATGGTCCGATACTTTTTATTGGTAATATCAAATTCATAAATAGAAACACCCATTACCTTGCCTGGCTCAATGCCAACCAACGTAAGCAGGCTTTGTCCCTCCGGTCCTTTATACTGAGTAATGGCATCAGTATCTATATAGGCAGAACCGACCAGCTTAAAAGTTTTGGCAAAACAAGTAGTAGTAAACAACAGCAGAAAAATGGCCACAAGCATGCTAATTTTTTTCATAGATTATCACCTCACGGTCATATTGTACCATATTAATTTTATTCTGCTACAGTTTTTTCTTTAGCTGAGTTTAGATACAAGGGAATGGCAGCAAGTTGCGTAATAACGGACACCCCTATCATGATATAAATATTGACATCATACAGCACTCCCAGCAACCAACTACCTAAAAACCAAAAAGCACCAAAAGAGCATTCAAAGATACCATAGCCTGTGGCGCGGCAGGTTTTGGGTACCATAGAGGTTACAGCTGCTTTTAGAATTGATTCCTGTGCGCCCATACCTACGCCCCACAAAGCGACACCTAAGAAGAGGCTGGTCAAGGAATGGCCGGCAAAAACAAGTATAGCAAAGGGAGCAGAAAGCAAGGTAGAAAGTACCAGTGCTTTAACACCCTGTTTATCATAGAGAATGCCAAAAAACATGGCTGCTATCGCATCTACCAGCATAGCGCCGGCATAAAGCAGCGGTAAGGTTTTAGCATTCAGCAGGGCCGTACTATTAGCACCTGCCAAATAGGTCTTGGAGACATGCATAACAATCAAAGAATAATCAATAAAACCGAAAGCAAAGAAGCTAATGCCCAGAATATAAAGAATATATTCCTTTTTCATCTTGAAGGGAACGTATTCCTTAGGCTCCGGTTCAAAATGCTCCGGGTTGGGGAATTTATTTCTGGTGTATAAAAGTAAGAGAATAGTTATGGCACCTGGTATGGCCAAGGCTGCAAAACAATAAGTGTAGACTTGGTAGGTTGTTCCGTCTGTCTTTAAAAGCATCACCAGGTAAAGCAGTACCGGTCCTAAAAAAGCGCCTATCTGGTCCAGCACTTCCTGAATGCCAAAGCTTTTGCCTACACCCTCCTGGGTAGCGGCAAAGGACATGATAGTATCCTTAGCCGGCTTTTTTATCGCCTTGCCCATCCTCTGGATGACAAGCAATCCGCAAGCCAGCATCCAGCCATTTTCTCCCACCAAGGCTAAAGCAGGTACTGCCAAAACATCCAAAATATAACCAAAAATGACCATGGGCCAATATTTTTTGGTTTTATCGGTTAAGGTACCAAATACGTAACGCATAGAGTAGCCAATTAATTCACCCAGTCCCGAAATAAAGCCAATAGTAGCAGCCGAAGCACCTAAAAGCGACAAATAAGCACCTCTGATACTGGAAGCACCCTCGTGAGTCATATCTGAAAACAGACTTACTATACCAAATAAAATAATAAACAGCATAGCTTGAGAAATTTTTTTAGACATTATAGCAGCTTTCCTTTCCATCAAAAAAGTTTAGCAAATATAAATAACATTATATTAATACAACATAAAGATTAATACTAGATTAAGATTGCGATTATCACTTTTTTATCTTGACTTAAAGTAACCTTTAGTAGTTATAATAAAACATAAGATGGGATGTTGTAACCAAGGAGTTGATAATATGCTAAGCAAAAAAAATTTTACTGTTTTATCTTTGGTAGTGTTGGGTATCATGTGTGCAGCCTGTGGTTCAGCAGCCCCTAAAAACGCGCAAACCGCGGCTCCTCAGCCTACAGCGCAAAGTGCTACTGCCAAACCAACTGCTATAAAATTTGGTACCGCACCGGGACTCAAGCCTTTAGCTGAGCGTACCGGCAAGGTAAGCAAGGTTTATTTCACCAGAGATATTAGCGGTGCCGGCTTAAAGAAAGTATATGACCGCATCAGTCAGGACCTAACCGGCAAAATAGCCGTCAAGCTTCATACCGGTGAACCTAATGGCCCCTATATCCTGGACAGAACCATGGTTAAAAATTTTTTGGCCGGTGTGCCAAATAGCACCATTGTGGAGTGCAACGTGCTTTATCCCAGTCCGCGTCAAAACACCGACACTCACAGAGAGACTTTAAAAACCAACGGTTGGACCTTCAGTCCCGTAGATATCATGGACGAAGCAGGCACAACAATGCTACCTATTAAGGGCGGCAAGCAGCTTACAGAGATATCCGTTGGCAGCCACGAGTTGAACTATGATTCCATGTTAGTACTGACACATTTTAAAGGACACACTATGGGTGGTTTTGGCGGTTCCATTAAAAATATCGGTATTGGTTGTGCTGATGGTAGAATTGGCAAGTTAATGGTACATGGCAAAGGTTGGCCCATGGGTGAATCCTTTATGGAGCGCATGGTAGAATCTGCTAAGGGTACGGTTGATCACTTTGGCAAAAAAATTGCCTTTATTGATGTGATGAACAATATGTCTATTTCCTGCGATTGCGAAGGCACCCATGCAGCTAAACCCAAGCTCAAGGATATTGGTATTCTTGGTTCTACCGACATTGTAGCGGTAGACCAGGCCGCTGTTGATATTCTCTATGGCGTGGATGATGGCGAAAGCCACGATCTGAAAGAACGTATTGAAAGTCGCAAAGGGTTACGTCAGTTAACCTATGGTAAAGAATTGCAATTGGGCAACGACAAATATGAATTTATTGATTTGGACAAGTAACAATAAGACGAAGAAACGGTACTTCTATTAGGTTTTAGGCCTGATAAAAGTACCATTTTCTTGTCTTGTTATAATATCTTTTTCCCATAAAGTGGAGTATACTTGTGGTGTATTTAATACATTCTCATAAGAGGTATATCATGAAATTAGATCTAAATGATCTGCTATATTCACTATCTTATGCTCTGGATTGCGTCGAAGCAGAAATATTTGGCGTCAATCCTTATCATTCCGAGCGAGTTGCGTATATCTGTGTGCTTTTGGGCAAAGCCTACCACTATTCCGATAAAGATCTACTTCATCTGGCTGCCGCTGCCGCATTACATGATAACGCCCTGACGGAATATGTAGCCGTCCGTCGTGCCCAAATGGATCACCCCACAGAAGAAGCAACCAATCTCCCTACTGCAGATCTTTTAAAGGTTCATTGCGAGATGGGTGAAAAGAATGCTGCTATTTTACCTTTTTACCAAGATATTAAGAGCGCTATTTTGTACCACCACGAAAGTGCGGATGGCACCGGTCCTTTTGGTATGAAACATACTGAAACTTGCCAGTTTGCCCAAATTATTCATCTGGCGGATTTGCTTGATAACGTTTTTGACCTGACGAATGTTACGGATGAGCTTTACCAAAAAATCTATAACTACTTGGAAAAATATAAGGGTGAATTATTTTGCCCTGAGTTAGTAGAAACTTGTCATAGAGCTGTTCCTAAACCTGTTCATACTTTGCTGGCCGGAGAGGCACCTCGCAAGTTAATCCATGAGAAGTTTCCTCTTCATTTTGAAGACTACAATGACGATGCCATTATCGGCCTAGCTACCATGTTCGCTAAAGTAGTAGATTACAAATCACATTTTACTTGCAACCATTCTCTCGGTATTGCCCAAAAAGCCAAAAAAATGGGTGAATATTATAAATTTGACAAAGAAAGCAACACCAAGCTATATCTGGCCGGTGCTCTTCACGATATAGGTAAATTAACCGTCGGCAACGACATTCTGGAAAAACCTGACAAGCTGACCAAAGAAGAATTTGAGATAATGAAAGGTCATGCCAAAGCCTCTTGGGATATTTTAGGGCGTATGGCCAATATGGAAGAAATTCAAGCTTGGGCTGCTTTACATCACGAGAAGCTCAATGGCAAAGGTTATCCCTTCCATATGGATGGTCAAGACCTTAACAAGATAGAGCGGCTAATGGCTTGCCTGGATATATATCAGGCCCTAACTGAGAGCAGGCCCTATAAGGATGGTTTCAGTCATGCCAAAACCATGGAAATCATGCACGGCATGGTTGCTAAGGGCGAAATTGATAAAGAAATTACCGAAGATATTAATATTTGTTTCAGTGCTTAAAAAATAGTTCTAAATATAGTAACACCCAAAAGTTAGACCTAAAATCTAACTTTTGGGTGTTTTTTATGGCAGAAGGTCTGTCCCCATGGTATAAAAAACGTGCCAAAAGGATCGTCCCCCTGGCACGTTTTTAAATTTTAATCCATTATTGAATAATTTTGCCAAGAAATTTCTTTTATGGTATTATTCTTGTCCAATACTACAAAGAAGCCCTTTATGGCTGCCGTTTTGCCATCTAAGCGACCATCTAGATACCATTTCTGGGCATCACTGGTAATATTACCATGCCGCCAACCCATATTTTGCATGTCAGCATTAAATTGCTCGATTTTAACAGCATCCAGAACATCGCCCACTGAAATTCCGGCTACCTGATAATCGGATTTCACAATGCGAACAGTGCTTTGTCTAAAGGTACCATCTGTATCTCTTCCATAAGAATAGCCGGCATAGTTGCCTAAGGCAATTTTCTTACCATGTGTATCAACATGACCATTTTCATTAGAATCAATAATCATAAAGCCGTTACCATTAATATCGTTAAAGGCCTTGGCCATTTGCTCAAATTCCCAGAAAACCGTACTGTTAAAGACTGCCTTAAAGCGTCCCTCCCTAGTTAACGCAGCTTCATCTTCATCCAGATAACGAGCACTCACATAACCATTCTGTCCTTGTGCTGTAATTATGGCTGCCCAAGGATAGCCATTGTAAAGACCATCGGAAAATTCTCTGACATAAACCTGGTCACCGTTTTGCAAGGTACCAACTACTTCGCCGTCAGTATTCGGCGCATTGCGCACATTAACATCTGTGGCAGAGCAGTGGGCACCAATAGGCCAGTCATAAGGCACGTCATTAGAGGTACGTTGTATTTCCCTGGTTATTTTCCCCTTATCTAAGGCAGCGAAGGCACTGGTTGTCACTAACATCGTTCCCAGCAATGTAAGTACTAAAATTTTTCTTAGCATACTACACCGTCCTTTCTTTTTCCCCACTTTATCTCCTTTTATTATACCAAATAAAAAACAACCCCTAAAGTAGGAAAATATACTTTAAGGGTTGTTGCTAATAATGGCTATTTCAAAACGCCTATTTCTTTATAGTATTTAATAGCTCCTGGATGAAGTGAAACGTTAGAAATATCTTTTACGGCATCAGCCGGTTTAAGTCCTTTTAAATTCTTTTGAGATTTGCCCAGTTGTTCAATATTTTCCCAAAAGGACTTAGTCATTTGATAAACCAAATCCTCGCTCAAATCGCCACGGCAGAACATCAACATTTTAATAGCAGAGGTTTCAACAGCATCTTTTTGATTAGGATAGGTTCCTGCCGGAATAGTGTAAGAAGCATACCAGGGATATTTTACCTTTAGTTTATCCACAGTAGCTTTAGGAATATTAACCAAGTGACATTTAGCGGTCAAAGCTTGGGCAACAGCAGAGGCAGGGGCACCGGACATAATCCAGGCACCGTCCAGAGAACCGTTTTGCAGCATATCTGCTGCATCGGTAAAGTTAATGAGCTCGGCTTTAATATCATCAGGGAATTTCATACCCAAGGTAGTAAAGTGAGCAGCACATTCGTTGTATACACTGGAGCCGGCAGAAGCAACAGCAAAATGTTTGCCTTTAATATCTTCCAAGGTTTTAATACTGGAAGCATCGCTGGCTACAACTTGGTTAGGATTCATATATAAACCGGCAACAGCCTTCAAATCCTTGTACGCATGACCTTTAAAGCTATCAGTACCATTCAAGCATTGGAAAACATTACTGCTGATAGCGATAGAAACCTGAGCTTCGCCATCGGAAACCATGTTCAGATTGGCAATGCCGCCGGCAGAAGCTTGGCTGGAAGCATTAACACCGGGAACCGTCTTGTTCCAATTGTTAGTAATAGCAGCTCCTACAGCATAAAGAGCACCGGATGCTGAAGCCGTAGGGAAATTAATTTTTACCTTTGCACCGCTGGCAGCTGGTTTTGCACCAGCCTTGGGAGCTTCTTTCTTGGTGTCGCCACCACAGCCTGCCAAGGTCCCCACCAGTAAAGCAGCGGCCAAAGTAGCAGCCAAAATACGTTGTAATTTTTTCATAAATTTTCTTCCTCCTTTATTCAAGCCGCTAAGGTCGTTTTATTGCGACGACGGCTGATTACCTGATAACCAAGCACTACTGCTAAACATACAAAACCTGCCATATCTGTTAAGATACCTGGATACAACATTGCAGGACCGGCAGCAAGAAGAATTATTCGTTCAAAAATACTACATTTTTGCAATAGCCAGCCTTCCAAGCCTGCCACTAGGGAAACAGTTCCCAAGGATGCCGTAAAGGTTGCCCACAAGGTTCCGGCCGTTGTGGCCGTAGGATCTACACCAATAAGTAAGATAGGATTGTCCAAGAAAAAGAACGGTATGATAAAACCGATAAGACCAAGTCTCACTGCCCACAAACCTGTCTTGGTCTGATCCGAGCCTGCGATACCAGCCGCCACATAAGCACTCATAGCTACCGGAGGCGTAATATTGGAGAGGCAAGCGTAAATTAAGCAGAATAGATGTGCTGTTAAGGGAATAGCGTGCGCATCAATTAATACCGGTACAGCCACTGCCTGCACAATAACATACGCAGCAACACCCGGCACGCCCATGCCCAAAATAGTGGACATAATCATTACCAAAAGGCCGGTAAAGTACAGATTGTCATTATTAACCACGGAAAGGATTAAGTAGCCCATGTTGAGGCCCATACTGGTTAGGGTAACGGTACCAATAATAACACCGATAATAACACAGCATACCCCCACGGAAACTGCACTTTTGGCCCCTTCCACCGTAGCAGCCACAATCTTGGCCGGCGTCATGCGCGTTTCTTTTCTCAGCCAGCTAGCCGCAATGGTCGCAAATATGGAAAGAACTGCAGCATATATAGGTGTGTAACCATAAATCATTAGGCCAATCAAGGAAAAGAGCGGTATAACTAAATGGCCCTGTTCCTTCAAGACCTTCATGGCATCAGGAATATTCTCCTTAGAAAGTCCTGACAAGCCTAACCGTTTAGCCTCAAAATGCACGGAGAAAAGCAAGCCCAGATAATAAAGAAAAGCCGGAACAATAGCTGCCAGCATTACCTTGGTGTAGCTAACGTTCAAAAACTCTGACATAACAAAGGCTACTGCACCCATAACCGGCGGACAGAACTGACCACCTGTTGAGGCTACTGCTTCTACCGCACCTGCAAATTCCTTCTTGTACCCGGTACGCTTCATTAAAGGAATGGTGATAGTACCTGTAGTTGCTACGTTGGCAATAGCAGAACCATTAATCATACCTAATAAAGCTGAAGCCACCACAGCTACTTTCGCAGGACCACCGGAGGTTCTACCTACCAGAGTCAAGGAAAAATCATTAATAAATTTAGAAAAACCACTGTGTTTTAAAAAAGCACCAAATAAAACAAACAAGAAAATATAAGTTGCCGAAACACCGATACCTGTACCCAAAAGTCCTTCTGTTCCCCAGAACTGGGTAATTAGAACACGCTTTAAAGTAAAACCGTTATGACCTAACAGACCTGGCAAAAAAGCACCGAACCAGTTATAAGCCAAAAAAATCAAGGCTAAAACAGCCAGATTACCTGAAGCACGCCGTGCTGCTTCGAAAACTATGACCAAAGCTACTGCCGCAATGCCCAGCTCGTAGTTTTCCACTCGTCCACCGGTTTGCGCAATACGGGTATAATTAGTAATAAGATAAATATAGGCTCCCGATGATAAAAGGATAAACAAGACGTCCCACCAGGGAGGTGCCGATCTAACTCTCTTTTCCTTTTTGTAGGTTGGGAAAAGCAAAAAGGTAAACATTAAAAGAAAAATACAGTGAATTGCCCTTAAATTAATGGCGCTAATGGTTCCAATCGTAGTGAAATATATTTGAAACGCCGCCCACACACATAGCAGAGCCGTAACTACCTTGGCGAATGGTCCCGTATAGGTACGCATTCTTGATTCTGCTTCTTTTTCCTCCAACAATTCCTTAGCCTTGGCATCCAGCTCTCCGCCAATTTCCCGATTCAAAATCTGCTCTTCTGTTTGTGCCCTGCCATCTACCTTGACAACAGGTTTCTTTTCTGTCATAAACTAACCCCTCCAGCCTACCATTCTACCTTACTTCATTTTATTAATAAGTAAAAATATTATAGCATACTTTAGTCTCAAAGCCCATGCAAAACTAAGGACAATGTTCACCTCTGGTTTGGTAAAGAATACCACTAAATATTACAAATCCACAAAAATGAAAAACGCTGTGACCCGCTCTGTTGGTTGTCTGAACACCAACACAGCTATTGGTTTTTCGCAAAAACAAATAGTTATTTTTACTACCCTTTATGCTATAATTAAAATCGATATTTAGAGTACTTTACAAAGCGAAGGAGATAAATTTTATGGATAGCAAATACGCAGATAAGTTCGTTTCAGCACAAGTAGCAGCAGAAAAAGCGGTCCATTCCGGAGACTGGGTTGATTACGGTTTTGGAGCAGGCTTTCCTGAGCTCATGGATAAAGCCCTGGCTGCTCGCAAAAATGAATTAAAAGATGTGAAAATTCGTGGTGGATTAGTCATCCATCCTCGCATTGAAGTTATAGAATGCGATCCGGAGCAAGCATCCTTTACTTACTATAGCTGGCATCTCGGTGACTACGAGCGCAAACTACAAAAGAAAAATCGTAGTCTGGTACGCTTCATGCCTACCATGTTGCGTTTATTGCCGGATCTGTATCGTCACCATATTAAAGTTGATGTTGCTTTTGTACCTGTATCCAAGCCTGACGAAAATGGCTACTGCAGCCTTGGTATTTCCAACTATACCTGGCGGGTGATTTTTGAAAACGCTCGCACCGTAGTATTTGAAATCAACGAGCATTATCCCACCTTGCAAGGCGTTGACGGCTCCCATCGTGTCCATCTATCTGAAGCTGATTATGTAGTAGAGGGAGAACATGAGCCCTTGCCCTTGCGTACTTATAAAGACCCCTCTCCCATTGATATTAAAATCGCCGAAAATGTCGTAAAAGAAATTCCCGATGGTGCTACTTTATCTTTGGGTGTAGGTGGTGTTCCCTTTACTGTGGCCAACATGCTGGCACAATCTGATTTAAAAGATTTAGGCTGTCACACCGGTACTATCAGTGATGCTTACTTAGCCATGTTTAAAGCAGGTAAGTTAACCAATGCCCGTAAGGAATTCGATAAAGGCCTTAGTACCTGGAATCTGGCCATGGGCTCTCAAGAGCTTTACGATTGGCTTGAAACCAATCCCTCCATCTTTCATCCCGGTGATTTAGACTATGTGCACTCCCCTAGCCGTATGAGCCAACTGACTAATTTCATCAGCATCAACGGTGGTGTTCAGCTAGATTTAATGGGACAGGAAAATGCCGAATCCTCCGGTACACGCCAGTTATCTGGTATTGGCGGCCAGATGGATTTTCTGGAGGGCGCTTATCGTAGCATAGGTGGAAAGGGTTTCATCTGTATCAATTCTTCACGAGTAGCCAAAGATGGCACCCGCAAATCCAATATTGTTCCTTGTATTCCTGCGGGCAGCACAGTCAGTGCGCCCCGTACCATCATTGAATATGTGGCAACAGAATACGGTGTTGTTAAACTATCCGGTTTGTCTTTGGCAGAACGCGCAGAGGCAATGATTTCTATCGCTCATCCAGATTGCCGCCAAGAACTACTTGACTATGCTAAAGCAAATTTCTTTTAAAAAGTCGTCTATAGATAAATACTTCGCATAACGTAAAAAAGAGTTACAGACATATATTTTCGTATAGTCTGCAACTCTTTTTTTGTTATTCCTTGTCAGCCTCTCTCC
>Ga0268360_1003010_pt1 | contig 11528 bp, 11 predicted proteins | sample BioMet11_FD_192465 | JGI IMG/M metagenome (GOLD analysis project Ga0268360, IMG submission 192465) | Sewage microbial communities from Oakland, California, United States - Biofuel 11 (Illumina Assembly) | ecosystem: Engineered > Wastewater > Sewage > Unclassified | place: USA: California... | reverse complement strand
CAGCTCCGCAATCCGGCTTCCTTCGGATTCCTTGTCGCCAAGGACACCCTTGCCTTCGGCTAACGCTTCCTGCTGTCGAGCGCGTAGTGGACTTTCACCACCTAGTCATCGCCCATGCCGGGCGCACGCCAAAAAGTCCCGGGGGGGAATTTTTCCCTCCGGGACTTTTGAGTAAATGACCGTGCATACCTTGCATGGCCCTGACCTGAAACTCTCATGATTATTTTTACATGCCTATTCCTTGAAAACGGGCCTGGGTATCTTTCCTACAATTTGACTGCCTTATACTGTGCATGGGGGATGCCCAGCTCCCGCATGTGGGCCGCCAGGTCTGCTACGTATTTTTCCCCGTCAAAGCTTGCAAACCAGCAGATGGAAAAGCTTCCACCGACCTCTGCCATCTGGACCATGGTGCCGGCGGAATCCATAACGTGGAAGGCATTGAGCCTGATCCGGCTGCCGTATTCACCGGTTTTAATGGTTCCGATGTAGCTTCCGGAGATGCTGGTCGCCATGGTGGTCTCAGTCACGGCCTTCTCCAGGAGGGCGGCCAGGGCGTCGGCAGCGATGGCTTTTTTGTAGCTGTCGATGAGCCCCGCGTAAATCCCGGTGAGCATCCGGAGGTTCCCTTCGGTTGTGAAGCCCTTTAAAAAGGCCCTGTACCCGGCATTGAGCTCCGGGCTGCGGTCATCGTCCAGCAGGCCATCGGCGTCAAAGGTATAGCTTGCAAAGACCACCTGATTCAAAAGGGAATTTTCGGTCCCCATGGCCTTTCTGACACTGACAGGTGCCATGAAGGTCATGGGACGCGCGTTTTCCGGATGGAGCCTTTCCACGGTCTGCACCAGCAGCTGGGCCAGGACGGACATGGGGCTTCCCTTGACCCTCCGGGCATAGGCCATGAATTCATCGCTGGGGGCGGAGACCACGTACCGCCTGCAGACGTCGAAGCCCAGCCAGGGCCGGGAGTAATCCCCCTCGGGAAGGATGAACACCGGCGGCGCATCGGGGACCCCCGCCATGAGGCTTTGGGGGTCCATGGGGTCCACCTTCTTAAAGGCATCGTCCATTAGTCCCTCGATGGCTCCGCCTTCCAGGGTATGCACCCCCTCGGGAACCGGGTAGACGATGTGATCCGCCGCGCAGTAGTAATAATAAAACAGGGTCTCGAACACCGGCCTGCAGCCGGTTCCGTCCATGATGGTATGGTCGATGAACACATTCAGGATATTCCCATCGTACCCCATGGCGACAGCGTGGTAATTGGATACGGCCTTGGTGGGCTCGATGCGCTGGGCTGTTTCCGCGAAGACGAAATCCAGCTTATCCTCTGCAAGGTAGTACTGATGATCCCTTTTGACCACTGCGTAGTTCAGCATGGGATAGAGATCACAGGTCTTCTTCCAGGCCGTCTTCAACGCGCCGGCGTCCACCGGCTCACCGAGATCAAACTGAAATGTCATGTAAAATGTCCGCTCCTCGGGATAGACCGCCCGGGCGAACACACCGGCATAAATCGGCCGGATCAGCGGCCATGACGCCGTTATCTGCACCGTGGAATTCTTATCAACTTTCATTTTCAAACCTCCCAGACTCCTTAATTTTTCTTATCCTGTTTTTATGCCTTATCTTTTTTTAAGGCGTTTTTTTCCCTCCGGGTCGCCACCACGTGCCAGATAGCGGTCACGGGATGATAAAACAGCATCCTGGGTCCGGAGAAGCGCATGACTGTTTTGATTTTGTCCCGCATTTCCGGCTTGTAGCAATGGACCTTGCAATTGGAGCAAAAGGTCTTGTTTTCCATAAAGGGGCATTTTTCGCTGCGCTGCCGGGCGTAGGCATCCAGGGCGGCACAGTCGGGGCACAGCCCGTCCCGGATACCGTGTTTCCTGCGGCAGTAAAGGGCAATCATCTGTGAGACCAGGCGTTTTTCCCGCTCACGTTTTTCAGCAACAGTCTTCATCGGCCGTTCCTCCATCCATGAATTGTCTGCCTTCAGCATACATCACCCGCAGGGCGGTTTCAAAGGTTTTCTTGGCTTTTTACTGGAAGCGGGCAGGGACAGCCTTAAGCTTTGTATAACGACGGGATTATTTGTTGACATGAATGTTATATACTAAAGTACAACTTTGTTGATGGAGGATTTTTCTAATGAAAAAGAGGCTCGGCGGATTATGTGTGTGCATTCTGTTATTGATGTTTTTGTGTGCGTCCATGGCGGCATTGACGGCCCATGGGGTCCTTGCCGCCTCTTCCACGGTCCAGTCCGATGCGGCTGCCGATGAAGAAATCGCGGCGATGGCCGGAAAGCGCTTCGGCGTCATAACAGGCACAACCTTCGACAAGTATACCCAGAAGATGATATCCAATCCGGTCATCTCCTATTATCAAACCTACGCGGATATGGCCGTGGCCCTGGAGCAGAATAAGATTGACGGCTTCCTCATGGACCAGCCGGCAGGCAGGGTGCTGCTTCAATCCCACAGCGCTCTGAAAATGATTGTTTCAGATAAATATCATGAGAGCTATGCCTTTGTTATGCCCAAAACAACCGAAAGTGACGCCCTGCGGTCGAAGCTTGATGCCTTCATCATCCAATGCCGGAGGGACGGCACCCTGGACAAGCTGGATAAGATCTGGTTCGGCGATGACGAAAACCTGAAAAAGCTGGACGATCCCAAAACCCTGCCAGCAAAAAACGGAACCTTGGAACTGGCGGTGAGTGCCTTGGCGGTACCCTTCTCTTATGTGAAAAACAATCAGGTGGTCGGCTTCGACATGGATCTGATGACCCGGTTCTGCAAAAAATATGGTTATGGCATATCGATCAAGACTTATACCGGGGCACCCAATATCATCGCTGCGGTCACCGGCGGGAAAGGTGATATCGGCATCGGCTGCGTCACCGTGACCGAGGAACGCAAGGAGAAGGTGATTTTCTGCGAGCCGGATTACTATGGCGGCGTGGTGGTGATCGTGCGCTCGGAGGGTAAGGCAGCCGTCCAGGGCGGACTCGCCAGCAGCTTTTACAAGACCTTCGTCCAGGAGGATCTCTGGCAGCTCATCCTGGAGGGCCTGGGCAACACCCTGCTCATCTCCCTGCTTTCGGCCGTCTTCGGCACGCTCCTGGGCCTGTGCCTGCTCAAGCGCGGGAAGAACCGTCCCCTTTCACTGATTTCCGCCGCCTTCATCCGCTTCATCCAGGGCATCCCAGCGGTGGTGATCCTCATGGTACTGTTCTACGTAGTCTTCGCCAATGTGGAAGTCAGTGGTATCGTTGTGGCGGTCATCGGCTTCTCCATCAACTTCAGCGTCTACGTGGCGGAAATCATCCGCAACGGCATCGAGGCGGTGGACGCCGGCCAATGGGAGGCCTCCGAAGCCCTGGGATTCCGGAAGGTCAAGACCTTCATGAAAATCATCGCACCCCAGGCCCTGGCATTCATTCTGCCGGTCTATAAGGGGGAATTCATCGCCATGGTGAAGATGACCTCCGTGGTGGGCTACATCGCCATCAACGACCTGACCAAGGTCACGGACATCATCCGCAGCCGCACCTTCGAAGCGCTGTTCCCCCTGGTCTCCGCCGCCCTCATCTACTTCCTTCTGACCTGGGCGCTGATCAAGCTCCTGGATCTGGTGGAGCTGAAGACCAATCCCAGGAAACGCTCCCTGAAGGCCCTGGACGAAACCCTGAAGGCCGCCGCCCGGTCCGGGTATGAAAAGCCCAGGCCAGCCTGCAGGCGGGGGACGAGGCCATCATCCGCATCGAGCACCTGAAGAAGGCGTATCCCGGGGTGACCCCCCTTTCGGATGTGAATGCGGTCATCAACAAGGGGGATGTGGTTACGGTGATCGGCCCCTCGGGGACGGGGAAATCCACCATGCTGCGCTGCGTCAACCGCCTGGAAGCCCCCACACAGGGTGTTGTTTCCGTGTTCGGCCAGGACATGGGTGCCGGTGACACGGACGTGGCAGCCATCCGCCAGCGCATGGGTATGGTGTTCCAGAGCTTCAACTTATTCCCCCACCTGACGGTGGCTGAAAATGTCGCCCTGGCCCCCATCGAGCTAAAGGGCAAGGAAAGGCGGAATGCCTACGCCCACGCCGTGGAGCTGCTCAAGATGGTCGGCCTGGGTGAAAAGGCCCTTTCCTACCCCGACGAGCTTTCCGGCGGCCAGAAGCAGCGTGTGGCCATCGCCCGGACCCTGGCCATGAATCCGGACATCATCCTGTTCGACGAACCCACCAGCGCCCTGGATCCCACCATGGTGGGCGAAGTGCTTTCGGTCATCCGGGAGCTGGTCCGGGAAGGGATGACCATGGTCATCGTCACCCACGAAATGCGGTTCGCCCAGGATGTTTCCAGCCGGGTCTTCTACATGGACCAGGGGGTGATCTACGAGGAAGGGACCCCCGATGAAATCTTCAAGTCCCCCAAACGGGACCGGACCAGACGGTTCATCAAGCGGGTCAACGCCATGGAATGGACCTTCGAGACACCGGATTATGACTTTATCGCGGTGAATGTGGCCCTCCGGAATTTCGGCGAAAAGCACCAGCTCAGCACCCAGCGGATCACCGCCATGCGCCGGGCCTTCGAGGAACTCATGGCCCAGAACACCATCCCCCAGCTCGGACAAAGCTTCAGCCTCACCATGACGGTGGAGCATTCATCGGAAACCGATGAGCTGGTAATGGCATTCGACTGGCCGGGAGACCGCTACGATCCCTTTGCCGAAGGTGACGAAATCGCCATCGCCCTGGTCCGCCGGGTGATGAAGACGGAAGCCTTCGATTATACCGATGGCCGGAACAGACTGACCATCGGCTTGTAAGACCGTTAAGCCAACCTGACCACACGGGGCTGCCCCACCGGTGAGGGTTCTGTCGCCGTCCGTCGTGTAAACACATTCCTGTCTCCGCTCCACGGACAGCTTCGCTGTTCGTGTCGAGTCGACCTTGAATGTGCTTTACACGCCGGACAGCTGCACCAGCCTTTCCTTCGGGGCAGCCCCTTTTTGTGCCAAAAAAAGCACCTGCCGTATGGGCAGATGCTTGTGGATCCCGGGTTTATCAGTCATTTTTGACTGATAAGTCCAGTTGGTGTCCAACCGGCGGCCTTTGGTGCCGCCATGGATGACCTGATTTCCGACCGGATCCTCACAGGATGATCCGCTTGTAGACATCGCAGAAGTTCTCGAAGTCCTCCCGGTTCAGCACATAGATGTTGGGCATGTAGGACAGCCGTGCCTGGCTGTAGGCGATGCGTTCCAGACCCTTGTCAAAAGCGGTGTGGGTGGAGAGGAGGACATCGGCGCCCCACTCCCTGGCCGCTGCCACGAAATGGTCGATGGATTGCCGCTGGACTTCCTTCCCCGCCGGATCCGTCCAGGGCGGTGTGGATCCGCCCAGGATGGCAGCCATGTGTGCCTTACCCCTGTCGTGGACCGGGAAGAAAAAGCTCAGGCATCCAGGGGTGTGCCCAGGGGTGCTGATCACCTGTATGGCCTTATCGCCGCAGTAGATGGTGTCCCCTTCACCCACGTAACAGTCAATGTCAAAATCCTTCCAAGTGTCGGGGCGGTCGGGCTTGATGGGATTGTCCCGCCAGAAGGCATCGTCGACCCGGGACAGATAGGTCGTCACCTTGTGGCCGTCCACCAGCCATTTGCCGCAGCCCGTATGGTCGGTATGACCGTGGGTGATCACAAATTTGCACAGGGTGTCCGGGTCCCAACCCGCCGCCTCAATGGCCTGGATGATGGCGTCGTACACGGCTGCGTCCGGCCATATGCCGTCAAACACCACCAGCCCTTCGGATGTCTTCCACACGAAGCACGCCGTTTCCTGCTGGGACACGATGAGCAGGTCATCAAAAATCTGGGCCGAGGTGAACCAGGACATGTCCTCCATCCGCACCAGGGTTTCTTCACTCAAGTCAGGGTAATCTTTCAAATTTTTTCCTCCATCATTTTTTAATCCATCTTGCTGTCGGTTGACTCATCCATTATACCCGAAAAGCGCCTGTTTGCATTTACAATGTTCAGTAATATTTTGCCCCCTGGGGCCATCATATCCTTCCCATCAAACAGGGCTCCCCAAAGGCATGACAACAAGGAGAAAAGGGCCATAACTTAAGCAATCATTGACCCCAGACAATCTGTTGACAGCACTTGCTATAATTAAAATATCATTGGAATGCATCAAATAATCCTTACGATTGGAAACAAAAACGTCATGAAAGAAATCATAAAAAAAGAGTACGCGCTGATTCCGAGGGAAATCGACCGTTTTTCCATGGAGGTCTATGGAATTTTGACGGACACCTGCCATCTGGACAAGAAGGATGCCCTGCGCCACCGGCTTGCCATGGAGGAAATCATGCTCAGCTGGATGGCCTTTGATCCCGCTGGCTCGGTGACCTTCCAGTTGGTGAAACGGGGTCGAAAGGTGGATTTAAGCCTTACCCTCCAGGGCACTGGCGGGGCCATCCCCTGCAATCCCCTGGAGGAGAACGACGGCGGGGCCCTGAACGAGAGCATCCTGGCCAATCTGGGCATTGCCTGGATGCACCAGTTTGTGGACGGGCAGAACTGCGTCAGCACCCGGATCACCTGGAAAAAAGAAAGGCCGATGATGCGCATCCTCGTCGCCCTGGCGGCAGCCGTGGTTACCATCCTCATCCTGAAGCTCCAACCGGCGTGGGTCGTGGGTATCCGGGGCCCTTCTTGACAACGCGGTGAATCCCCTCTTCCAGGCCTTTCTGACTGCTCTGACCGCGGTGGTGGGGCCACTGATGTTCCTCACCATGGTGGAAGGCATCCTGGGCATCGGCAATTCCAACAATTTAAAGACCATCGGTAAAAGGGTTTGCGGCCGTTATCTGCTCATCAACCTGGAAACGGCGCTCATGAGCCTTGCGCTGATCGTGGTCTTTTTCCACCTGTCCTTTGGAGGCGGAGGAAACAGCGACAATCAGGCCAAGGCTATCCTGGATTTCGTGCTGTCAATCATACCCGGTGATATCTTCTCACCCTTCGTCAACGGCAACACGATCCAGATCATCTTCATGGCGATGCTGACCGGCGGAGTTATGCTGGGCATGCGCTCCCGGCTGGGGGAGGCTGAGAAGCTCACGCGGCAGCTCAACCTCATCGTCCAGCAGATTTTTGAGATGGTCTTATGGTTCCTGCCGGTCTTCATCTACCTGAGCATCCTGCGCATCGGCCTTTCGGAAAATCTGTCCAGCCTGACCCGGTTCATCACGACGCTGCTGGCCTTTGTGGTGGGGCTCGTCGTCATGGACCTGTTCTTGCTGGCCGTGGTGAAAATCCGGACCCGCCAGCCCATCCTCCCCTTCTTAAAGGCGGCCTTCCCCTCGGTGATGATCGCCCTGCTCACCCAGTCCTCGGCAGCTACCTTTTCCGAGGCCAGCAGCAATATGACGGATCATCTGGGAATCCGCAAGAAGCTGGTGGATTTCGGGCTGCCCATCGGCTACATCCTGTGCAAGCCGGTGAGCACCATGTGGATGATGCTTCTGAGCAGCACCTGCATGATCATTTCCAACATCCCCATCACCCCGGTGAAGATGATCACCTTGATCCTGGTGGCTGTGATCCTGTGCGTGGCCATGCCCCCGGTGCCGGGGGGTGCCATGGTGTGCTACACCCAGCTGTTCTCCCAGCTGGGCATCCCCAACGACATGCTGGCTTTGCTCAGCGTCTTTGAACTGGCCATCGACGCCCTGGCGACGACAAACAATGTGTTTGCCCTTCAAGCCGAGCTGTATATTTCTGCAGGACAGCTGAGGATGGTGGATGGATTCGGGGGTGAGTGATGACTTACAACAGGAGCTGCCAAACATGAATAAAAACAACCCTATGCGCTTGATCCAAATTAAAAAAGAGGCCCTGCAAATCGTACAGGAAACACACCCTGAAATTTCTTCCATCAAGGACCTTTTCGACATTGATGAAGACGGAGCCTATATCTGCTTGGTCTGGGATTATCCCGGGGCATATTACCCCATGGCCGTTCATTGCAAGGATGATCATGACTTTGCGAGGTTTATTGCAAAAGAAACGATTCTCCGATTTGAAAAACATTGGAATTGATCATTTGGATGATTTGGGCATATCCTATCTGTATCCATTAAAATAAGAAACGAGGAAAATATGGCAATCGGGTCAATTGGAGAATATCTCCAATCCATTAATGCTGAAGGAAAGACTGCGGTTCAAAATTTTATTGATTTCATGAGGGATTCTTTTCCTGAGATCCATCCCAAGATATATTATTCCATGCCCATGTGGCTTGCCGGTAAGAAAATGAAGCAGGGGTATGTTGCAGTATCTGCCGCGAAATCCCACTATTCGGTTCATTTTTCATCCGAACAAGCCATTGCAGAGCTTATATCCAGCACCACCCATTGCAAATCGGGTAAAAGGTGTATCAATATTCCTTATGGAAAAGATTCAGATTTGGCAATAATCGAGGATTATATCGTTCGTTTCCTAAATCACGAAATACAAAACATAAAAGTTGACTGAATGATGGACAATCGTGTGGATCTTTGCCTGCTCTGCGCTGATCTTGCCCGGGCGATTTGCGAAAGCGGATTGCCCGGGCATTGTTGTCTTTGATGCCTACGGTGATGATTATGTGGAGGTTGTATTGGATGACTTTGCGGGAAAACTTCCGGTGGTATTCATTAAATGATAGAGTATTTCTTTATCGTTGCCTCTGGCACCAATTCGCCATCTTCATATATCTTTTTAATATGCTGATCGTTTTTTTGAACGGATACATCATAAAGCTCTGCCAACATTTTCTGCATCAGTCAGATATTCTCATCTTCGTAGCGCATTTCCATACTGTCCACATCGTCCCAGACGACAGGGAAATAGATCAGGTATTCGGCAGTTGAGCTGTGGATGGTTATCTCGGTTTTCTTTTTGGCATGGGTGGTCTCCGGTTTTTGTAAATCCAAATGTTAATTTTTTATATTTTCATCACTATTGCAATTCCTAAAAAACCAAAACCTATATCGAAGAATTTCTTGTGCATTTTGGCTGAATCATCCAAATACCGTCTTTAATTACATGGCATGAAAAAACTTAATAAGTTCAACTTTACAAATGATTCTTTTCTTTTATTGACTGCCCATCAGCGTATAACCACATAGTATTTCCATTTGCAGAAGCACCTGTAACACATCCGGCAGCAGCTGACGTACTCGTGAAATAAACATCCTCAATAAACAAGCCACCTTTAACCTTCCCATCGGTCAAAAGTTGCGCTCTCTTTTTTCTAATCCAAGCCTGACAGGACTTTGTCTCACTAGCACTAAATCCCGAGCCTTTAAACACAATAAAACCATCTCCGCTTAATTGTCCAGTTGCTGACACCTTCTTCCCTGCAAGGTGTAAAGTTTCCGCTTTGAAATCAGCTTTCGTTTTCTCCTGTTTTTGATCGTGCGTCATTCGATTATCATTGGAATCCAGATTTTTCAAAGACACACCGGACTGATTCTTCCATTCGGCCAATCCGTTTGAATTTTTTCCGCATACGAACGCAGACGCAAATGAAGGACTCCCAAAGCAAATATCTTCCTGAAGTATTCCATTTTTATCAATGATTCCAAAATAATTCCCTCTTGCTTTCTTTATACCAGAAGATACATAATTTGCAACCTGTGGGTATATATAGCTACCTTTAAGCACCCAAAAACCATCGGCTGAAACTTTACCGACTGCTCTTCCCCCTTGACCGCGATTTCTGCTGAAATAAAGCAGATCATTTTCTTCATCTGCTTCTTCTTTCTCTGATGAAGGGATTGGCGCGAAAGTCCTGTGACCAAGTACGGGCAGCACGAGTTTGACATTGATGATGAAGCCTTCCAACAAATCCCGTATTTGCCTCTGCATTGGGGATTGGGTCGGAGTATTCCCATTTTTTACAATATAACGCTTTGCCTCCACAGCAATTGTGTAAAACCGGTTCTCAAGATATTTCACACGGCCTTTTTCAAGTGTACCATCCGGTGTGACAAAGATTACGGCTTCTGTCCAGTAGCTTTCATCCTTCTCGAAGGTATGGGGCTGTAAAAGCCGCTTCAAAACATCATCTGCCTCACCAATATAAATAAATTGCTTTCCAGAATCATCATCCTTACCAAACAGGAAATACACTCCAGGTGCATTCAAATCGGGCAAATCATCACAATCTTTTAATTCGCTACGGGGGATCTTGTAGGCAACACCATTCCAATTAGACAGAGAAGCCTGCCACCTTCCAGATGCAGATCCGTCCATCAAATACATATTTATGCTTTTCCCAAGCGATGGCATTCTCTCTACCTCCAACTCAAAAAAATAATTCATTTTGGGCCAATATTACTATCTCTATTCTTACGCCCGCTCTCAACATTATCTCCACCTAAATAAATCTGTAGCCATATTTACAATCTTATCTGTCCGATTTTTAATCTTTTCAATCGTCCAAGTTTCCTGATCAACCACATCTTCATTTAAAAACAGCCCATTACGGTAGCCGATATATTTATTTTTATCTTTATTAGATTTTCTATCTTTCTTTCGTTCAAATGACATATTGCTAAGATTTTGATTATAGGCGGTTATAGTTAGATTTCCAAAAGTATGCACGTATTGCGTCAAATACTCTTTTGCCAGAGCAATATCGCCTCCTGCTATCATATCAACCCAATCTCTAGGTACGTTATTACCTTCAGGAAAGATGTGTTCAATTGACCAGATGTATTTATTGCTATTGTCGCGCGCCCACAAATCAGAGTAGATTTCTTTTGTCTGATGCTGTGCCTCAATCGCACAGAGTATAAATCGGGTGGCAGTATCATTTTCGTCATAAACATCGCCTCGAAGTTTTTGTTCAAACAAAGCTTCCGATGATGAAACATCAATCAATTCCCGATGAATCTTTTCAATGACAAACAATCCTTTCTCACTTCCAATGGCTTCAACAATATCCATAAAGATCTTATTGAGTTTTCTGGTATTGGGTACATCAGTAATATTACGCCTTACAAAAAAGATAACCAGATCCTTTATAACCTTTTGGATATTTTCATCCGTTAATTTCAATTCTTCTTGACGAGTCAACAGATAAAGTAACAGCAAATAAGAAGGTGCTCCTTGAATTCTCGCCAAATCAAGGAGATCACTCTTATATATTTTTTCTTCATCTGAGTTATTCACTATTACAGAGTAAATTTTGGACTCTTTTTCCAGTGCATCGATAAAACTCTGATAATCATGCTTAATGAGCTTTTCATAGATGTCGAGTAAAGTTGTCCGGGTAGCCAAATATCCCAAAGGGTACATTTTTCCAGAAATTTTCTTCTGCCACGGTTCGTTCAATTCTTGCCGAAACGCATTGTAATACTGTCGAAAAAACCGTTCCTGAACTGCATAATCATCCCCCATGTTAGATAGTGACTTTTTCCATTTCTCATAACATTCATCCGCCTGTGTTCTGGATTCTGC
>Ga0268360_1003008_pt1 | contig 11532 bp, 8 predicted proteins | sample BioMet11_FD_192465 | JGI IMG/M metagenome (GOLD analysis project Ga0268360, IMG submission 192465) | Sewage microbial communities from Oakland, California, United States - Biofuel 11 (Illumina Assembly) | ecosystem: Engineered > Wastewater > Sewage > Unclassified | place: USA: California... | reverse complement strand
TTTTGCACATTTTGTTAAGGCACTTGTAGAAAGGAATTCAAAAACAAAAACTACACATTTGGTCATGGACAATCTCAACACCCACAAAGAAAAGTTGCTTGAAGAAGCTTTTGGAAAAGAAGAAGCAGAAAAGATTCTAAAAAATGTAGAATTCCATTATACTCCTAAACATGCGAGTTGGCTGAATGCAGCAGAAATAGAGATTAATGTCATGGATATAGAATGCACTGGAAGGCGGATTGGTGACATGGGTACTTTGGTTCATGAAGTAGATTCATGGACTAAGAGGAAAAACGAACATGAAAGTAAGATCAACTGGAAGTTTACTCGAAAAATTGCTGACGAAAAAATGTCAAAATACTATGCACCATAATTAAGTTTCCAAGACACTAGGCTCAAAGATCCTGTTTTTCAAGTCAATACTTCAACTTTATTATAGTTTTTTGAACGGGAAGCCACATTTAAACAGTGTAAGCTGTGAAAAACCGGTATTTTAATTAAATCTCATAAAAAAGGATTTTTACTGTTTTAATATAAATTCTACGGGTTATACCAAGTTTAATATTAAATTAAAGCTTTAAGAATAATTATTTTATTAATTTAACAGTTTTCAAGCCAGGTATATTATAAGTATACTTATATTTAATCCGGCTAATATTAGAATTATCAGTTAATATGTACCGGTAAAACAGTTAGGCAATTTCTTCCAGAGCTGAGAGATCAAGTAGAATGAGAGATCAAGTAGAAATTGCATACGTATGAAGATCTCAAGTTAGCTTAGCAATTCAAGTTAGCTTAGCAATTCAAGTTAGCTTAGCAATTCAAGTTAACTTAACAATTGAGTTCATGTTGGGGGAGTTTAAAAACAGAGTTCAAGTTGGTGAATTTAAGTATCGAGTTCAGGGGGGAGTATAGGGAGTTTAAAAATTGAATTAAGGTTAGTGAATTTAAGTATCGAGTTCAGGGGGGGTATAGGGAGTTTAAAAATTGAATTAAGGTTGGGGGTTTAAGGATTCTTTTCACACACATATAAATTATTTTTTCAATCAAACAGGTCAGGAGTTTATTTATGGTAAATACAAAATTTGATAGATTAAAAAAGATTTGTGCCATTTTTCTGGTACTTTGCTTTGTATTATCAGTAACGGCTGCAGCAGCAAGCGCAGCTGATAATAGCAAGAATAAAGATGGATACAGAGACGGCTATAAAAAAGGCTATGGAGATGGCAGAAAACAGGGTCAAAAAGATTGCGATAAATACGGCAGCAAAGATGCCCTCTCAAAAATACCTCCTCCGCCAAATGATAAAAGAGGAAACAAAAAATACAAAGACAGTTATAGTAGAGGGTATCAAAAAGGATACATCGAAGGTTACAATGGATATAGGTATACGTGCCTGAAATAAAGGATAAAAGCCCTAAAATCCAGAATGAATAAAGGTTGTTTCTGACTTATATGATACAAAATTATCAGAGTAGAGGATTTTGTGTAAGAACTCCTGTTTTCGTGACCCTGTCCGGTAACACTGCTAGTCTTCCTGTTTAACGATACAGTTTTGAGCTTTCTGGCGATTTTGTTTGAAAATTTTTAAAAATTTACCCGTCTTAATAAAAAGTTAAGGCTTCGCAAAGACGGATTAGAGCACTGTATCGTTTTTTTGTATTATTTAAAATTGTAATAAATAATAACCGATATATTTATTTATCATCTATACTTACTTAATTGTAATTTATAGCCGTAATAGTCTATAAACGTGGGGAGGGTGCTCAGTGAGCCAGCTTCAAAATTCTGTATTTGACTTTCAGAAGCAATTTTGAAACATGCTCATTATAGCAAAATTAATTTTAGGCCTGGGGGCAAGCCATTGAAATTATCCGAAAAAGCGGATATATATTCGATATTCGGAAAAATTTAGAGAAATTTTATGCTCACAACTTTTAGCAGCTGATTCCCATAGCCTCGACTTACAACACCGGATTAACCGGTAACACTGAATTAACTGGTAGAGATGAACTTGAGGTTCTACATTCTGTGTATTGCTGCTCTACTCGCTTTAGGGATATCTCCTACTTCAGGAGTACCTTTCTTAGCAGATAGCAACATCACTGCAACAATCCACGGGGCAACATATGCATGGGACACTCTTGAACCCCTAAATGATACTGTAATTAGTATCAATTCCAATCCCCCTCAATCAGTACTGGCAAAAAACGGCATGTATTCCTTTGAACTCGGGCCCGGAGACTACATTATTACGGCCAGGTATTACCGGAACAACACTGTAGTCTATTCAAAAGAAACAACTTTGAAGATTGAAGAGGAAGGAAACTATGTCTTCGACCTCCTGCTTTATCCGGTCTCCGAAAATCCGGTAAAGGAAAAAGCCGAAGACAAAATAAGTAATGTCAATAATGTAAATAGTGTCAATCCCACCGAAAAAACCAGAACCGACCTTTTTACTGTAAGCTTCCTGCCAGTAGCCTTTATGGTTCTTTTTCTGCTTGGCGGAAGTTATAAACTATCCAGAAAGCAAAAAACGGTGAAAATAAACAGGTTTCAGGAAGGGAAGTTCTATGCATCCGGGATTCTGGCAAATGCCCTCGCTAGAATCCCTGGTTCTGGAGTGAAGCTGGAGTTCGAAAACGCCCCGGAGATCTCATCAAAAGAGCCGGTAATAGAGCCTGGAGAAACAGAAATAGAAATTACAGATAATTCCAAAATCGAGCCTGCTGATTTAAGAAAAGCTCCTCTTACTAAGGATCTCCGGGATGTCCTTGATGTGATTAGGGGTCACAGGGGTAGAATTACGCAAAAGGATCTGCGCAGCAGGTTGGAGTATTCCGAAGTAAAAGTCAGCCTCATGCTTTCAGACCTGGAAAAAAGAGGACTGATTAAGAAGTTCAAGCATGGGCGTGAGAATATTGTGATTTTAACAGACGATGAGCGAAAGGGAAGCTAAGGAGTTCCCACATAATAAACTACGCACAGATTTTGATTGGGCGCTTTGATTTTCATGATTAACGTCACAAATTGTTGTATCCTTAAAGGATTTCACTGTTCTTAAAGGATTTTACTGTTTGAATTTTTTTATTGTCGAGACATATCGTGTACAAATGACTCACTATTTTACTTCAACTTCGAATTTTGTTCATTTTACATGATCATTCTATAGTATTAAAATGGAAGTGGAATTAACTCAAGTTTAATTTTTTGAGTCTTAATTTTTTGAGTCGTCTGCTGTTGTATCGTATATTAACTATCAAATAGTCTTGAATCTGCGAAATCATTTCAGGACACAACAGAAAAAGAAAAATAAGACAATAAGGCTGGCTTTTAAAAATCTCAGTATAAAAGTCCTTCCATATTTTGGAATTAAGTTCACGATCCAGTTAGATCTATGGCAGAAATGCATAAAATTGTTTATTTGGTTTGCAGAATTCACTTCGTTACTTTCTGCTGGAGTTTTACCTTACTCAATATATTTAAATAACAATAAGCTTAATGTACAATGCTAACAAGTATCACGTTAACTATTATCAGGATATTTTCCAGGAAGGTTGTTGTAGATGGTACTAGGAATAGATGATCCGCAAATTTGGCTTGCATATCTTGCTTGTATATTTAGTGCACTCGGATGCATGGTTTATGGAGCATTGAACTGGAGAGAGGAGAAAGAAGAACAGGCAGTAAAAAGCAGTACTCAGAAACAGGTGACTCAAGATCAGTAAACTAGTGTCTAAGCAATTTAGTTATGAATAACTATAATTAAAAAAGTGACTACGTATGAGATGGTGTATACGTATTAACGTATCATAATTAAATTGCCATAGCACTGGTGAGTTACTCTAAAGAGCTTACTTCAATCAAACCTTTTTGGTAATGCCTGAGAAAAAACAGTAGTCGAAACTATTCTGGAGTAATTTTTATGGCAGTCAGTACTTCAACTCTAATCCTCCTTGTTGTTATCTACTTTACGTGCACCTTCTACGTTGCCCGGCTGGGATATAAAAAAAATTCCCAGACTGATGGGTATATGCTTGCAGGCCGACGCGTACCCCCGGCAATTATGGCCCTCTCCTATGGAGCTGCGTTTATCAGCACTTCTGCAATTATAGGGTTCGGAGGAGTAGCCGCTTCCTTAGGAATGGGACTTCTGTGGCTTGTCTTCATGAATATCTTTTTCGGAATTTTCATCGCCTTCGTGGTTTTTGGCCCAGGGACCCGTCGCATGGGGCTAAACCTTGGAGCCATTACTTACCCTGAATTTATAGGAAAACGCTTTCAATCCAGATTTATTCAAGCATTTTCCGGTCTTCTTGTAGCGGTTTTCATGCCTCTTTATGCTGCAAGCGTGATCATAGGAGCAGGCCGATTTCTTGAAACCACGCTTGGGATAAACTATAACGTCGCTCTTTTGATCTTTATCGTCATCATTGCTTTTTATGTAATTAAAGGCGGTCTCCTCTCAGTAATGTACGTGGATGCAATGCAGGCCACTATCATGCTAGTAGGAATGACCTTTTTGCTGATATATACCTACAGTAAACTGGGAGGGGTCGTAGAAGCCCACCAGGCTCTTACCAATATGGCAAACCTTGTTCCTCAGGCGCTTGCTGACCAGGGGCATCGGGGCTGGACTGCAATGCCAGCTTTCAATTCCCCAATCTGGTGGACAATGGTTTCCACAATTGTTATGGGAGTAGGGATAGGAGCACTTGCACAGCCACAGCTTGCAGTCAGGTTCATGACTGTAAAGGACGACCGTTCCCTGAAAAGAGCAGTTGCCGTTGGGGGTCCCTTCCTTCTTATGATGGCAGGAGTCGCATATGTTGTAGGAGCTCTTTCTAACGTATACTTCTACAAGACCACAGGAAAGATTGCCCTTCAGGTTGTCCAGGGTGGAAACACTGACCTTATAATTCCCGCATATCTGAACCACGCAATGCCCTCGCTGTTTGTGGCAATCTTCATGCTAAGCCTGCTTTCGGCAGCAATGTCTACTGCAGCTGCCCAGTTCCACACCATGGGTACAGCCATAGGGTACGACTTTTATCAGAACGGCCTTATGAAAGGCAAGTCCAGTTCGAGCACAGTCCATGTTACAAAAATAGGAATTGTCTTTACCATCATAGTAGCAGTTATTCTGGCTTACATTCTTCCTGTAAGTATCATCGCAAGAGCTACTGCCATGTTTATGGGACTGTGCACATCCGCTTTCCTGCCCCTCTACATTGGAGCCCTGTTCTGGAAACGTACAACAAAAGCCGGAGCAACTGCAAGTCTTGTTATAGGGTCGATAAGCAGTCTTTTCTGGCTGGTCTTTGTCCATGCAAAAGAAGCAGTGCCTCTAGGGATCTGCCAGGCAATCTTTGGAAAAGAAACTTTACTTGCAGGCACCTGGTCCCTTGTAGACCCGATTATGATCGCAACTCCACTGTCTTTCCTTGTCCTGATTGTAGTAAGCCTTATGACACCCCGGTTCTCTCCAGAGTTCCTCAAGAAGGCTTTCAGGCTCAGGTATGAAGATGAAGAAGAAGAAGCATCGGAAGCAACATCACACAGTGCAGCAGATTCGGCAGGCGTTTAAGCCTGCACCCACACTTTTCTGTTTTAATTCGGCTTCCTTAATATTCCCTTTATTTTTATGAAGTTGTCAGTTTTCTTTTCTAACAGGCAGGGTCTGCCCTCCATGAGGCATAAGGTGAATTTTTGCGTCAGGATTTTCCAAGAGCACTGCAGACATGGCATCCTCTACACTTGCCATAGGAGTAAAGAATGCGTTTCTTGTTTGCTCGCCCGAAAGCTTTGAAACCAGGTAAAGCTTAAATCTCTTTGAAATCCTTGCAATGATTGCAGTCTTATGCCCCCCGAACTCAAAACATTTTTTGAAACGTTCGATTGCTTCATCCGGGTTTTGACACTCCCTGTTCCAGCATTCATAGACCTGGTTTCCTATCCCCTCAGCGCATTCGGCTACAAGGATGATGGAACCTCCTGCTTTCACAGCCTGAGTTGCATTATCAAGAGCCTTATTTGCCTGGAAGAGATTGATATCTTTAGGAAAGCCTCCGCAAGAAACAATTACCGCATCTGCTGGTTCTACAGGCACCTTATACATAGAATCCACAACTTCCACACCTTTCCTGTGAGCCTCGATAAAATCGCCTGCAACAGCAGTAACTATCTCTTTTTTGCTGTCAAGAACCACATTCAGGATAAAATCAAGGCCGAAAATTTTTGCGGCTTCTTCCATGTCCTGCCTGACAGGACCATCAACCCTTCCGGAAACAGCTTTTTCATCAATCATCATTTTATGGTTTGTGAGAACTGTTTCTTTCGAGCTTACACCAGGAAGAACTGATTTTGCCCCTCCGCTGTATCCCGCATAGTAATGGAATTCGATGCTTCCGGTCCCTATAACAACATCAGCACCCATAATGTCTTCAAATATCTCAATCGGGGTTCCACGGGAAGTTATGCCAATGCGTCTGCACCTGCCGGTATCATGCTGAATACAACGAATTTTTTCGTAGACTTCTTCTCCAACCAGCTTTCTTGATTCCTCTTCGGTCTGGTTTCGGTGAAGCCCGAGTGCAAAGACAATAGTAATATTTTCGTCCTTTGCTCCTCCAAGGTAAAGCTCTTCAAGTAGAGGAGGAAGAAGCTTCGCAGTTGGAGTTGGCCGAGTAACATCACTAACTATGATTGCAACCTTCAAATCAGGGTTTACAATCTCAGAAAGCCGTCGGCTTTTTATGGGATTTTCAAGCGCTTTTTTAATTAAAGAAGTTGGATCTTCCTTTTTTTCAGGCTCTGAAGGCAGAATAATACTGGATATGTTTCTTTCCGGGATATCCAGCTCAAGTGCCATGCTTCCAAAAGCTAATGATATTGTTTTTGTGTTTTCAATCATATTTGGCACTTCACTTGACCTTTTTTCGATATTTGTTTTTATAATTGTCTTCTTTTACAGCTATCATTTCATATATGTCTTTTATAGCCATCTTCTCATATCTGTTTTTTATAGCTGTTTTTTATAGCTGTTTTTTATAGCTGTTTTTTATAGCTGTTTTTTATAGCTGTTTTTTATAGCTGTTTTATAGCTGTTTTCTTACTTCATTACAGGCAGAGTCCATCCGCCATTGGGCATAATATGGATTTTAGCATCAGAATTATCGGAAAGAATATTTTCAAGCGCTTCTTCTACGCTTCTTACAGGAATAAAGAAAGTATTTCTGCTTTCCGTGTCCGGAAGTTTAGAGACAAGATAAAGTTTGAAAGTTTTTGCAGCCTTCCCAACAGTGGCAGCTTTGTGTCCCCCAAACTCAAAACATTTTCTGAATTTTTTTATTGCCTCATCGGGAGTTTTGTATTCTGTACTCCAGCGCTCATATACCTTATCTCCGATCCCCTCAGTACATTCAGCCACAAGCACTATTGAGCCTCCTTTTTTTACGGCAAAAACTGCATTTTCAAGGGACTTTGTCGCCTGGAAAAGATTAATGTCTTTTGGAAAGCCTCCGCACGAGACAATTGCTGCATCCGCAGGCTCTACAGGAACCTTGTACATGGAATCAACAACTTCTACGCCTTTCCTGTGAGCTTCGATAAAATCTCCAGCAACGGCAGCAACTATCTCTTTTTTGCTGTTAAGCACGACATTGAGAATAAAGTTAAGGCCCGCAACCCTAGCAGCTTCTTCTATATTTTGTCTTGCAGGACTGTCGGTTCTGCCTGAGAGAGGGTCACCTTCAAAGAGTTTGCTATAAAAACTATGATAAGAAAGAATAGATTTTTCCGAACTGACTCCCGGAAGAACAGATTTCCCTCCTCCACTGTATCCAGCATAATAGTGAAATTCCAGGGTTCCTGTGCTTATGATAACGTCAGAGTCTGCTACTTCTTCAAAGACCTCTACAGGCGTTCCGAAACTTGTCTCTCCGAGATGCCTGCACCTTTTCCTGTCGTGCTGGATACACCTTATTTTTTCGTAAACCTGCTCTCCAACCAGTTTTCGCGATTCCTCTTCAGTCTGGTTTCGATGGAGCCCGAGAGCAAAAACAATAGTAATATTTTCATCATTTACCCCTCCAAGATAAAGCTCTTCAAGTAGTGGAGGAAGAACCTTTGCAGTAGGAGTTGGCCGAGTAACATCACTAACTATGATTGCAACCTTCGAATCAGGGTTTACAATCTCAGAAAGCCGTCGGCTTTTTATGGGATTTTCAAGCGCTTTTTTAACAAGGGAAGATCCTTCTTCCTTTATTTCAAACTCCGAAGGCAAAATAACACTGGCAAGATTTCTTTCAGGAATTTCAAATTCAATCCCCGTACTTCCAAAAGCAAGTGATATTTTTTTTATGTTTGCAGTCATGTTTATGCCGATGTTTTATCTTGATATTATTTTTCTTTTTATTATTTTACAACAATAAGGTTAAACAAGTATAAAAAGAACTAGAAGACAGTTTTAAATGGAAAGGTAGTTTTAAATGAAAAAGTAGTTTTAAATGAAAAGGTAGTTTCAAATGAAAAAGTAGTTTCAAATGAAAAAGTAGTTTCAAATGAAAAAGTAGTTTCAAATGGAAAGGTAGTTTTAAATGAAAAAGTAGTTTTAAATGAAAAAGTAGTTTCAAATGGAAAGGTAGTTTCAAATGGAAAGGTAGTTTTAAAGGCAGTTTAAACCTTCACCTTTTTATCCATAGCACCTTTATCATCGCCTTACAGGCAAAGTCCACCCACCATTTGGCATAACATGGATTTTAGCATCAGGATTTTCGGAAAGAACCTTTTCAAGCGCTTCATCTATACTTTTTGTCGGAATAAAAAAAGCGTTTCTACTTTCCGTCTCTGGAAGTTTTGATACTAGATAAAGTTTGAATTCTTTTGCAGTCCTCCCGACAATAGCAGCTTTATGCCCGCCGAACTCAAAACGGTTCTTAAAACGTTTTACTGCATCTTCAGGAGCCCTGCATTCCCTGTTCCAGCACTCATAAACTTTGTTTCCTATTCCTTCAGAACATTCTGCTACAAGGATAATTGAACCACCTTTTTTTACGGCAGAGGTAGCGTTTTCAAGAGATTTTGTTGCCTGGTAAAGATTGATGTCCTTTGGAAATCCGCCGCATGAAACAACTACAGCATCCGCAGGCTCTACAGGTACTTTATACATGGCATCGACATACTCTGCACCTTTCTTGTGGGCTTCGATGAAATCGCCTGCGACGGCATCAACGATCTCTTTTTTGCTGTCAAGTACAACATTCAGGATAAAGTCAAGACCTGCAATCCTTGCAGCTTCCTCTATATTCTTTCTTGCCGGGCTATCAGCTCTACCTGAAAGAGGATCTCCTTCAAAGAGTTTGCTATAAAAACTATGGAATGAGAGAATGGATTTTTCGGAACTTACCCCTGGAAGGATGGACTTTCCTCCTCCTCCGTATCCTGCATAATAGTGAAATTCAAGGGTTCCTGTACTTATGATAACGTCGGAGTTTACTACTTCTTCGAAAACCTCTACAGGCGTTCCGAAACTTGTCTCTCCGAGATGCCTGCACCTTTTCCTGTCGTGCTGGATACACCTTATTTTTTCAAAGATATCTTCTCCTACAAGCTGGCGGCACTCTTCTTCAGTTTGTAAACGATGAAGTCCGAGGGCAAAAACAATAGTGATATTCTCGTTTTTTGCTCCTCCAAGGTAAAGCTCTTCAAGTAAAGGAGGAAGAATTTTTGCAGTAGGAGTTGGCCGTGTAACATCGCTAACTATGATTGCAACCTTTGAGTCAGGGTTTACAATCTCAGAAAGCCGTTGACTTTTTATAGGATTTACAAGCGCTTTTTTAATAAGGGAAGTCCCTTCTTCCTTTATTTCTAATTCTGAAGGCAGGATGATTCTGGATAGATTTTTCTCAGGAATATCAACCTTCAAAATCCCGCTTCCAAACGCAAGTGGAATCGTTTTTACATTCATAGTCATGGTCATTCCGATGTCATAGTATTAATTATATAAAATCGTATAGGTAAACAATAGAGAATCAAGTTTTAAAAAAATCCGAACTGCTGGTTAATATTACTGTTATATTATAATTAGTTTGATTTAATGTAATTAGTTTTTCTATTATATTTGGTTTCCGCTTCTTTTTTCCAGAAGCTTCAACGAAATTTTCGGTAACATTTGCAGTGCTTCATTTCCTGCTATTAATTTGCACACGGTTTTAAAACTTGGCAGGTGGTGCTTTTACTCATCGACCCCATTCTAAAAACGATCAGATTTGCATATAATTAAGAATTTTAAACCCCGTTTCATAATCGGAAGATCAATTGACAATTAAAAATTAGAGATTCAAGGACATAGTTCTGAGTTTTACGTAGTTCTGAGTTTTACGTAGTTCTAAGTTTTACGTAGTTCTAAGTTTTACGTAGTTCTAAGTTTTACGTAGTTCTAAGTTTTACGTAGTTCTGAGTTTTTGGGATGAACTCACAATATCTGCTTTGTAATACACATTCCAATTTTTGATACTTTTGTATTATTTCAAAATCACAAAAGTATAGTTATTATTGTAATTTATTAACGAACTAGCCAATATAAAATTAATATTTCTTTATTTTTAGGGATTTCTGAATTTTAGTTATAATAGAATGTCAATTTTAAGATATAATTTTTTACATTTCAAAGCATTGAGTCCTAAAAAGTAAATATTTCCTGCACTGAATAATCACTGAGTATAATTAAAATAATACGAACTAAAGTAATACAAACTAAAGTAATACAAACTAAAGTAATACAAACTAAAGTAATACAAAATAGTTACTATTCAGGTAGCCTTGTTAAGGCTACACAATTTTTCCTCTTTTAGAGGAAAAATTGGATCTACAATAAGTTATTTTTACCTTTGATGAAACGCGAAGAGATTCTTGCCCTGTGTGCTTCAAACCCTGAAGTTATTGCTTACATCGAGAGTCTTGAATCTCAAATTAAAGAACTTACAGAAAGATTGCAAGTTTTAGAATTTCGCTTAAATCAAAACAGCCGAAACAGCAGTAAACCTCCTTCTACTGATTTTATTGTCAAAGGAAAAACTAAGCCCAAGAGTCTGCGTAAACAGAGTGGTAAGAAACCTGGAGGTCAAGAAGGTCATCCTGGAACAACTCTCGACATGGTAGATAATCCTGATTAGGTAATAGAGCATTCTTTGAACTGTTGCGAAGAATGCGGCCAGAATCTTGAGGATGTCGAAGTTGAAGCTTATGAGGTAAGACAGGTTTTTGATATTCCGCCTGTAAATCTTATTGTTACAGAACATCAAAGTCAGATTAAGACCTGTCCTTTCTGTGGAAGGTTAAATAAAGCTGAATTTCCAGAATCGGTAAATTCTCCAGTTCAATATGGTCCTAATATTTTGTCCTCGGCAATTTACTTTAAAAATCACCATTTCATTCCTTACGAAAGGATTTCTGAATTGTTTCATGATGTAATGGGGATAAAAATCTGTTCTGCTACTATTATTAAAGCAGAAAGAGAATGTTTCCAGAACC
>Ga0268360_1003006_pt1 | contig 11533 bp, 10 predicted proteins | sample BioMet11_FD_192465 | JGI IMG/M metagenome (GOLD analysis project Ga0268360, IMG submission 192465) | Sewage microbial communities from Oakland, California, United States - Biofuel 11 (Illumina Assembly) | ecosystem: Engineered > Wastewater > Sewage > Unclassified | place: USA: California... | reverse complement strand
CATACACTATTCAGTCGGTTGTGGAGGTATTTATTATTGGATTAACGCCAGCTTTAACTGTGTCAATGGGAGTATTCATTCCCGGCATTGTAGAGTCTATTATTGGAATAGTGTTGCTTTTGTATAGCGCAAAAGTGTTCGGAGTGTACCATGAAAAATGGGATGAACTTCGTGTAGGAGAAGCTGAAGTACTTAATGCTCAACAAAAGTAAAAATATTCTTTAACAGCTTCTTGCATTTTTGCAAGGAGCTGTTTTTTTTGAAAGGAAAAATAAAAAATGGAAGATACAGAAATGTTACAAGTTGCAAATTTACTAAAAGGGGCTTATGATTTGCACATACATGCTTCACCATCGCCCTTTAATAGATTGCTAGATGATTTTCAGCTTTTGCGTGAAGCAGACAGTGCAAAAATGGCTGGTATACTTCTGAAATCACATTATGAGCCTACTGCAGCACGTGCCTTTATTACTAATACTTATGCTGGAACTACAGCAAAGGCATATGGAGCCATTGCTTTAAATTGGCCGGTTGGGGGACTAAATCCATATGCAGTAAATAATGCTCTTAAAAGAGGAACTAAAATAATATTTATGCCTACCAGGGATTCAGCTAACTCTTTGTTGTCAGGAAATATGCCTGGAGATTTCTTTTCGCGACCGGGAATTAGTATTATTGATGATAATGGAAAGCTAAAAAAAGAAGTGTTAACAATATTAGATGTTGTTAAGGAATATAATGGTGTTTTGGCAACAGGTCATTTAAGCCCCAAAGAAAGTTATTTTTTATGTAAGGAAGGAATAAAAAAAGAGGTAAGAATGATTTTGACACACCCTGAATTCAGCAGAACAAAGATTAATAGTTCAATTCAGAAAGAGCTTGCTGACCAAGGTGTTATAATAGAAAAATGTTGGTATAACATTGCAGAAAACGAGTGTGCCATTCAAGAAATGGTAAACAATATACAAACAGTGGGATCGGAACATTGTTATCTATCAACAGATAGGGGACAAAGTCATCGCGAGCATCCTGTAGAGGCGCTAAAGCGTTTTATAACCATTTTACTAACAAATGGTTTGACTGAGAAGGATATTTATATTATGACACATACAGTTCCACGTAATGTGTTACAAGTTGATTGACTATTGGCGCAAAAAATAATAAAATTATTGCAATGGGTATTTTATATTGTGATGAGAGGCAATATTATGGAAAAGAACCTTTTGAGAAAAATAATTGAAATTAAGGATGTGCTTCCTAAAAAGCAACATACCCTTTGCAATTATATTGCACTAAATTATGGTAAAGTTGGAATGATGACTATTTCTGAACTTGCTAAAGAATCTAGTGTAGGAACTACTACAATTTTGCGACTTACCAATACGCTTGGTTATAAGAGCTATACAGAGTTTAGAAGATCTTTGGCTAAAATAGCTATACTAAGTAGTACAAGCTCATATAAACGAGAAAAGGATAGCTTTACGATAGAAAGTAAAGCTGAAAGTAATGGGGTATTAAAAGACTTTGTTCGCGACAGTGTCAGCACAATTGAAAATATATATACCAAGCCTAATGTTGAAGAATTTGAAAAGACAATTAAGCTGTTGCTTAAAGCTAAAAACATATATGTTTTAGGGTACAGATCTAGTAAAGCCTTGGCATATTACTTTGAATACATTATTAATCGCTTTTATCCTAAAGTTCGTCAATTAAGTGATACGGGAGAATTTGTTTTTGATTTTGTTTCACTTAATCTTAAAGCTACAGATGTATTGGTTGTTTTTTCTGTTTGGCCTTGTACGAAGAAAACAATAGAGGTTGCGAAGTTATGCAATAAATTAGGGGTAAAGATTGTTTTATTAACTAATACAGGCTTAAATCCAATGGTAAATATTGCTAGCGCAAAACTCGATGCTAATTCAGTAAATCGCCCGAGTGGTAACGTTGCATTAATGGCTTTAATAGAGGCACTATCTGCAGAACTGGGAAGACGTACTGCGCCTGCTTCAACAAAGAACTTAGAACGTGTAGAAAAAGTGCTTAATGAAAATGGCATTATTATCTTGGAAGAGTAATTTGTTGAAACTAAATTTTATGGGCAACTATATTTCTTCTCCTTTTGGTTGCCCAGCTAAATAACCCGTCCCTATTGTGTGGGGGACGGGTTTGTTTTACAAGTTTACACTTTTAAACGATTGCTCATTATACCTTTCTATCGAGCAATTGTATCAATTTGCCCTATCAGGTACAATAGTAAAAAACAGTCGCTAAGGTAGCATATGCGTCGTTGTAACTTCAAAAGTCAGGTGGGGATGGACCGAGATGTCCTATCCCAACCTGACTTTTTTGTTACGCCTAGCCTCTGCTACCTTCCCGGCTGTTTTTGGTTTGCTAAATACAGAGAGCTGTGGACATACGAAAGATGTATAGTCCCCAGCTCTCTTTTTTGTTAATTATTTTTTTGTTCCTGTTAATGTCATTTGCGTTTCTCCCCATTTGTAGAGTTCATTGAGAGCAGGCAGAAGATTGTTGCCACGTTCTGTGAGAGAATACTCTACTTTAGGTGGAATAGTTGGATATACTAATCTTTTTACTAAACCATCAGCTTCAAGTTCACGTAAAGATTTGGTCAGCATCATATTGGTAATGCCTGGTATGCGGCGTTTTAGTTCGTTATAGCGTGTACAGGAATCTTCGTGTAGATACCATAAAATAGGCAGTTTCCATTTTTGCCCAATAAGATCTAAAGCATACAGAACAGGGCATCTATTTTCTGTAACATCCTGTAGTGTTTCATCAATAGGATAAGAGATTTTTTTGGATTTTGTCATTTTATGACCTCCTGGCAGAGTAAGGAAGAAAAAACTGCGTACTTGTAAAAAACTTACCTACTGCTAAAATGAGTATACCAAGATGAACAAAGAAGTTCAAGCAAGAAAGAAACGAGGTAAGAATTATGCATTTTACGAGTAACATTAACAGACCGCCTTACGAGGCTGATGCAGGGTATTTGCAAGTTACTTCAGGCTGTTCACACGCTAGTTGTGCTTTTTGTAGTTACTTCAAGGATACTTGTTTTAAAAAATCTTCTATAGAAGAAATTGAAGCTGATATCAAAGAAATGCCCAGTTTGTTTGGCAACCCTAAGCGTATTTTTTTGCAAAGCGCCGATGGCTTTGCCGCAGACTATGATGTTTTGATGAAGACTGCAGAACTTATTCATAAACAGTTACCTTCCGTCGAATCCATTGGAGGCTATGCCCGCATTGATAATTTTACTTCTAAAACAATTGAGCAGTTACGCAATATGCAACAGGCCGGGTTCTCTAATCCTTATATTGGCGTAGAGTCTGGCGATGATGTGGTCTTAAAAATGGTAAACAAGGGCTATACTGCAGCTGTGGCTAGAGAACAAATGGAAAAATTGGAAATAGCCGGATTTTCCTACAATGTAAATTTTCTAAATGGCTTAGGTGGCCATGGTTATGGGCTAGGCCATGCTAGAAAAACCGCTAAGCTTTATGACGGTTTGCACCCTAATATGATTGATATGTCTACTCTCACCATTGTGCCTGGAACCATTCTTTATCGTAAGAGGGCTAAAGGAGAGTACGTAGAAGCTACTGAAATAGAGAAAATAGCTGAAACACAAGAATTCCTAAGATGTCTAACTAATCATACAATCTTTATGACGGAGCATGTTTCTGTTCCTTATCATGTCAAAGTGAGACTACCGGAAGGAAAGGAAGAACTAATTAAGGCTATTGGAAAAATTGCTCAGGAAGTTGGCGAGAAGAAGCTCAAAAACTACAGAGAAAAGGTAGTGCAATATTTTTAAAGAGAGGTAAAGCATATGAAATATAATGGAACCATTTACAGGCCACCAGTAGAAGCAGATACGTTCTTATTACCTGTTACGGAAGGCTGTACTCACAATAAATGCCGCTTCTGCAGTATGTATAAAGATATTCCTTTTCGTATGATAAACTTACCGGATATAGAGTTGTATTTAAAGGAAGCTGCTGGCTACTATCATGCCGGTGGACAAAGCTTAAAACGTATTTATTTGGTTGGCGCTGACCCTTTTGCTCTTTCTGCCTGCAAAATAAAAGTTGTAATAAATATAATTCATAAATATTTGCCAGAGTGTGAAACAATTACTATGTATGCAGCAGTGAGAAATATCATGACTAAGACGGAGGAAGAATTAGAATGCCTAAAAAAACTCGGAGTTGATGATTTGTATGTAGGCGTGGAAAGTGGGCTTGAACAAGTTTTGTCTTATTTGAATAAGGGCAATACGGTTGCAGATGCCAAGCAACAATTAGAACGCTTAAATTCTGCCGGCATTAAACACATGGATATGCTGATGCTGGGTGCAGCCGGACAAGGTAGAGCTAAAGAAAGTGCTATGGCTGCAGCCCAACTACTCAATGCGGTCAAGCCAAAGATGATTTTAGTTAATACCATGTCCATTTTCCCGGAAACAAACCTATACAGGGAAGTAGAAGCTGGCAAGTTTGTACCGGCCAAGGAAAAAGAAATTCTGACAGAAGAAAAAATGCTTATAGAAAATTTGCAACTTCCGGATACTTTCTTTTGGGCTGCTCATGCCTTAGATTCAGTACCGCTTGCTGACAAATTAAAAAACGGTAAAAGATATATGCTGAAAATTCTGGAGCAACGTATTGTTACCATGGATGAAAATAAATTTGAACAAACTTTTCAAAGAACGCTTCGTCATATTTAATAAAAGTAGGTGAATTAAATGAAGAAATCTATTCTTGATCCAATAATTATTCCTCATTTAAAATTGAAGAATAGAATAATTCGTTCAGCAACCTGGGAAGCACTAGCCGAGCGTGATGGTTCTCCATCCAGAGAGCAAATAAAAATATATGAAGAATTGGCAGCTGGTGGCGTAGGTGGTATCATCACTGGATTTACCAGTGTTGCTGATAATGATACTTGTTTTAATGGTATGGCTAGGCTCAGTAATGATACTCTGATTAAACAATGGAGCAAAGTAGCTGAAGCTGCTCATCAATATGCTTGTCCAATTATTACTCAATTGGCTTTGGGAGAATTTGTACAAAACGGAATACCATTTGAACCGGATGCTTGCTCACAGGAACAAATCAGGGATATCATCAGTTTGTTTGGCGATAGTGCACAGCGCGCAAAAAAAGCAGGCTTTGATGGTGTACAAATTCATGCTGCACATAATTTTTATCTAAGCCGTTTCATAAGCCCTATGTATAACCATCGCCATGATCAATACGGGACAAATATAAAAGGACGTGCCAAGATTTTGCTGGATATTATACAAGATATTCGGCAAAAAGCACCAGGTATTCATGTTACTATTAAAATTAACTGTAGTGATTTTTTCCCGGGAGGTTTAACACCTTCTGAAGCATTAAAAATTTGTGCTATGTTGGCACAAGCAGGCATAGATTCGATTGAAGTCAGTGGAAATGGCACATCTGTGGCAGGCATAAAAGCTGGCCAAAACGAAGGATATTTCTTGCCATTTGCTAAAGAACTGCATAAGGCTTGTCGGGTCCCAATCATTTTGGTCGGGGGACATCGCAGTATAGAGTGTATGGAAAGGATAATTAATGAAGAAGGTATAGAATTACTTTCACTCTCTCGACCTTTAATTAGAGAACCGAATCTTGTGCAAAGATGGCAAAATGGTGATACAACACCAGCTAAGTGTATCTCTTGCAATGCTTGCTATCAAACACCTGGCCATAGATGTATTTTCGTCAAAAACTAAATAACCTGTCCCTATTGTGTGGGGGACGGGTTTATTTTACAAGTTTACACTTTTAAACGATTGCTCATTATACCTTTCTATCGAGCAATTGTATCAATTTGCCCTATCAAGTACATTTAGTAAAGAACGTTTAGAGACGGCGGATACTGCGTCATAACTTCAAAAGAGAGCTGTGGACATACAAAAGCTGTATAGTCCACAACTCTCTTTTTTGTTATTCCTTGTCTCCACCGCCTCTAAACGTTCTTTTGCTTACGATACGACGCCTAGCCTCTGCTACCTTCCCAACTGTTTTTAGAGTTTGACGAAGAAATATGGGCGGCCTTGGTGGATAAGGTCTATGTACAGGAAGACGGCAGTTTGGAATACCTGTTGTATGATGGGGAAAAGTATAGGTAGATTTGAAACAGATATAGTTTGATGGTTTAGGTTTTAAAAGTGCGAAAAACCGCTAACAATATTATCCAATAGGAGCAAGTTGAGATTTATGGATAATGTTGTTAGCGATTTTTTTTGGTATCATAGAACTACAAACTGGAATTTGTAGGTGTGGTTTATTAGTGTGGCTATGGTTACAGAACTACAAGCAGCTATTTGTCGAACAAAATTAAAGAACAAGCTATTCTATTTAGAATAGCTTGTTCTTTTTTTAACCTAAGTACGTGTACCTGCATTGGCAGGTGTTAGTGCTATAACGTCATCTTTAATCAAAGATACAAATAACTGATTCTGGTTAATGTGACATGCATAAGATCATGCAAAGTTTTTTTATGTTTTCTTTTTAAAAAATCTCTTGACTTATAGTTGGGTCTAATTATTATAATCGAGCAAAAGGAAATGATAATAATGCTTTTTAGGCATGGTGGCGTATCTAAACTAAGTATTAGACATGGATTGGCATGAACTTTATAATGTAATTGTAATCAACATTGCGCTGTTGATAGGTTGGAAAATAAGTTCTAGAGAAAGGGTGTAATTTTATATGAATAAAAAAGTTGCTTCAATCCTATTGGGAGGAATGTTTTCGTTGTTTAGTGCATGGAGTTTCAGTACAGCTTTGGCAGCACCGGTCGTTGACAAAAGTGATGCCAATGTAACGGTCCAGAAGGTATCATTTAAAAATAATGGTATAACAATGGTGGGCAATTTATATATGCCAGCAAAGCTTGATAAGAATAAGAAGTATCCAGCAATTAGCGTAGCACATCCCTGGGGTGGTGTAAAAGAGCAGACTTCTGGTCTATACGCAAAGAAATTAGCTAATAAGGGATTTGTAACGTTAGCTTATGATGCCTCGCATTATGGCGAGAGTGGTGGGGAACCGCGTTATGTGGAAAACCCAGCAGAACGTGTTGCTGATATTAGCAGTGTAGTAGATTATCTGAGTAATCGTCCAGAGGTTAACCAAGAAGCTATCGGTGCATTAGGAATCTGTGCAGGGGGAGGTTATACAATTAGTGCTGCGCAGACAGATTTACGAATCAAGGCTGTTGCTGGTGTATCAACTTATGATGTCGGTGATGCAGCAAGAAATGGTCTTAAGGATGTATGGCCGGTTACACCAAATCAGCGTGAACAGACTTTAAAAGATGCAGCCTTACAACGTACGAAAGAGGCACGCGGAGAGACACCACGTATTGATAAGCTGTTGCCATTGACGACTCCACCGGCAACAGCACCACAGTTCCTACGTAATGCGTATGATTATTACAATACGTCTCGTGGTCAGCAGCCCAATGCTACGGGAAACTTCCGCTTTACAAGTACAATTCAGATGATGCAATTTTTCCCGTTTAACCAGATTGAAACGATTTCTCCACGTCCACTTTTATTGATTGCTGGTTCAAAGGCACAGACTTTATATTTTAGTGAGAAGGCTTATCAACAGGCGAGTGAGCCGAAAGAACTTTATATCATTGATGGTGCAACGCATTTTGATCTTTATGACTGTCAGCAGTTTGTAACACCAGCAGTTGATAGATTAGCAGAGTTCTTCCATAAGTATTTAAAATAATTGAGTAGTAATATTGGGAGCCTTTTGTGTCAGTTCCGAATCATTACAATCTCATTAAGAGAGAAGAAGAATGGGAAATGAAACTATACTGTGATGAACGTTAACCTAAAGTTAGATGCAAGCCAATATGAGGATAACACGGGCTATGAATAAGAAATATTCTTTTAAAATATTTGTTTTTTGCTCAATAATTATTTTAGTAGGTCTAAGTGTGCGTACTGTTTTTTGTAGTGTTTGCCATGGAATGACTAAACAAAAACAGCCATTAGTTTCTATAGCACAGATAGACCGTGTTTTACCGTCACCAAAAATTCTTAACCATTTTACTAAGCAAGAACATGCTTCCTTGCAACCAGTTTTACAATGGGAAAAAGTAGAAAACGCTCCCATATATGAACTGGAGATATACGCAGAAAATAAAAAGATTTTCTCCAGTAATAGAATTTATACAGCCGGATATTCTGTTTCTTTACCACAAGATGTAGCTGGTAAGAATATCTACTGGCACGTTAGGGCCTTAAATTTAGATAGAAGTCCTATTACACCATATTCGGAATGGGAAACTAGTTTTGTGGATAATTCTTTACCACAAAAAATGGTACCCCAACAAACAGTAGATTTTAATTCAGGTAATGGCACAAATCTTTTATACCCTGTATATGGTTGGCTGCCTGTGCAAGGAGCGACAAAATATGAGGTAGAGATATTATCCCAACCTCCTCAACAAAATGAAGATACTCATCCATCTATATTTAGAATAGGCAGTGGTGAAACAACGGCGTCAGATTTGTATGATGAGGAAAAACGCAATCCCAACAAACCTGTCTATTGGCGGGTAAGAGCGTTAAAGGAAGACGGAGAACCGCTTGGTTCTTTTTCTCCTGCCAAAAAATAGTATATCCTCAAAAGACTTATACAGTAGGTACCTTTGGCGATAGCATAACTCATGGCGGCGGAGCAGTTTCTTATTCTCCAGGGGACTGGGAGTATGATTACCAGTCATACTTGAACTTTGATACCATTAATTTGGGTAGGAGTGGTGATACTAGTGCCAGTATGCTGGAACGGTTTGATCAGGATGTGCTGCCCTTGCATTTACAGTATCTTATTATTATGGGTGGTACCAACAGCTTGCGAGGCGGTGTATCGGCAAAATCTGTCATAGATGATTTGCAAGCTATAAAGGAAAAATGTGAGGAAAATGGTATTATGCCAATTTTCTTGACATTACCGCCTATTAATCCAGCTAATATTAAAAGAGCTTTTGATCAAGATACTGCTTTAGATTGGCAGAGGCAATTTGCCATGGTTAATGCCTATATTAAATCACAAAAACACATTGATATTGCTACAAAAATGACGCCTGACGATGGTATACTACCCACAAGTTTAGCACTTGATGGACTTCACCCAGATGTGGTAGGGAAAAAAATAATGGCTAATATTATTAATGAAGAGTGGGGCAATGTTATTGCCAACATTTAAAGAAGCTTTTGAACAGGAAATCACATTCTCTTTAGCAATCTGCAATGGAATGTAACTTATGTTTGAGCAAAGTTAAAGAGCAAGCTTCTAATAAAATAGAATGGCTTGCTCTTTTTTATGCTTTAATCTCAATTTCTACACAGAATTTGGTTTGCGTGGTTAAAAATGCTTGACTTAAAGCCGGGCTTAATTGCTAGAATCTCAATAAAGGAGTTGATAAATTTGTTAAAAATTATCTTAAAGCTCAGTATCTTTATTACAGGATTACTAATTATAACTGGTTGTGGGGGAAAAACAGCAGCTATATCAAAGCCTGCCGCTAATACCAAAAATGTTTCTCAATTGGCGACTAAGGCATCCATACAGGATGCTATTTCCGTTACCATCAATGGAAGGAAGGTACGAGGGCAGCTTAATTCTACTCCTGAAGCCAAGGCTTTCCAAACAATGTTGCCACTAAAGATTAAAATGACTGGATTTGGTGGGAGAGAATATTATGGACCTATTGAAAAAAAGCTTGAAGTTGTATCAGCAGGCAGACTTAATTTTGTCAATGGAGATATTACTTATTGTCCGACTAATAATACGGTCGCTATATTTTATGCACAGACAGATAGGCCTGATTTGACTATGAAAGTATATACAATCGGGAAGATTACTGACGATCTAAGCTTATTTCATGATTTAAACGCCGAAGAGACAATGGTATTTAAAATGGAATAAGCTCAAGAAAATAAGTATTAAAAAACGAATAAAGAGAGTTAACTATGGAACCCCCAGGATTATTATGGGAGAAGGGATGTTTCTATGAGAAAAAGAGCAGGGATACAGTTAGGCATAGGTTTTATTATAGTATTTCTTTTATTGGGGTGCGGTGCAGCTGTGGGAAAACAGCAAGGCTTAAGTGCTGTTCAGACTGATGCGAATAAAAAGGTTGATTTGGTTAAGCAAGAAACAGAGCTGGCTCACCAGGTACAGGATACTAATGCACCAGTTGTATATTATACTAAGTCAGCTAATGCACAAGGCTTGTTAAAGGTGTATGAAGCACTTAATCAGCAACCTAGCGGGAAAGTAGGAATTAAACTTTCTTTTGAAGCTCCGGGTGCATCTCACCTGGACCCACAGATGCTTAAACCTTTGGTAGATAAGGTACAGGGAACATTTATAGACTCTAATGGTTTTACATCGCCCAGAGACACCACAGCTGGAAATTTGAAGGTAGCTCAGGAACACGGTTTTAGTGCAGTTGGTCCGGTGGATATCCTTGATAGCGAGGGAGAAATAGATTTACCAGTAGTGGGAGGCAAACATCTCAAGTTTCATAGGACTGGGTCTCATTTTGCTAATTATGATACCTTAATTTCTATAGTACATTTTAAGCCACACACTTTGCGTGATTATGGAGGTACCATTAAAAACTTAACTATTTGTCTAGCTTCCATAGGCGGTAAGGGCATCATTCATAGTGGCGGTAAAAATACAAGTTTTAGCGAAGGTAGCATGAAAAATTTTATGGAGTCCTTAGCTGATGCCAGCAAGGGTGCGATGGATTATAAACAGGGTAGGTGGGCTTTTATAAATGTCCTTAATAATTTGCAGGTACAAGATACCTGTTCAGATGCTGCTAATATGCCTGATATAGGTATTCTGGCCTCAGCTGATCCAGTGGCCGTAGATAGTGCTGCACTTGATTTTACCTATGGGCGAGCTCCTTCTGCGCAAGCGAGAAAAGCCTGGGAAAATAAGCATAATACGGATGTCTTGCAATATGCTGAAGAACTGGGTGTTGGTAAAAAAAATTATAGATTAGTAGAAATAGAATAATAAATCAATGGTTAGTTTGCTTTTGATGGCAGTGGCAAATTCTGATTTGTCGAGCATAGCTTGTTTATGTTAAAAACTTAAAAGGCCTTGAACAAACTGGATGTTTTTTAATGGTGAAAAAAGCGGGTTCCCGATACTTTTCGGTAATCCGCTTTTTTGTGTTTTTTGACCTTTTAGTTCCTTATGGAGTTGGTGTAAATTGTTTTAATCAGGGCGCGCTAGTAAACATGTTTTATGAGTTCTGTACGTTAATAACAGGTTTTAATTTCCATTTTCCTGTCTTATATTGTGCAAATGAAATTATCCAGTTGGCTAGCCATCCTATTGGTACAGCATACCAGACTACTGCTATACCGAACCGTGGTGCGAGGACCATTGCTAGGGACACCCGGATAATCAGGTTAACTAGATTGGCTACCGTGAAC
>Ga0268360_1003003_pt1 | contig 11549 bp, 8 predicted proteins | sample BioMet11_FD_192465 | JGI IMG/M metagenome (GOLD analysis project Ga0268360, IMG submission 192465) | Sewage microbial communities from Oakland, California, United States - Biofuel 11 (Illumina Assembly) | ecosystem: Engineered > Wastewater > Sewage > Unclassified | place: USA: California... | reverse complement strand
CTCCCCCTGGCCGAGGCCGTCAACAACGACAAGCCCACGGACAAGGACTTCTACAAGGCAGCCGATTTCGAACACCGGCAATGCGGTTGGGAATCGCCCTATCTCGACCTGGCCGGGGCCGGCATGATGGTCACCGTGTCCTGCCCGGCCTATGACGGCGACAAACTCCTGGGTGTGGTCTCCCGGGACATCACCCTGAATCAGCTCTCGGCCGAGGTGCTGCGCGGCCTGGCCACCATCCCCGGCGCCCGGGCCGCACTCATGAACCGGCGCGGCAAGGCCATCGCCGCCAGCGATCCGGCCGTGGCCAAGTTCATCGCCACCGAAAACGCCAAGGCCGGCGAGGCCGTGGTCTATTTCCGGGCCGACCGGGGCCTGGCCGCCCTGGGCCTGGAAAAGGCCGTGGATACCCCGGACGACGCCCTCAATCTGGCCGCCGAGGCGGTCATCGAACAGGCGGCCCAGAAAACAGGCTGGCCCATGGTCATAAACCAGGGCAAGGACCTGATCCTGGCCGCCCGCATCGACACCACGGGCTGGTATCTGGTGCTGCTCGTGCCGGAGAAATCCGTCCGGTGACGCCTCTTTTTCCCCACGGCGGCCATATCCGCGCCCTGGCCGCGGCCTGCGGCCGCCGCCCCGAGGACATCCTCGACGCCTCGGCCAGCCTCAACCCCCTAGGCCCGCCGGACTGGCTGCGCCCGGTCATCGGCGCGGCCGTCAGCGACCTCGTCCACTACCCGGACCCGGACTGCGCCGAGCTGCTCCAAGCGGCCGCGCTCCGCTACGGCGCTCCGGCCACGCATTTCGTCGCCGGCAACGGCACAAGCGAGCTTCTTTTCGCCCTTCCCGGCCTCGCACACGCCAAACGGGCCGTGATCCCCGGTCCGGCCTATGCCGATTACACCACGGCCAGCCGCCGGGCCGGCCTCGACATCGTCCCCCTGACCTTGTCCCCGCGCACCGGCTTCACCCTGGACCCGGCCGCCCTCGACGCCGTCCTGGCGAACGCTCCGGCACTCGTTGTCCTGGGCAGTCCCGGCAACCCCACCGGCCGCGTCATCCCGGCCGCGTCCGTCCGGGATCTGGCCGGCCGGCATCCGGACAGCCTGTTCGTGGTGGACGAGGCCTTTGCCGATTTCGCGGACGGGTTTGCCAGCCTAGCCGGCGCGGACCGCCCCGAAAACGTGGTCGTGCTCCTCTCCCTGACCAAGATCTACGCCATCCCGGGGTTGCGCCTGGGGCTTTGCGCCGCCGCCCCGGGCCTGATCACCCGATTGCGCGAGTCCCTGCCGCCCTGGTCGGTCAACACCCTGGCCCAGGCCGTGGGCGTACGCGCCCTGGCCGATACCGCCTTTCGGGAACGCACGCGCCAGACCGTCGCGGGACTGCGCGAACGCCTGGCCACCGGCCTGGGACGCCTTCGCTGCACCGTCTTCCCGGGTCAGGCCAATTACCTGCTCACCCGGCTGCCGGACACCGCTCCCACCTCGACCGCCCTGTGCCGCCGGCTCCTTGCCGATGCCGGTGTGGCCGTGCGCGACTGCGCCAATTTCCCGGAGCTCGGCGACCGCTACCTGCGCATCGCCGTGCGCCCCGAACCCGAGACCGACCGCATCCTGGCCGCCCTGGCCGCGATCCTCGATCCGCCGGCCGCCCCGGCCTTTCTGCCCAAACGTCCCACCCCGGCCCTGATGGTCCAGGGCACCACCTCCAATGCCGGCAAATCCGTGCTGTGCGCCGGATTGTGCCGGCTGCTCGCCCGGCGCGGCTACACGGTGGCGCCGTTCAAGGCCCAGAACATGTCGCTTAATTCCGGCGTGACCCCGGACGGGGCCGAGATGGGTCGGGCGCAGATCCTCCAGGCCCGGGCCTGCGGCCTGGTGCCGGACGCGCGCATGAATCCGGTGCTGCTCAAGCCGACCTCCGATGTCGGCTCCCAGGTCATCGTGCGCGGCAAACCTGTCGGCGTCATGCGGGTGGGGGAGTATTTCGCCTACAAGGCCACGGCCGCCGGCATCGTGCGCGAGGCCTACGACAGCCTGGCCGCCACGGCCGACATCATGGTCCTGGAGGGCGCGGGCAGTCCGGCCGAGGTCAACCTCAAGGCCCATGACCTCGTCAACATGGCCATGGCCCGCCATGCCCGGGCCACGGTGCTGCTCGTGGCCGACATCGACCGGGGCGGGGCCTATGCCGCCCTGGCCGGCACCATGGACTGCCTGACCGAGGCCGAACGAAAGCTGGTGGCCGGTTATGTGCTCAACCGCTTCCGGGGCGACGCGAGCCTGCTTGCCCCGGCCAACCGCTACCTGCAGGCGGCGACCGGCAAGCCCGTGCTCGGGGTGGTGCCCTATCTGGCCAATCTGGGGTTACCCGAAGAGGATTCGGTGAGTTTCAAGGCCGGCGAGGTGTTGGGCGACGCGTCTCCGCTCGATCCGGGCCTGCTCGACATCGCGGTGCTCGACCTGCCCCATGGCTCGAATTTCACGGATGCCGACGCCCTGACCGTGGAGCCGGACGTGGTCGTGCGCCGGGTGGACACGGCCCGAAGCCTGGGGCGGCCCGACGCGGTCATCGTGCCCGGCAGCCGCAACACCCTGGCCGATCTGGCCAGCCTGCGCGCCTCGGGACTGGCTGCGGCCGTGGTCGAACGGGCCTGGGAAGGCAAAACCGAAGTGGTGGGACTGTGCGCCGGGCTGCAAATGCTCGGTGAGACCGTACGCGATCCGCTCCATCTGGAGTCGGACCGGGGTGTGGAGGCGGGACTGGGACTGCTTGCCCTGGCCACGGAACTCGCGGCCGAAAAAACCCTGGCCGTGACCCGGGGCGTGCATGTCCCCTCGGGCCAGCCCGTCGCCGGCTACGAGATCCACCATGGCCAAACCCGGACCACGGGGGCGGCCACGGTTCTTTTCACGCGCCAGGACGACGGCGTGCCCCTCGGCCACGGCCACCCCGAACTGCCGGTCTGGGGCAGCTACCTGCACGGCATGTTCGACGCGGACGGATTTCGCCGGCTGTGGCTGGACGGCCTGCGCGCCCGGCGCGGCCTGCCCCTGATCGTCACGCCCACGCCCTACGACCTGGACCCGGCCCTCGATCGCCTGGCCGATGTCCTGGAGCGACATCTGGACCTGCGGACGTGCCTCGACCTGCCCGGTTGGCGGCACGGCTGAGCAATCCGTCCTCCGGGACCGGCCGTTCTGGCGGCGCCAAGGCGCGCGAGCTGCTTGTCTTTTGCAAAAACCGTTGAGGCTTTTGGAAAAAACCGCTTCAGGGCCGATTGCGGGGAGCAGCGGCGGCGTCCCGGGGCTCGTGCCTTGCCCGGAAAGCGTCCCCAGGCGGAAGGTGAAAGATTCCCGGTCGTTTGATTTTTCCAAAAGCCTCGGCGGTGTGGAAGGATGCTAGCTGGAGGCGGAACCGGAGCTGGGGGCCGAAGGACCCGACGCGGTGGACGTGCTGCCGGCGCAGGAGGAGCAACCCCCGGTCGATCCGGCCGAGGCGCAGGGCGTGGTCTCGCTCGTGGCGCTCTTGTCCGCGTGATGGGTCTTGCCGTTGCCGCCGGCGGCGCTGCAACCGCCGTTGCTCTTGTAATCCGTAACGTACCAACCGGTCCCCTTGAGCACGAAGGACGTATTGGACATCATGCGCTTGGCCGTGCTCCCGCACTGCTCGCACGGCATCTCGTCCACGTCGAAATGCTTCTGCAACACCTCGAACTCGTGGCCGCATTTCTGGCAATGGTATTCGTAGATGGGCATCGTTTCCTCCCCTGTCGGCTCGTTTACCGGCCTGGCCGGGCGCAAACAACTGGTCTTTCGGTCCGGCTTTGTCAAGGCCCGGTCACGCATCCCGCCGCTTAGGGCCCTGTTAGCACTCGCACGTGCCGAGCGCCAAAAACGATAAGCAGTTCTCCCCCCCAGTCAAGGGGCGGCCGGAAGGGATAATGCCGTGGATTTTCCGACGGCCTTCGCGTATCCCGGCCACATCCCGGGAGAGTTCCATGCCGAACCAAAAAAAGGCGACCCTTTTGAGCCTCGTCACGGTGGCCATGTGGTCCACCGTGGCCACGGCCTTCAAGCTGGCCTTGGCCCGGCTCGACGTCCTCCAACTGCTGCTTTTCGCCAGCCTGACCTCGACCCTGGTCCTGCTGGCGGTCCTGGCCGTCCGGGGGCAGCTTTCGCTGCTGCGGGCCATGACGCGTCGGCAATGGCTGTATTCGGCCCTGCTCGGCGCCCTCAACCCGTTCCTCTACTACTGCGTCCTCTTCAAGGCCTACGCCCTGCTCCCGGCCCAGGAAGCCCAGGCCATCAACTATACCTGGGCCATCACCCTGACCCTGCTCGCCATTCCCCTGCTCGGCCAGCGGCCGCGCGGCCGCGATCTCCTGGCCACCCTCGTGAGCTATGCCGGGGTGGTGGTCATCGCCACCCGGGGCGACCTAGCCGCACTTCATTTCGCCAGCCCCGCAGGCGTGGCCCTGGCCCTGGTCTCCACGGTCATCTGGGCCCTGTACTGGATCGCCGGCGCCCGGGACGACCGGGACCCGGTGGCCGGATTGTGCGCCAATTTCCTGTGCAGCCTGCCTGTGACCCTGGCCGCCGTGCTGCTCGTCTCAAGTCCCCTGCCCGGCAGCCTGACCGGTCTTTTGGGCGCGGTCTACGTGGGCGTGTTCGAGATGGGGCTCGCCTTCGTCACCTGGCTCACGGCCCTGCGCCTGGCCGAAAACGCCTCCCGGGTGGCCAACCTCATCTTCCTGTCACCGGTGGTCTCCCTGGTGCTCATCCATTTCGTGGTCGGCGAACCCATTGCCCCTTCGACCATCCTCGGCCTGGCCTGCATCCTGTCCGGCCTGGCCCTGCAACGCCTGCGCCGGGACTGATCGCCCCGGACGGGTTTCCAAAGGGCCGCGCCCTTTGGCCGCCGGAGGCGTCCCCCCCTCCCCCATCCTGCATCCACAACACGAACACGCCGCCGCGACCACCGGGGTCGCCCCGGCGGCCGTGCGGACAGGTTCGTGAGGATGCGGAAGGGGGAAACGCGCGCTCAGCGCAGGTTCTGACGAACCCAGGACACGATGGCGTCGGCGCTACGCGCGCCGGAAACCCGGGCCACTTCGAGACCGCCCTTGAACAGGATCAGGGTGGGCACGCCCTGGATGCGCAGGCGATCGGCCGTGGCCTGCTCGTCCTGGGTATCGCACTTGGCCAGGATCACCCGGGGATGGAGCATGGCCGCGGCCTGATCGAAGGCCGGAGCCATGGCTCGGCAGGGCGCGCACCAGGGCGCCCAGAAGTCCACCAGCACGGGCAGATCGCTTTTGGCGATGAAGGTCTCGAAGCTGGCGTCGGTTAAATGCGCGGGATGGGGAGCCAACAACGGAGCGTGGCACTTGCCGCAGATCGGCCCGCTGTCCAGCCGACCGGTCTGGACCCGGTTGACGGCCAGACAGCTGGGGCACACAGCATGGATGGAGTCGGACATGACAACCTCCCCTGGCAGAATTGCGCCAGACTTTCGGCGTTTATTATAAGCACTCCCGCGATTTTTGCCAGCCGTTCCTTGACCCCGGGCGCGCGGTGGGTATCCTGGGCGGACATCCCCGACCCGAACCCGGAGACGTCCGTGCGCGCCTGCGACCTTCCCCGCCCCCCGACCCGCCTGGAACGGCTGCGACGGTTTGCGCCCCGCATCCTGCCCTTTCTCACCTGGTGGCCGCTGGTCAACCGGCGCACCGTGCGCGCCGACCTGTGGGCCGGTCTCACCGGCGCGGTCATTGTCCTGCCCCAGGGCGTGGCCTTCGCGGCCATCGCCGGCCTGCCGCCGGAATACGGCCTGTACGCGGCCATGGTGCCGGTCATCGTGGCCGCCCTGTTCGGCTCGTCGTTCCACCTCATCTCAGGACCGACCACGGCCATCTCCCTGGTGGTCTACGCCAATGTCTCCCAGCTGGCCGCTCCGGGCAGCCCGGATTTCATCCGGCTCATACTGGCCGTCACCGTGCTGGCCGGCTGCGTCCAATTCGCCCTGGGCCTGGCCAGGCTTGGCGGCGTAGTCAATTTCGTGTCCCATTCCGTGGTCACCGGCTTCACGGCCGGGGCCGGCATTCTCATCGCCACCAGTCAGCTCGGACATTTTTTCGGGTTACACCTGCCGCGCGGCGGCTCGTTTCTGGAGACCTGGGCGGCATTTGTCGGCCAGTTGCCGACGGTGCACTTCCGGGAGACGGCCATTGCCGCCGCGACCTTGCTGGTGGCCCTGGTCGTGCGCCGGCTGTGGCCCAAGGCGCCGGCCCTGCTGCTCGCCATGTGCGCCGGCGGCCTGGTCTGCCAGTTCCTCGACGGCCCGGCCCACGGCGTCAGGATGCTCGGTGCCCTGCCCGACCGGCTGCCGTCCTTTTCCCTGCCGGAAATCGATCTGGACACCTTCCGGGTCCTTTTCCCCGGCGCCCTGGCCGTGGCCATGCTCGGCCTGGCCGAGGCGGTCTCCATCGCCCGGGCCGTGGCCTCGCGCTCCCAGCAGCACATCGACAACAGCCAGGAATTCGTCGGCCAGGGCCTGGCCAACATCCTGGGCGGATTCTTTTCGGCCTATGCCTCGTCCGGGTCGTTCACCCGCACCGGCGTCAATTACGAAGCCGGGGCGAAAACCCCGCTGGCGGCGGTGTGCTCGGCCCTGTTCCTGGCCGGCATCGTGCTGCTCGTGGCGCCGGTGACGGCCTATCTCCCCATTGCGGCCATGGCCGGGGTCATCATGCTGGTCGCGGCCGGCCTGTTCGATGCCCGGGCCATCCGGGCCATTATCCGCACGGACCGGGCCGAGGCCGGGGTGTTGGCGGCCACGTTTTTGGCCACGCTGTTCGTGGAGCTCGAATTCGCCATCTACGCCGGGGTGATCCTGTCCCTGCTGCTGTACCTGCGCCGCACGAGCCATCCGCACTTCATCACCCTGGCCCCGGACCCCGGTTCGCCCCACCGGCCCCTGGTCAACGCCCGCCGCCACGGCCTGGCCGAGTGCCCGCAGATCATGCTGTTGCGGCTGGACGGTTCGATTTTTTTCGGCGCGGTCAACCATATCGCCGAGGAGCTCCACCGCATCACCGACGCCAGCCCCGAACAGTACCACATCCTCATCGTGGGCTCGGGCATCAACTTCGTGGACGCCGGCGGCTGCCACATGCTCTTCCACGAAGCCGGCGCCATGAAGCTCTCGGGCCGCATGATCTCGTTCTGTTCGCTCAAAAGCGAGGTCCTGGATCTGCTCACCCGGGGGGGCTGTCTTGCGCGCATCGGTCAGGACAACGTCTTTCGCAACGAAGACGAGGCCATTGCCGGCATCGTGGGCCGGCTCGACCCGGAACGCTGCGGCTGCTGCCGGAACCGGGTGTTCCTGGAATGCACCGGCCGCCCCGGCGGCGAAGCGTCGCCGGATTGAGGCCGAGGCCCTAGCGGTTGGCGAAATGGCGGCCCATGAGCAGGGCGACGAAGGTCGCCAGGTAGACCTGGCCGATCAGGGATTCGTAGGCAGCCAGGATGCGGGCCAGATCCGAGACCGGGACAATATCGCCGAAACCGGCCGTGGTCAGGGTGGTGACGCTGAAATAATACAGCGCCATGTACGGCTGGCCACCGTGGGTGACCGGATAGTGGATGGCCGCCGGGTCGATCAGCAGCGTCAGGGCATAGAGCTGGGTCCAGAAGCCGGCCATGAGCAGATAGATGATGATGCCGGCCATGATGGTATCGATCGTGACCGCCTTCTTGCGAAACAGCTGGCCCAACATGAAAACGATCAGCAGAAACAGAAACAGGGCATGGCCAGTCACGGCCGAGGCCAGGCAAAACCCTCCCTGGAACAGCATGCTGAGCCCCGACAGCCCCAGGGCGACCAGACCCACGACCAGATTGAGCCGGGCCACGAGAGATCGCTCCTGGGCCAGCAGAAACACAAAACCCAGGAGATACATGGCCAGCAGCACCACCGGGGTGAACATGATCGCGCGGCGGCCCCCCCAGAGTACGAGCACGATGTGGGCCAGCAGGATGATGCCCACGGTCGCGGAATACTTGTGGGGGGCCAGGGCCGTGCCCAGGCGGCCGAAAAAGGAGTCGGTCACGGGCGGCGCCTGGGAGGACATGACGGTCGGGGAGGGTTAGGAGTGGCCGGGACGTTTTTTGAGACAGGCCGGACAGATGCCGTAGAGGTAGAGCTTGTGGCCGGTCAGGGCGAAGCCGTGCCGGGCCGCCACCTCTTCCTGCAGGCGTTCGATGGCCGGGTCCACCACCTCCACGTTGACGCCGCACTCCTCGCAGATGAGATGGTCGTGATGGCTCTGGCCGTAGAGGATCTCGTACCGCATGGCCCCGTCGCCGAATTCCACGGCCTTGGCCAGGCCGGCATCGGCCAGCAGCTTCAAGGTCCGGTAAACCGTGGCCTGGCCGATGCTGGGATGCTCCCGCTTGACCTTTCGGTAGAGCTCCTCGGAGGTGGCATGCCCGTGTTCGACCAAAAACACCTCCAGAATCTGGCGGCGCTGGGGGGTCATCTTGAGCTTCTTGCGGGCGATGAACTCCGCGAAAATGGCGAAAGGATCCTTCATGGCGGACGTAAACCCAATGCGGTTAAGGTGAGGCGAAGCGCGAACGGGCGCCCGGCACGCGTCCGTATGGCGAGCCGAACCCATGCCCTCTCCCGGCTTGTGCCTGAATCCCTTTATACGGCAAACCGTTTCCCGTGCAAGTCCGCAAACGCGTTTGCCCCGGACCTTAGGCCGCGCAGCTTTTGACCGAGGCCACCAGGGTCGGGATGTCGAGGATAAGGGACATGGTGCCGTCGCCGTTGATGGTGGCCCCGGAAATGCCCGCCACCGAGCCGATGTAGCCGCCAAGGCTCTTGATGACCGTCTGCTGCTGGCCCATGACCTGGTCCACGGCGATGCCGGCCCGTTCGCCCTCGAAGCGGGTGACCACGACCTGTTCGATGGCCGGCGGCTGGCCGGTCAGCTCGAAGGCTTCGCGCAGGCGGATGTAGGGCACGATCTCGCCGCGCAGCTGGATGGACCGCCCCCGGCCGCTTGCCTGCACCCGTTCCCGGGGCAGCTCCACGCATTCCTCCACCAGGGACAGGGGAATGATGTAGCGGTCGTCGCCGGCCTTGATCTGGAGTCCGTCGATGATGGCCAGGGTGAGCGGCAGCCGGATGGTGATGCGGGTGCCGCGTCCGAGTTCGCTGTGGACCTCGATCTTGCCCCGCAGCGAATCCATGCTCCGCTTGACCACGTCCATGCCCACGCCCCGGCCCGAGACGTTGGTGATCTTTTCCGCCGTGGAAAAGCCGGGCAGGAAGATGAGGTTGTAGATTTCGCTGTCGGAGAGCCGGACATCGGCCGGAATGAGGCCTTTTTCCACGGCCTTGGCCCGGATGCGTTCGGGGTCCATGCCCCGGCCGTCGTCGGTGATGGACAGCAGCACTTCGCCGCCCGCGTGCTCGGCCGCGAGCACGATGGTGCCGGCCTCGGGTTTGCCCGCGGCCAGACGGTCGGCCGGGGGCTCGATGCCGTGGTCGATGCTGTTGCGTAGCAGGTGCACCAGAGGATCGTTGAGCTGCTCGATGACGGTCTTGTCGAGTTCGGTCTCCCCGCCCTCGGTCACGAGCTCGATGGACTTGTGCATTTCCGAGGACAGATCGCGCACCAGCCGGCGGAACCGGCTGAACGTGGTGCCGATGGGCAGCATGCGGATGCCGAGGGTATTGTCGCGCAGCTCGTTGGAAAGCCGCTCGATCTCCTCGGCCACGCCGGTCAGGGACGGATGCCCCAAGACCGAGGCGAGCTGGGTGAGCCGGGCCTGGGCAATGACGAGTTCGCCCACCAGGTTGACCAGATCGTCGAGCTTGGCCGCATCCACGCGCAGGCTCTGCATGGCCTCTTTTTTCGGGGCGGCCGGACGGCGCGGTTCGGTCGTGGCGACCTTTTGCGCGGCGTCGGATCGGACAACCCCAATTGGCTTGGCCGGCGCGACCGGGGAGGTCGGAGGCGTTGGAGCAGCCTGGGGTGTGGGGCGCGCCGGAGCCTGTTCGGGCGGCTGGGCCGCAACCGGATTCGGGGCCGGCTCGGGCGTCTTGGGCAGGGACGATTCGGGCGCGGGTCGCGGCCGGGGCACCGGCGCGGCCAAGGCCCCACCAGCGGCGTCGGCCGGCTCGATGGTGACATCGTCGGGATTTTCCAAAAAAAGAAAGACGTCGCGCAGGGCGTTGTCGCCGTCCTCGCCCGGGATGGAGCACGTGGCCTCGAATCGCAGGGAACAATCGTCCGGGTCGAGAGCGGCCAGTTCCGGCAGCCCGGACAGATCGCACTGCACGCGCACCTGGCCGAGGGTGCGCACCTCGTCGAGCAGGGCCAGGGGATCGGTGCGGGTCAGGTGGCCGGGATCGGACGGCGCGTACCGCAACTGCCAGTTCTGGCAGGTGGCCCCGTTTCCGGCCGGAGCGCATTCCGGGGTGCAGGCCGGGGTGCAGGCCGGGGTGCAGGCCGCTTCCGGTTCCTTGGCCGCGGACGGCTGGGCCGCCTCGGGCAGGTCCGGGGCGCGCAGCAAGGCCTTGAGGCGCTCGCCCAACCCGCCGTCATCGGCGGTCTCCGGGTCCGCTCCCTCGGCCAGCATGGCCGAAAACCGGTCCTTGGCCAAAAAGGCCACATCAAGCAGATCCTTGCTCACCCGGCGCCAGCCGCCGCGCACATGGTCGAACAGGGATTCCAGGTTGTGGGCCAGGGTTACGACCCGGCCCAGGCCGAACATGTCGCAGGCCCCCTTGAGGGTATGCACGGCCCGAAACACCCGGTCGACCTGGCTTGTGTCCTCGGGCGACTTTTCCAGTTCCAGCAACGCCCCGTCGAGTTCGGCGAGGTTTTCCATGACTTCTTCCTGGAAAAGGGCGCGAGTCTCGTCGTCAAATACCATCATGCCTCCGGAATGGGCCTGAACCATGCCACCCGTCAGGGGTCGCGCACACCGAACGGCACGGGCAGGCCCGCGCCGCAGCCATCCCGCCGGAGGAAGATCTGGTCCGTCCACCGGCGGGCCTAGCCGCAGTATAGGCGTTGGCGTACGGCTTGCAAAGCGCGAAAACGCGGCGCAGCCGGGCATTTTCCCTAAGCGATCGTGACCTCCGGACACAAATACACGTCCTGGATGGCCTGGAGCAGGGCCACGCCGTCGGCCATGGGCCGCTGGAAGGCCTTGCGGCCGGAAATAAGCCCCATGCCGCCGGCGCGCTTGTTGATGACCGCCGTGCGCACGGCATCGGCCAGATCCGCCTTGCCCGAGGCACCGCCGGAATTGATCAGCCCGATGCGGCCCATGTAGCAGCTCGCCACCTGGTAGCGCGTGAGATCGATGGGATGATCGGTGGTCAGTTCGCTGTAGACGCGCTTGTCGGTCTTGCCGAAGCCGATGGCCGTATAGCCGCCATTGAGGGTGGCCTGCTTCTGCTTGACGATGTCGGCGCCGATGGTCGCGGCCAGATGGTTGGCCTGGCCGGTCAGGTCGGCG
>Ga0268360_1003001_pt1 | contig 11555 bp, 10 predicted proteins | sample BioMet11_FD_192465 | JGI IMG/M metagenome (GOLD analysis project Ga0268360, IMG submission 192465) | Sewage microbial communities from Oakland, California, United States - Biofuel 11 (Illumina Assembly) | ecosystem: Engineered > Wastewater > Sewage > Unclassified | place: USA: California... | reverse complement strand
CAGTTATGCAAATAACTGATGCCTGATACAGAAAGGGTTTGAAAACACTCGAGCCGTATGAGGGGAAACTTTCAAGTACGGTTCCTAGGGGAGAAAGGAGGAGCAATCCTCCCGACTTACCCAACAAATACGCATTTTAATAGACTATCTGTTTTTTGAATAGATCCCCTTTCCAGGGTTCATCAAGAATATTGACATTAACCTTTTCTATCCCGCCAGCATTCAAGACTTTTCGCCGGATCTGGTCCTTGAGGTACTCAATCAGAGGGCAGGCGCTTGTTGTCAATACAAGGTTTATATCTACATTTGACCCTTCGATTATTACTTCCTTTACCAGGCCCAGTTTGACAATATCCATCCCTACTTCAGGGTCGACTATTTCTTTTAGGAGGGAATAAATTTGCTCATCTTTAAGTATTGTTCCTTGTGGAGTTTTTCCGTGTCCGGAAACTAACTCTTCATGCGCCTTAAATTGCTCTTCCAACCTGCTCAACCGGTCAAGCATCTGGCTTATCACTAGAAGTGCTGGATCCGGTAGCTTATTATGATCTAATGGTCCTGTATATACGGATTTTTCTGGCCCTGTAATCCGCGCAGGGACACCAACTGCAGTAGCTCCTGGCGGAACTGCCCGGATCACAACTGAGCCGGAGCCAATTTTAGCACCTTTTCCAACAGTGATTGGCCCAAGTACAGATGCTCCTGAACCAATAACCACGTCATTTTCAATAGTAGGGTGACGTTTTGTCTTTTCCAGAGCTGTCCCGCCTAATACAACTCCCATATATATCAAAACGTCATCTCCTACCTCAGCAGTTTCTCCGATCACCACTCCGGACCCGTGGTCTATGAAAACTCGCCTTCCAAGCTTTGCCCCGGGATGGATTTCAATACCTGTTAACATCCTGGAAATGTGAGAGAGCAGCCGGGCCAGAAAATAAAACTGTCTCTCCCAGAGAAAATGAGATACCCGATGTATCCAGACGGCGTGCAGGCCAGGATAACAGCAGATTACCTCAAGCGTAGACCTTGCTGCGGGGTCTTTTTTAAAAACGGTCCTGATATCTTCCCTGATTACCATTCGAAATCTTCCGGTATTAATTGTCAAATCAAACGGTCAGCCAGCTTTAGAGAAATCATTCAAACAATTGCTGGTCAACAGTCAAGCAGTTACTGGCAAATCAGTCAAAGAGGTCAGTGCTCAGATAACGCTCTCCCGTATCTGGTAAAATTACAATAATGGTTTTCCCGCTCATTTCTTCCCTGGCTGCTACCTGAAGTGCAGCATAGGTAGCAGCGCCTGAGGATATGCCTGCAAGGATGCCTTCTTCCTTTGCCAGGCGCCGGGATGTTGCAGCGGCATTGTCTCCGGTTACTTTGATCACTTCATCAATAAGGTCAAGCTGAAGTACATCAGGAACGAAACCTGCACCGATACCCTGGATTTTATGTGGTCCAGGGCTTCCGCCGCTGAGCACGGGAGATTCGGCAGGCTCGACTGCAATTGCCTTAAAAGCAGGTTTCCGTTTTTTAATTATGCTGGCAATGCCTGTGATAGTTCCGCCTGTTCCAACGCCTGCTACAATAGCATCTGCTTTGCCGTCCGTATCTCTCCAGATCTCCTGAGCTGTTGTCAGCTGGTGGATTTCAGGGTTTGCAGGATTCTGAAATTGCTGGGCTATAAAGTAAAGTTCAGGGTCGTCGGCAGCCATCTGCTCGGCTTTATTGACTGCTCCTTTCATTCCTTCCATTCCGGGGGTTAGAACCAGCTCTGCTCCCAGGGCTGTCAGCAGTTTTCTTCTTTCTACTGTCATTGTTTCAGGCATAACCAGTATGAGCTTATAGCCACGGGCAGCGCAGACGCAGGCGAGTCCTATGCCGGTATTGCCGCTGGTTGCTTCAACAATAGTGGTACCCTTTTTGATTTTACCTGCAAGTTCGGCTTCTTCAACCATTGACAACCCTATTCTGTCCTTCACACTTCCCATAGGATTAAAGGACTCGATTTTAGCTAACACATCCGCATGCAAACCTTCTGTTATGCGGTTTAACCTGACAAGAGGCGTATTACCAATTGTCCAGGTTATATCGGAATATATTCGTCCCATATTATCTATTGTCTCCTTACCTGCGTCTGCTGCGTGCTTGTTTCGTTCAGATTCAGTATGGTTTTTAATTCGTTTTATGTTAGAAGCTGTCACCATGCAATTTTTTTCACTCGAACCTTTTTCAGGCCTCGTCATAGTTTCTCAAATTACGCTTTAATCCACCTGAAACTCTGAATTTTTGAGCTACAAGTACTGCTGCAACATGCAGGTAATTTGCAGGAAATTCACAATTGTGAATCAACCTTATGTTAAATATAGTTATCGAGAAATTTCGTTATTGAATTTCGAGAAATTTCGTTATTGAATCTCGAGAAATTTCGTTATTGAATCTCGAGAAATTTCGTTATTGAATCTCGAGAAATTTCGTTATTGAAAAAACATGCCTGAAAACTGAATAAGATCTTACGACAGGTGTAGAAAAACAGTAGAAGACTCGATAAAAGCCGGTTTTATGTTTCAGCTTTTTCTAGATTTTCCGCTTCATCTTCCTTATTATCACCAGCTTGTTTTTCCGACCCGCAACCACTATTGCACTTATTTTCAATTCCTCTGGCACTTACACAGATATCACAAACCCTTATTACAAAGTCAGAGACATTGTTATCGATCAAATCCTGAGCAAGTTTTTCAATCAATTCTTTCGTCTCGCCCTGGAACTCAATCCTGTAGCCTCTTTTTCCCGAAATGTACTGGGAAACTGCCGACGGGGCAATCCCCAGCAACTTTGCAGACGCTGCCTGTGACTGTCCTTTTTTTACAAGTTCGATTGCAAGACTGGCCCTTATTGCGGGAACCAGATCCCACACAATTTTCTGACATGGAGTTTCCACAGTTATCATCACTTTTTGAGATTTTACAATTGAAAATGAATATATCGTATATGCATATAAATTATGGTCATTCAGAAAAATAGTAATGAGTACCGCATGGGCAACAGGAGAAAGAAAAATTTTGAGGAACCTGCTTGATTTTTAACAATTTTCCTAATTCTATGTAAATTATTGGGGTTTTCTCCTGCATATCTCTAAGTTTTCCCGCAGAATTCTACGATAAAACTTAAATAGTCTTGATGCCATGGATATTCACAATTGTGAAGGTGTGAGTGTGACCATTGAAAACAAGACCATTTACATGGACAACTCTGCTACAACTCCTGTAAGGAGAGAAGTTGTCGAAGAGATGCTTCTCTACCTGACCGAGAATTTTGGAAACCCTTCTTCTATCTATGAGATCGGAAAAATCTCAAAACATGCAATAGACAAAGCAAGAACAAAGGTTGCCAACGCTCTCGGGGCCGAAGAAAACGAGATATATTTCACATCCGGAGGCACGGAATCCGATAACTGGGCAATTAAGGGCATAGCCTTTGCAAACCGGAATAAAGGAAAACACATAATCACTTCTTCTATCGAACACCACGCAGTTCTGCATACCTGTTCCTGGCTAGAAGGGCAGGGCTTTGAGGTAACATACTTACCTGTTGACAAATATGGAATGGTATCCCCTGAGGAGTTGAAGAAGGCAATTCGAGACGATACTATCCTTATTTCCATAATGCTTGCAAACAACGAAATAGGCACAATCCAGCCTGTCGAAGAAATCGGAAAAATTGCGAAAGAGAACCGGATCTATTTCCATACGGACGCTGTGCAGGCAATAGGCCATGTTCCTATCGATGTTAAAAAAATGAATATCGATCTTCTCTCACTTTCAGGACATAAGTTTGAAGGCCCAAAGGGCTGTGGAGCTCTTTACATTCGAAAAGGGACAAAAATAGATATCCTTCTGCACGGTGGGGCTCAGGAAAGAAAGCGCAGGGCCGGAACCGAGAATGTCCCTTCCATTGTGGGGCTTGGAAAAGCTATAGAGCTTGCAACAGCCGAAATTGAGGAATCCAATAACACTCTGTTGGAGCTGAGAGAGCGCCTTATCAAAGGACTTCTGAAAATCCCGAAAACCCATCTCAATGGGCATCCTACACAGAGGCTTGCAAATAATGTAAATGTCACATTTGAATACATAGAGGGCGAATCACTTCTGCTGCTACTGAACGCAAAAGGAATTTTCGCATCTACCGGAAGTGCATGTAATTCTTCTTCTCTCGAGCCTTCTCACGTGCTTACAGCTTGCGGAGTCCCGCACGAAATCGTTCACGGTTCACTAAGACTTAGCCTCGGAAGGATGAATTCCGAAAAAGATGTGGACAGGGTACTTGAGGCTGTACCTGATATCGTACAGAAACTGAGAAATATGTCTCCTCTGACCCCTAAAGAGTACAGGACTATTTGAGGGGCAACCGTTTACGATATTGAATAAACTGAAGTCGTTTTTAAAAGTTTTGAATATTTTTGAGTAACCGAAAACTAAGAGCCTGTAATTGAAAAGTAACACTGGAGGACAACTCATGGACTACAGCCTTAAAGTAATGGATCATTTTTCAAACCCGAGAAACATGGGAAGCATCGAGAACAGTGACGGCGTAGGAGAGGTCGGAAACGCGAAGTGTGGAGATATAATGAAAATCTACCTCAAGGTCGAGAATGATCGGATTGTGGATGTAAAATTCCAGACCTTCGGGTGCGGAGCTGCAATTGCATCAAGCAGTATGGCAACTGAAATGATTAAGGGAAAAACCCTGGAAGAAGCCTGGAAACTTTCAAATAAAGCCGTTGCAGAAGCCCTTGATGGCCTTCCTCCGATTAAAATGCACTGTTCAATGCTTGCAGAAGAAGCGATCCATGAGGCAATTAATGATTATCTAAAGAAAAAAGGGCTTGAGCCATGGGATGAATAATCCCGGCTCTTATGGCCGATCCTGGAAACTATAGTACATTGAAATCCCGGAGCACATAAATGGAGAAATATACAGCAGAGAAATATACCAGGCAGATAATGCTTTTTGGGGAAGAAGGTCAGGAAAAGTTAAGGAAAGCAACAGTGTTTGTTATCGGAGCAGGAGGGCTTGGGTCTCCGGTTTCCACTTACCTTGCAGTTGCAGGTGTTGGAAAAATAATACTTGCAGACTTTGATTCGGTAGAACTCAGCAACTTTAACAGGCAATTTCTCCATCATGAAAAGGATGTCGGAAGAGAAAAGACCACATCCGCAGAGGAAAAGCTCCTTTCCCTTAATCCGGAAATTAAAGTCGAGACTATCAAGGAAAAAATCACGGCTGAGAATGCAGGCTCAATAGTTCCTCCATGTGATATTATAATAGACGCTCTTGATAATTTTGATACAAGGCATGTGCTGAACAGGCTTGCAGTGGAACGGAATATACCCCTGGTTCATGGGGCAGTCTCAGGCTACAGAGGCCAGGCAACAACGGTAATTCCGGGAAAGACACCATGCCTTTGCTGTATCTTTCCAACCTCCTTTAAAAAAGAAGTATTTCCGGTACTTGGAACTACTCCGGGAGTAATAGGAACTATTCAGGCTAATGAAGCGATTAAATATCTGACAGGGCAGGGAGAGCTGCTGGAAAATCGCCTTTTGTTATGGGACGGGCTTTCATGCTCTTTCAGTGAACTGAAGATTAATAAATCAGAAAACTGCCCGGTCTGTGGAGTTAATAAAAGAAAATGAACTTATTCCTGAATTAATCTTTCACCTTTCTTCATTTACTCCTTAATTCATCATTTATCCTTTATTACTCCTTAATTCATCATTTATCCTTTATTAACTTTTTAAATTCATCATTGTCCCTTTATTCAGTGCTTAAATTTTACATTATCCTTTCATTGATTACGCCCTGGAGTATAAGGAACACTCCCTGCAATATAAGGAATAGATCGTTATGGAAAACGAGTTAATTATAGAAGAGATAAAAAAACTTAAAGTCGAAAGGAATGCAGTTATCCTTTCCCACTTTTACACTCGCGGCGAAGTTCAGGAAGTTGCGGACTTTATAGGGGATTCGCTTTCCCTATGCAAAGCTGCAGTTAGTTCAAAAGCTGATGTTATAGTTTTTGCAGGCGTTCACTTTATGGCAGAATCTGCAGCAATAATTTCTCCTCAGAAGACAGTCCTCTTACCCGTACCCGATGCAGGTTGCCCTATGGCTGATATGGCTACTGCTGAGTCTCTGAGGGCTGCAAAAGAAAAACATCCCGAGGCTGCAGTCGTGTGCTATGTAAACAGTTCGGCAGCCGTAAAAGCTGAATCAGATATATGCTGTACGTCTGCAAATGCAATAAATGTGGTAAATTCAATTGAGGAACAGGAGATTATATTTATTCCGGACAAAAACCTGGGAGCTTTCGTATCCCTTCATACTGATAAAAAGATACATCTCTGGCCAGGATTCTGTCATGTTCATGACAATATCAGTGAGGAAAATCTAGAAGAATTGAAAAAACTTCATCCTGATGCTGAGTTTCTTGCACATCCAGAATGCAGGCCTGAAGTCCTGAAATTTGCAGACCGGGTTCTCAGTACCTCAGGAATTGTGAATGAGGTTGAAAGTTCAGGTTCCACGGAATTCATAATCGGAACCGAAAGGGAAATTGTTAGAAACCTGAAAAGGAGATACCCGGGTAAGAAGTTCTATCCTGCTTCAGAGAAGGCTTTTTGCTACAATATGAAGAAAATAACCCTTGAGGCTATCCTGAACAGCTTGCAGAATATGGAATATGAAATCCATGTCCCGGAAAATATAAGGGTCAAAGCCAAAAGAACCCTGGACAGGATGCTTGAGATTAACAGATCCTGAAATTTAAATGGCAGGGGAAAAAATCAAGGGCTTCAGACTTTTTTTCCTTAACTTTTCACGGAAATTTTTTAACAAAAAAATTTTCCGGGACTTTCAAATTCCCACATGTTTTATTATTACAAATAATTATTTATACTATAATTTATTATTATAGGTAATTGTCTGTATTAACATCTATTACTTAATAGGTAGTTATTTATATTAGATTCACGATTGTGAACAAACAATCACAATTGTGAACAAATGTAAGAAGATTGTGAATACATACAAAAAGAGATAAGCGTCAGGATGGCAGAGTGGTGATGCTTCCGGCTGCAACCCGGAATTATGTGAGTTCGATTCCCACTCCTGATTTGTCCAAAAGGTAAAAAGAAGTTTAATAAAGTTGGTTAAAGTCGAATAAAGACGACTAAAAAGATGCTGAGAAATAGCCTGGCGGGGTAGTAAAGAAATTTGGGCTGGAGATGAAATATAATGACGGATGAAAACAGAAATCGGAACGAAAAAGAAGGCAAGGAAAATCAGGAAAGTCAGACAACAGCAAATCTGGAAAAAAAGAAGGTTGAAAGCCTTGGAGTTTCTACCCTTGCTGTGCATGCAGGTGCAAAACCTGATCCGGCTACAGGAGCAAGGTCAGTTCCGATTTATCAGACTGCAGCATATGTATTTAAGGACGCTGATGAAGCTGCCGATCTTTTCGGGCTCAGGAAAGAAGGTAATATTTATACCCGCCTTATGAACCCCACAACCGATGTCTTTGAAAAAAGAATCGCTGCTCTTGAAGGAGGCATAGGTGCCCTTGCAGTAGCCTCAGGAATGGCTGCAATCACAACTGCGCTTCTCACTTTTACAAAACCGGGAGACGAGATCGTTTCAGGGGATAAGCTTTACGGAGGGACCTATGAGCTTTTTAATTATACTTTCCCCAGGCTAGGAAGGACTGTAAAATTTGTAGACGTGGATAAGCCTGAAGAATTCAAAAATGCAATCTCAGAAAAAACAAAAGCCTTTTATGTGGAATCGATAGGAAACCCCGGGCTTAACATTCCTGATTTAGAAAAACTCGCAGAGATTGCTCATGCCGCAGGAATTCCCCTTGTCTTGGACAATACGGTTTCTCCTCTGATCTTAAGGCCAATTGAACATGGAGTTGATATTGTTGTGTACTCGGCGACCAAATTCATTGGCGGCCACGGGACTTCCATAGGAGGAGTAATTGTTGACTCCGGAAACTTTGACTGGAACCCTGAAAAATTCCCTGAAATCTGCGAGCCTGATCCCGGATACCACGGCCTGAAGTATAAGGAAGCCTTTGGAAAGGCCGCTTTCATTGCAAAAGCCAGAGTGCAGTTTATAAGGGATACCGGAGCGTGTATTTCTCCTTTTAACTCTTTCCTGTTCACACTTGGACTTGAGACTCTCCCCCTTAGAATGAAAAAACACTGTGATAACGCCCTGGAGATTGCAAGATTTCTGGAAAATCATCCAAAGGTTTCCTGGGTTTCGTATCCTGGGCTTGAATCCCACTGCAGCTATGAGCTTGCGAAGAAATATCTTAAATCAGGGTACGGCGCACTAATAGGATTTGGAATCAAAGGCGGAGAGAGGGAATGCAAAAAGTTTATTGAAGGGCTTGAGATCTTTTCCCACCTTGCAAATATCGGGGATGCAAAAAGCCTTGTAATCCATCCGGCTTCAACCACCCATGAACAGCTATCAAAGGAAGAGCAAGCAGACTGTGGAGTAACTGAGGACTTTATCAGGCTGTCTATAGGAATTGAAGATGCAAAGGACCTGATTTCTGATATCGAGCAGGCACTTTCCGAGGTATGAGTATGGAAATCTCAACCCAGGGTTCTTCTTTTAAAAACCTTTTTTCGGGAAGAAAAGGCCAGAATCTTGGGATAGTCCGTTCAATGAACTATGAAATTCCTGGAATTTTCAGGCTCGAAAGCGGAAAGACTCTATCCCATGTAAGGATAGAGTATGAGATGTATGGGAAGATGAACACGGATAAGAGTAACGTTATCCTGGTCTGCCATGCCCTTACAGGCGATGCCCATGCTGCCGGATTTCACGCAGACGACAAAAAGCCAGGCTGGTGGAACATTGTAATTGGCCCGAATAAGGCTTTTGACACGGAAAAATACTGCATTGTCTGTTCAAACATAATAGGAGGCTGTAAAGGTTCTACAGGTCCTTCTTCTATCAACCCTGAAACCGGAAAACCCTATGGTATTTCATTTCCTGTAATTACTATTGCGGATATGGTAAATGCCCAGAAGAAGCTTGTCGAGCACCTGGGAATAAAACAGCTTTTTGCAGTTGCAGGCGGCTCAATGGGTGGAATGCAGGTTCTTCAATGGACGGTTAGTTATCCTGAAATGATTAAAAAAGCAATTGCAATCGCAACAACCGCATCTTCAACCCCACAGCAAATTGCATTTGGGGCAATTGGAAGAAAAGCAATAACTGATGACCCGAAATGGAATAAGGGAAACTACTATGGGAAGGAAATCCCCGCACAGGGCCTGTCACTTGCCCGCATGATAGGTCATATCACATACTTAAGCGATGCTTCAATGCAAAAGAAGTTTGGAAGAGACCCGCAGACTGAAACAGGTCTGACCACATCTAAAACCGTCTCAGAAACATCTTCAGAAATCTTTCCTGATAGCGCGTCGTATTTTCAGGTCGAAAGCTACCTGAATCACCAGGGAAGTACCTTTACGAAGCGTTTTGATGCTAATTCCTATCTTTATATCACAAAAGCCGTGGATTTTTTTGACCTTTCAAAGAATGGCTCTCTTATCGAAGGTCTTTCCGGGATTACTGCAAAATACCTTGTGATTTCCATAACTTCAGACTGGCTCTATCCCCCTTACCAATCTCAGGAAATCGTATCTGCGCTTACTGCAAACGGGATTGATGCCAAATACGAGGAAATCAGGTCCCAGTACGGCCATGATGCCTTTTTGCTTGAAGAAGGACAGCTCAATTACATTATAAGGAGCTTTCTCTCACAGGTTCTTGTAAGCGATATCATGTACCAGAACTTCTATTCGGTTTCCAGAAACGAAACAATAGAGAACGCTTCAACCCTTATGGTAAAGAAAAAAGTAAACCATCTGCCTGTCGTATCCGAAGACGGAAAGCTTGAAGGTATAGTCACTTCCTGGGACATTACAAAAGCCGTAGCCTGCAAAATCACCGAACTGGATGAGATAATTACCCGCGACGTGAAATACGTATTCTCAGGCGATAAAATTGAGACTGCATCCTCAATAATGGAAGATTACTTGATTTCCGCGCTTCCTGTGATCGATTCTGAAAACAGAGTTATAGGTATGGTTACGAGTGAAAGCATAAGCGCGCTTATAGGAAGGTTTGGTTAATTTTGGGCGCTTTTTTAGTTTTTGATTGGAAATGTCTTTTACTTCACCCAGACCCATACAGGAATTTTGCCCTCATTAAGTAATTGTAACAAAATATATTGAGTAGTATTTTACATAAGTTGTTTCTATTTGTTATATATGCTTGAGGAAATTATTTCCAAAAAATATGACTTACTAAAACCTTTTCTTGATGAAAAAAGCAAACGTTTATTTGCAGCTTCAGAAGCCCTTAACATTGGTACAGGCAATATCAGCATAGTTTCTCGTGCAACGGGTATTTCTGAAAACACAATTAAAAAAGGTTGCAATGAACTGGAAAATGGCAAATCTCTTTCTGCTGATAAAATACGTGCTCCTGGAGGAGGTCGTAAAAAGAGTGTTGATAAAGACCCTACTCTTTTGTCCGATCTTGAAGCACTTATTGAACCAACAAGTCGAGGGGATCCGGAATCTTCTTTACGTTGGACTTGTAAAAGTCTTCGAAATTTAGCAGGAGAACTCCAGAATATAGGACATAAAGTAAGTCATGCAAGAGTTGCGGATATGCTTCGCATGCTTGGTTACAGCTTACAAGCTAATAAGAAAACCATCGAAGGAACTGAGCATCCTGATCGTAACAAACAGTTTGAGCACATAAATGAAAAATGTAAGCTATTTCAAGGTGAACATCAGCCCGTAATCTCGGTAGACACAAAAAAGAAAGAGTTGATCCTTTGCCAATTTCTTAATTAATGCTTTAATCTTAAATTAAAACCATTAAATTCCTCTTTTTAAGAAAAAATTACTTTTAATTACTTAGAGATTCAACCTTCTAAAAGCTCCTGGTGCTTTTATCAGTTCATGTCTTCCAACTTTAAAAGCCGTAAGTGCCGTAAGTAATGCAGCAATATTGCTTATTGACACATAAGTTTTGGCCCATACTTTTCCTCTTGTAGGCGTTTTTGATATATTGTATCCAACAACATCGTTTGAATTTTTTCTTTCAACAGTTGTTCTAATATTGTACAATTTTCCAAGCAATTTATGGTAAATTCTTGGTATGTATTTAGCTCTAAAGTGAGTTCCCTTTTCCGTTTTTAAGATATTTCCAGCACTATTTTTTCTTGCTGCTATGATTGGAATAAACCCTTTTTCAACTACGGTTTCGTTAGAAGGATGACTATCAGGTCCTGTGTCTGCTATCACAAAAAATGGTTTTACTGTTGTTGATTCCATACACTGGTTTATTGTATCCTGAAATATAGTGTTGTCATTTTTGCTAGCATTTACTGCATCCCAATAAATGGGTAAACCCCACCAACTATCAACAATACATGTATCAGTGTATCCTGTTCCTGATAA
>Ga0268360_1002999_pt1 | contig 11563 bp, 10 predicted proteins | sample BioMet11_FD_192465 | JGI IMG/M metagenome (GOLD analysis project Ga0268360, IMG submission 192465) | Sewage microbial communities from Oakland, California, United States - Biofuel 11 (Illumina Assembly) | ecosystem: Engineered > Wastewater > Sewage > Unclassified | place: USA: California... | reverse complement strand
CAGATAATGGCAATGCCTCCCTCAAATATCATGCCCAATGACCGGTTTACCATTGAAATTAAGCCCGCAGTCGGCGCAGCGTTTGATATCACACGTTCGGTTCCCGGCGGACTAAATCAGGTGAACCTCCTCTACTAATCTGTTTAGGATCGGTCAAAAGGAAAAATGTCGGAATCTAAAAAAGCCACTTATTTTTTTCATTACTTCTTCTTCAATGGTAACGAGAATGTTTATAAATAGCAAACCTAATATAATGATTGATAGTTTATGGCGGTAAATCAGGCTCAGGTCGATCATATTATTACCGCGGCTTCTGAGGACGATCCCGAGGTTAAACTCCAGAACCTTGAACGGGAAGTCGACCTGATTAAAACCTCCATCAAGCGCCTGTTGATGGATATCAGGGAACGGATGAACGAACTGGAGAATCCGTTTACCCTTGCTGTTGCCGCAGGCGGCTCCTCCATTGCTGATGGAAACGTCGATGCAACCGATGAGGCAAAAAAAGCTGCACTGGATGCAAAAGAGGCAGCACTCGATGCACGGGAGTCTACGTTGGATGTTGCTGATACACTGAAAACAAAAGCTGAAAAAGAAATCCCCAAGAAAAATGAGCCGGAATTAAAATCTGATATGCCTGCTCTAGGATCTCATGAAGAAAAACACATTTCTGATGAACAGATAATGTCGCTGTTAAAATCACAGATCCCTCCGGTAATCGGGCACAAGGCCGGCCAGAATGCACTTGCCAATGAAAAACTCCGGCTCCAGAAAGTATACAAATTATTCAAATGGACAAATGGTGCCATACGAAAATTCGGGCACGACCGGCTCGATATTATTCTCGAATCCTACCGGATCATGGGGTATATCTCCCGGGAATCATGTGATGAGATCAAGGAGATCTCCCGATTGATGCCTGCGAATCTCGGAGACGAGCACGAAGTCGGACCGGACGAATTTGTCTCCGAATTGTACTCACTCAACCGAATACTGTCGCCCAATGATTCATCCCTAGATCGCGATATGATCGAAGTCATGATGGAACAGCGCCAGCAGCTTTTACCAATAAACGAAAAACCGGGGGAAATTGAAGAGAACTTAAAAGAAAGGGTGATATCGCGGAATACCCGTAAAGACGATGAGTGGATGAACCTGCCAGACAGGATATAATCAATGTCATCCGATACTTTTACAACTGCAATCTTTCTGATAACGGCAGTTATAGCCGCAGGCGTACTTATCAGTGCCATATTCCCGGTTGTATACCAGATGTCTGGTACCTTTTCTTCTGCCAGTCATGAAGCAGATCAACGGCTTCGAACAGATTTCAAAATTGTACTTGGCGTTGCAAACAGCAGCCAGTATGCACGAGTCTGGATGAAAAATACCGGTAGTGAACCCATTCCCCTTGCAGATATTCAAAAATCGGATGTTATCTGTGGTGATGCAGGTAATTTTGGCAGGTTGTCTCTAGATTCATCATCTGGCCAGATGAGTGCTAATACCTGGAGATATGCGTTAAGCAACCTCAACAACAATAATTACTGGGATTCCGGAGAGACTCTGGAAATTGATGCATTGGCTTCCACCATAGGAACAACGGAAGGCAGCCCGGTTTATTTCCAGTTTATTCTGCCTGATGGGACGTGGAGATCAGACCAGTTTACGGTAGGTGCAACTCCTTAGGGTGATCCCGGTATGGCGGTTGCAGATCTTATCGGAGCAGCTGTAGGGGTAATGCTGCTGGTGATTGTCGCCTACCTGCTTGTCGGCAGTACTCTATCCACCGCAGAGATTGTCACCAGTGCCCAGAAAGCCACTGCCCTGCAGGAACAAACGCAGTTGAGAACTGATTTTACTATTGGTGATGTAGTGTGGGATGGATTCAATATCAACTGTACCATCAATAATACCGGAAAGGAGATCATCTCGGATTTTAAACATATGGATGTTATTGTCTATACACCAAGTACAGGATATCAGGTATACCCCTATAGCGCAACAGAGGCGGCAGGAACCTGGACAATCATCGATAGAGGGCAGGAAATAATCCATCCCTCTGAACTCGATCCCGGCGAGACATACCGAATACTGATCGAAACAACGGGAGAAACGCCGGCTTGGTTCCAGATCACGACAGGGAACGGTGTCTATTATTCAAAAATACTGTGAAGGGGGGGATAACCATGGCTGCTGATCTTTCCGATCTGATGGGCGGCGAGGACCGACAGATCATCTCGACCGGCAACAGTGAGCTGGACAAGAAGATTGCCGATGGCCTGCCTGTAGGTTCCCTGACGCTGATCGAAGGCGAAAACGATACCGGTAAAAGCGTGCTTACCCAGCAGATTATCTGGGGTGCAATGAAACAGGGAATGTCCGTTGACCTGTTCACCACTGAAAACACGAGCAAGAGTTTTATCAAACAGATGGAATCGATGAGTCTTGATATCTCCGATTATTTTGCCTGGGGCTATCTCAAGATTTTTCCCCTCCATGTCGTAGGCTTTGAATGGAAAAAAGAAGAGATGGAAGGTATCCTCGCACGGTTGATTTCCTATATCCAGAACAGCAAGGCGCAGGTCGCCGTTGTCGATTCACTGACCCTGTTTACGGAATACGCAGAGACCGACACCATCCTCACCTTTTTTACCAACTGCAAATCCCTTGTGGACCATGGCAAGACCGTTCTTGTCACGCTCCATACCTATGCATTCGAGGAAGACACCCTTGTCCGGATCCGTTCCATCTGCGATGCGCACCTTAACATGAAAAAAGCCCTCGTGGGAGACAAGTATGTCATGGTTATGGAAGTGATCAAGGTACGCGGGGCACGCAAGACCACCGGAAACCTTGTCAGTTTTGAAGTCCATCCGGGATATGGCATGAAGGTTATTCCGATGAGCTTTGCGAGGATCTGATCCATGAGCTCTCTCTCCGTTGCAGTCAACCTGCCGTTCAAGCCAGAACCGGTCGATCTCGATGTCGATCTCTATGCAGATCTTGAATCAGATGCATTATTCAAGATGCTGCCGGCCAATGCAAAGGATTACGTCAAGAACAGTCCGCATTTGTTGGAATATCTCCATACATTCCCGGTAAACACGTACGGGATCCCTCTCTTTGTATCTGAACTCACAAAGGACCTCCGCAATAATAAAAACCCGAATATTATCTACCCGGTCAACGATACTACCTTCGTCCATATCCTTCCCGATCCCGATGACGTCAGGAATTACTATATCCCGATAGAACCGTCATTTTTGCACAGTGTAAGCAACCTGCTGCCGTATGTCGAGACAAAACTGATCGATCTCATCGATGGCCTTGAGACGGATCCGACTACCGATAAGGAACGGGCGGATGTCATAAAAAAGATGCTGACAACTATTGCCATTGTCAAACCGCCGGGTGTCGATATCGCAAGCATGACAAAGAAGGAGGGCCAGGCCGGTGCTTCGTCAAAACTGATGACCTTCTTTAACACGGATTTTACTGCACAGAAAAAGATGAAGTCCAGCAAGGTTAGCCGTAATATCCCCATCACACCGGACGGAAAGATCATCCTTACCAAGGTGGAATACCAGGCAATCGAGTATCTCCTTATCCGGGACAAGATCGATATGGGTGTCCTAAAGCCCTTCCTCTCGGACAGTAATATCGAAGATATCTCCTGCGATGGTGTCGGCCCGATCTTCATTGAGCATAAGGTCTTCAAAGGGCTGAAATCTGTTATCGAATTCAAAGTTTCAAGCGAGCTCGACGAATTTGTCGTTAAAGTGGCAGAACGGATCAAACGCCCCATTACCTACCGGAACCCGGTGGTCGATGCCACTCTCCCGGACGGTTCCCGTATCAACATCGTGTACGGCACGGCAATCTCAAAACACGGCAGCAACTTCACCATCCGTAAGGTCAACGAGATTCCGCTTTCTATCCTCAATATTGTCGAAAGCGGCGGCATCGACTATACTGCTGCGGCATATCTCTGGATCTGCGTTGAGTACGGGATGTCGATGTTTGTGAGCGGTGAGACCGCAAGCGGCAAGACAACGCTCCTGAATGCCATTACTACATTTATCCCCCCGGAGAACAAGATCGTCACTATCGAAGATACTCCTGAACTCAACGTCCCGCACCGGAACTGGGTGCGGGAAGTTGCTCTTGCCAAAGGAGGCGGCGAAAGCGGCGGTGCGGGTGGCGAGGTCACCATGTTTGACCTGCTCAAGGCTGCCCTCCGTCAGCGTCCCAACCAGATCCTTGTCGGGGAAATACGAGGGGTAGAAGGAAGCGTGGCATTCGGTGCAATGCAGACCGGTCACCCGGTGATGAGCACATTCCACGCTGCATCCGTGGAGAAACTGATCCAGCGTCTCTGCGGTGACCCCATCAATATCCCGAAGACGTATGTGGATAACCTCAACCTTGTCGTGATCCAGAGTGCGGTAAAAAGGCCGGACGGGCAGACCGTGCGCCGGATGATCAGTTGCAACGAACTGGTCGGTTATAATGCTGAGACCGGGGGGTTCACGTTTGTCCAGATGTTTACCTGGGAGCCTGTCAGCGATACCTTTGTCTGGACCGGAAAAGGCAGTTCATTCCTTCTGGAAAACAAGATTGCAACGATGCTGGGGATTCCCGACAGCAGGAAAGCGGAAATTTACCTTGAAGTGGACAAACGGGCAAAGATCCTCGAACGCCTGCACAAGGCCGGTTATGTCAAGTTCTGGGATCTCTTCCATATGATAACAAAGATCAAGAAACAGGGGCTTCTCACTATCGGATCGTAACCATGCCTGACGCGATCGCACCTCCCCCGGAAGATAAAGGGGAAGAAAAACCTGCCCGGCAGCTCCCGTTTGCCTCGATGGTAACTGATATCAAAGAGAAAGTAGCTGCGGTCAATGAAAAAAAGAAGATGGGTGCGGATCTTCTTTTCATGACGACCTACATGGCATCCCTTGCGATTGCCAATGCAACCCGTCCTGAGATCTTCTCCTTTGCCTCTAACCGGCACGAGTATATTTCCGCAAAATACATTGGCAAAGTGGATACTTTTGTAAAAAAATGGAACTACAGCTATGCAGAAGCTCTTTCTATCGTAGCCGAGCGGACGCAGAATGAGATCCTGCAAAGCATGCTCAACCGGTATGCAAATTCCATCGATTCCGGTGTGCCTGACGAGGATTTCCTCAGTAACGAACTTTCGACAGTCCGGAGTGTATACCGCAACCAGCTGGAACAGGGGATGTCTATGCTGCAGAAATGGGGGGATGCCTACGTTGCCATGCTCCTGTCGGGAACCGTCATCGCTGTTATCATCATGATCTCGGTGGTGATCTATGCACCCTCTGATATCCAGACAACCTTCAACATGTCCTACGGGATTATCCTTGCCATCTGTGTCTTTGGTATTACCTTAATGTACACAACGGTTCCTGACGATCCCAAAAGCCACGGTCTTGTCGATCGGATGTCAAAAGAGCAGGAGACCGTCCATGCCATGGAACGGATCATCGTTCCCCTGACGTTTGCAGTTATCGTAATCCTTGTGCTCCTTGGAGTTGCATCCAGCCTGATATTTATTCTCGCCGGAATCCTGATGGCACCTTTGGGCATCATCGGGTTTATCGACGACCATAATATCACCCTGCGGGACAACGATTTCTCGGTTTTTATCAGGAGTTTTGGTGCAATCATGGGCGGACAGGGGACTACCGCAGTATATGCGCTGGGAAGCATCGATAAAAAATCGCTTACTGCGCTTGAACCCCTGGTCAATTCCGTTTATTCAAAACTCAATCTCGGGCTTGATGAAAAACAGGTCTGGGACAAATTTATCGGTGAATCCGGAAGCAACCTCATCTATAAGTATCTCAACATCTACCGGGATACCGTTGCGCTTGGCGGGCCGCCCGAACCTATCGGAACGGTGGTAGGATCGTCGATGCTTGAGCAGACCCTGCTGCGTGAGAAAAAAGACATGCTCTCCAAGGGTTTCATTGTCTTACTGGTGCCTATGCATGTCGCGATGACCGGGCTCTTTGTTGCACTCTACCAGATCCTTGTCGTACTGACGGATTCCGTTTCTACCATGATGACCAAATTCCAGGAGATGGCGGCCTCATCCGGGGGACAAGGCTCCGGTGCATCCATGAGCGGGGTCTTTGGTGGAGGGATGAATCTCTTTACCAACTTTCCAAAAGAGGCCATGCAAACCTATGTCAGTATCACTCTTGCTATCCTGACCGTGTCAAATATTATTGCCGCCCGAATTGTTGGGGGAGGGGATCGATACATGTATTATTTCTACGCAGCAATATTCTGCACATTGACCGGTCTTGTCCTTCTTCTGGCACCGAGTGTGGTGGGGCTTTTCTTCAGTTCAGAAGCATTGACAAATATCGGCAGTGGAGTAAGTGGAACGGGGGTATAAGATGAAAGATAGTATCCGCCGGTTGATCCTTTTTACCGCGATCGTAGGCCTTGGATCTGTCCTGATCTTTGCTAATCTGCCGCTTATCTATATGCTGCCGCTTGTGGTAGTCGTAGGATTTGTCCTTCTTATTGCCCTTGGCGCAGTTACCATCGCTGAAATTAAAGCATCGTTTGCGAAATTTTCCCTGAAAAATCTCCGCCAGCGTCTGAACTCGCTCCAGATTGGCGGAAAAAAGACGGCAGTGCCCTCTCCAAAAGAGGCTGTTGACAAAAAGCCGGTGAAATCTTCCGCGGCAAAAATCACGGAAAAAACCGGAGGAATAAAGGGGCATCTTTCCTTACTGGCATCATCGATCGGTTCCTTAAAAAGCATCCTTTCCGAACGCAAAAAACCGGTAAAAAAGCCGGAAGAGATCAACAAACTCCTCGATCGTACCATCTCCGAGAAGGTCAGTCGGGGGTCTGCGCTCGAGAGTGCTGCGGCCGTCCCCACTGCATCCGGATCAGAGGGTGGCAGTGGTGGGGCAGTTCCTGCGGAAAAAGCAGATGATTCGGATCCCTTCCTGTCACTTTCCGGTGAAGATCTGGAAACGGGTCTGCTGGACGGTCTTGACGATGCCGAACTTGACGGACTCTCTGCGGCACCATCCGAGTCCGCTCCTGCCGGCGCAGGCGGGGCAGACACTTCTGCTGATCTGTCCATGCCGGATCTGGAGATGCCGGACCTTCCCGATGGCGACACGAATGCCGAAGCCGATGCCATATTAAAAGCACATGCAGAGCCCGGCCCGGAAGAATTTGAAAATCTTGAAGGGGGCGATGCTATCGATGAAAACCTGGGTGATCTGGACAATATAAATCTCGATGATATCGATTTAGGAGATGACGCCGCTACCAGTGAACCAGCTGCTGCTGCACCGGTGTCCGAAGCTGCTCTTGGCGCAGCCCCCCCGTCCGGGAATCTTATCCCGGCGACTCCCCTTACTCCGGCAGCGGAACCGGACTCCTCAACGGATCAATCCGATATATCCTCATTTGCAGCCGGGAGCGGCCCCGGTTCCGACGACGATATGCTCAGTTCGCTTGCATCGGACATCAAACAGGTTAAAAAAGAAAAAGACGTCAGCCTGCTTCGCGAACTCAAGGATTTCAGGGCACCGGCAGCAGATATCGAACAGGAACTCCAGGACATGGCCGGCCAGCTCGATACTGCGAGTGACAAGCAAAAGAAAAAGAATGCCCCGGTACAGGGATTAAAATAAACCTGTCCTGAGGAAATACTAGAAAGGAAACAGTTCCTGCAAGTTATCCCCGTGAGATCCCATGAAAGAAGTTCCTGTAAAAATCGAGCATGAAGGCAAGTGGATCGTTGTCAAGGCAGCCGTCGGAGAGGACCGGATCTCGTTTCCCACTCCGGTAGGTAAAGAGATCCTGTTTAAATCCATCTTCGACCTTGATGAACGAAAGAGTATTCTTATCGTTTCTGCCAAGGGAAATCCGGAAACCGTTGTCAAGATTGCCAGCGTGGAAAAAGTCCTCGTTATTTTGAAACGGCTGTTCCTTGCCAACTGTAATGCATACCGGCTCATGGCCTACTTCATGTCGCCGGCTATCCGCGGCGGTGTCATGATCAAGAACGCCCAGTGGGAGAAGGGCAGTATTGTCGTGGTAAAAACCGGCATCTGGTTTGTCAGTGCGGTAAAACAGGTCTGTGTCCCCCTCTCCGATGTTGCGGCAATCGAACTGACAAAGCGGGACGTGCAGGGCAAACAGACCGATGTGGTACGGATCGATCACGTGGAGTCGGGGGAAGTCGTATCGAGCCTTGTCCTCTGCCCGCTCTCAACGCTCCAGGTGCTTGCCAATTTCCTGAAAGATGCCACAAAAGGCATGGATATGAAAGGAACTGAGCTGGATTCCCTCGACCAGCAGGTTGCCATGCTCGTATATTCCGGGATGGATTCCCATGCAATCGAGAACATGCTCAACATCCCGCACAAGCAGCTGGACGAGATCTACGATCGGATCATCAAGCTGGGGATAGCAGAAGTGGTTACGATCAGGAGGGAAGTCCAGCTGACAACAAAAGGCGTCCGGTATATTTCTGACGCCACAAAAACCCAAACAAACTAAAATCCGACCCTGTTTTATTCCACTATTCATTTATAGCATAATATACCAATACTCTGTCTGATACTCCATGGGAACCATTTTGATCGTGGATGATACACTCTTCATGAGAACCCTTCTAAAAAACATCCTCTTCTCCGGCGGGCATACCATTGCCGGGGAGGCTGCAAACGGTGAAGAGGCCGTTGCGAAATATAAGGAACTCAAGCCCGATCTTGTCACAATGGACGTGGTTATGCCCAAGGTGAACGGGATCGAAGCCCTAAAGGCAATAAAGCAGCTCGATCCTGCTGCACGTGTGGTAATGTGTACTGCAGTCGGACAGGAGCAGATGGTCAAACTCGCCATAAAAAGCGGTGCCAAAGGATATATTGTAAAACCCTTCCAGGCCCCCAAAGTCCTCGAAGAGATTAAAAACGTCCTTGCGTCCTGACGGTCATGGTAAAGGTTCTCATCGTGGATGACTCCGTTCTGATGCGGACCGTCATCCGGGATATGTTGCAAAAAGATCATTCCATTGAGATAGTGGGAACGGCATCAAACGGGATCGATGCCCTTGACAAAATCGCCAGCCTGCGGCCGGATCTGATCACGCTCGATATCGAAATGCCGCGGATGAACGGCCTTGAGGTGCTGGAAAAACTCAAAACCGCTTCCTGGCGCCCGAAAACCCTGATGCTCAGTTCGCTTACCTCGGAAGGTGCCGAGATGACAAACGAGGCCATCCGGCTCGGGGCAGACGATTTCATGCTCAAGCCAAAGGATGTCCCGGAGCTACGGCTCATCGCAGACGAACTCGTTGCAACGATCCGGCATCTTGCAACTGATGAAATGCCCGTAAAAAGCGAAGAGACTCCACAGATTGCGGGTAATGCCGGGAATGCCGAACGGGTGGTTCTTATCGGGTCATCCGCAGGTGGTCCACCCATGCTCGACCAGCTGGTCTCGAAACTTCCCGCAGATCTGCCGGCGGGCGTTATTATCACCCAGCATATGCCGGTGGGTTTTACCGCACCGCTTGCTGCCCGGTTTAACCGTATCTCGCCTATGCCCGTGAAGGAAACCGAGAACGGGGATATGATAAAAGAGGGGACAATTCTTGTCTCAAAAGCCGGTGTCCATACCATAGTCGGCGCAGCGCTGACAGCAGGCGGCAAAAAAACCGGTCGGATCATCCATTCAAACGCCCCGCCGGTGCATGCCGTCCGGCCGGCTGTTGATAAAACCTTTGAATCGGCTGCACAGGTGTTCGGGAAAAATATTGTCTCGGTGGTTTTGAGCGGGATGGGAAACGATGCCGGTGCAGGGGCATATGCCATAAAACAAGTGGGGGGAACAAGTATTATCTGCGATCAGAAAGACTGCCTTGTATACGGGATGGCACGTTCTGCGATCCAGAAAAATGCCGTTGACAAGGTACTGCCCCTGGCAAAGATCCCGGATGCAGTCGAACGCATTGTGAGACATATGGCGGAGAACTGACATGTCTGAGTTTGAACAATACCGGTCTCTTTTTGTGGCAGAATCGCGGGAGAACCATGAGAATCTCGTTAATTACCTGCTGGAACTGGAAAAAGGCACGGACCAGAATGCAATCGACGAGATCTTCCGGTCCATCCACACGCTCAAGGGTTCGTCTGCATCGATGGGGTTTGCCGACATGGAGCGTCTCTGCCATACCATGGAGGATGTCTTCCAGCTCATACGGAACGGCAGCGCTGTAATGTCGAAGGAGCTCAGCAACACCCTCCTCTCCTGCACCGATCTGATCGAAGAGATGCTGGACGATATCGAATCCGGCGGGGATTCATCGTCGAAAAATCCTGACGAGCTGGTCGGAGAGCTCAAAAACTGGCTCGGACAGCACGGGACAGCCGGACCAGAGAAGGAAAAAGCCCCGGCGGCCCAGAAAATCCCGGATGCCCCCGAAGAATGCGGATCCTCCTCGGAAACCGCATCTTCGGATGCCGGACCAAACTACCATATAACCATCGTTGTCGCCCCCGACTGCATGATGAAAGATGTCCGGGCGCTCATTGCAATCCAGAACCTGGAAGCGCTCGGTACGATCCATACCATGCAGCCGTCAAAGGAGGCAATAGACGAAGGAAAATTTGACGGGACCGTCACCCTTACCATGGCAAGCGAAGCCGGGGAAGAAGCCTTAAAGACAGCGGCACTCGGCACCGAGATCGCATCCGTGGATATCAAGCAGGCAGAAACACCGGCTGCCCCGCAGGCAGCCGGAGCTGCGGCGGCAAAAAAGCCGCAGGAAGCAGAGAAAAAGCAGCCCCCGGCATCGGCGGACAAGAACCGGGAGATCAAGAACCTCCGCGTGGATATCACCCAGCTCGACCATATTATGAACCTTGTCGAGGACCTGGTGATCAACCGCGGCCGGCTCAAACAGATCGCGGAAGAGCATAAGATCAAAGAAATGGACGAGGCGATCAGCATGGTGGAGCGATCGGTCTCCGAACTCCAGAGCCTGATGATGACGATCCGGATGATCCCGCTCTCCCATATCTTCAACCGCCTGCCCCGGGTAGTCCGCGATGTCGCCCAGTACGACCACAAAGAGGTGGAGTTTATCATGGAAGGCGGGGAGACCGAGCTTGACCGAAGCGTGATGGACGGTCTCAACGATCCCCTCCTCCACCTGATCCGGAATGCCGTGAACCACGGGATCGAGGCTCCCGAGGTCCGGGAAAAAGCCGGCAAGCCCCGGAAAGGTACGGTCCGGCTCTCGGCACACCGCGACCGGGACAACGTTATCATCGAACTGACAGATGACGGTGCCGGCATCAATATAGAGAAAGTCAAGAAAAAAGCCGTGGAAAAAGGGATGATCACCGCTGACGTAGCCGCAACCCTTTCCACGGAGCAGGCCATCGACCTGCTCTTCCAGCCGGGTTTCTCTACTGCGGACAAGATCACGGATATCTCGGGACGGGGTGTCGGCCTTGACGTGGTAAAACGGTCCATCGAGTCG
>Ga0268360_1002998_pt1 | contig 11565 bp, 8 predicted proteins | sample BioMet11_FD_192465 | JGI IMG/M metagenome (GOLD analysis project Ga0268360, IMG submission 192465) | Sewage microbial communities from Oakland, California, United States - Biofuel 11 (Illumina Assembly) | ecosystem: Engineered > Wastewater > Sewage > Unclassified | place: USA: California... | reverse complement strand
AGAATTAAAGAAACTAGAATTAAAGAAACTAGAATTAAAGAAACTAGAATTAAAGAAACTAGAATTAAAGAAACTAGAATTAAAGAAACTAGAATTAAAGAAAAATAAAATTAAAAAAACTAAAATTAAAAAAACTAAAAAAAATATTAGTTATTTGTTTCTTCTTTCATTTTTATATTTTATGGAGAGGACTTACGCGGTTAAATCAAAAAACAGCGGTATGCAATCTGAAATATACTTATTCAATACTTGTTACAGAATTATTCGCACTTCATTTTAGCTCATTTACTGCGTATAGTCCTCTCCATAAAAGACTCAATATACTTTTAGAGTTTCACTGTTTCACTATTTCTGCAATCCGATGCGGAGTGTACAAATGAACCGTATTAGTATAATTTATCTACAGTTTAATCTATTGTTAGGATTGTCAACAATTAACAGTCCCAACAGTCATCCCAATCGTCGCCGAACCATCCGTTGTCACAATCGCATCCCCATCCATTGTCACAACTGCATCCCCGACCGGTACCGAACCAGCTATTTTCTACAAAGTCTAACAATTTAGTGCCCACTTTATCATTATCTACTACCTTTCGATCAAAGACTCTTTCTCTAGCTGCCTTTTTAACCACTTTTTCTTTAGCTACCTCTTTAACCACCTTTTCTTTAGCTACTTTTTTAACAGCTTTTTCTTTAACTGCCTCTTTAACCGGTTTCTCTTTAGCGACTTTTTCTTTAACTCCCTTTTCTTTAGCTACCTCTTTACATTTGCCATCGCTAGTCTTTGAATACCATGCACTTGCTGATGCAGCTGTCAATGATAATACTAAAAAGACAGCTAACAAAATAAAGACTGTTTTCTTTATTTTGTTATATCTTTGTTCTCTCATCTATATCATCTCCATCATTCTGCTAGGTTCGATACAATTTCACCTTTACTGGTTCCCCAATTCACTTTTTATGGGCAAATCTACTTGATTTAAGAATCAGTAATCTGCTTACATTTCTGGAAGACTATCTAATGAGTAAACTATGTTGCTTCATTATTTGCCGCTAAAAGTGATTTTTTATTGTATCGCTAGTTTATTATTATCCAGCGCATATAATAATTGTAGAAATATAAATTAGAAACCGATATTAATTACAATCCGATTTTTGATATTCAAAATAGTTTTAAATATGAATTATACTCGTATATTTAAAAAAGAAGGTTTAATAATTATTATTTGTTTCATAATATAATTACTATAAAATTTGATTTAACATATTTAACTTTAATTATTCTACAGCCATTATAATATGGCATATATTACTCTTCAGAATTCATATGCCATATATATCGTTCTTGTTCAATAAAAATGCCTAATTGGAATAAATCTAATTGTAATAAATTATAGCCCTGAATACGATAATAACGACTTAAGAATCAACGACTTAAGAATCAGCTTCATAGTTCCAGAAATTTCTTCACACATAAAGAATAACAATCACAAAAAACACTTTTTAGCTTCATTCTTCTAAATAAAATTGCCAGAAGTTTTATTATATACTTCCCGGCTCTATATCCATTTATATGGCTGATGAGAAGCGGATAAGGAGAATCGTTCCGGACACAAGCGTGATTATTGACGGGAGACTTTCGTCCCGCATTAGAAGCGGGGATTTCAGAGGTGCTGAGATCATTATTCCCGAAGCTGTGGTCTCGGAACTTGAAGCCCAGGCAAATAAGGGCAGAGAAATAGGATTTAAAGGGCTTGAAGAGCTTCTGGAACTCCGCAAGCTGGCAGAGAAGAAAGAAATTCTCCTTCAGTTCAGCGGGGTTCAGCCCACTCTTGAGGAGATTAAGTTCTCTAAAGAAGGCAGGATAGATGCTCTTATCCGAGGTACGGCTATTGAGGTAGGAGGGCTGTTTTTAAGCGAAGATAGGGTACAGTCTCTTATAGCTAAAGCAAAAGGACTTAATGTCGAGTATATACATCCTAAAGTCCTGGAACCATCCGAACTTCCGCCTCTTAAAGTAGAACATTTTTTTACTGACGATACGATGTCCGTACATCTTAAAAATGGGGTATCTCCTATGGCCAAAAAGGGGCCTGTAGGGAATATACGCTATCTAAAAATTCGTGATGAGCCTGTTACTTCTGCGGAACTTTCCAGTATCTCAAGAGAACTTATTGAAAGGGCCAGGCTGGACCCCGAATCTTTTATTGAGATGTCTTCAAGTGGAGCTACTGTCCTGCAAATCCGGAATATGCGAATTGCAATTGCTCACCCGCCTTTTTCCGATGACATGGAAATAACGGTTGTAAGGCCAACTGTGGTTGTGGACCTTGAACACTACCGGCTGAGCGATAAACTCAAAGAGCGGATTGTAAGCCAGCGTGGTATTCTTATTGCCGGCCCGCCCGGAGCCGGAAAGTCTACTTTTGCCGCCGGAGTTGCTCGATACCTGAATGACCGAGGGCAGGTAGTTAAAACAATGGAGTCTCCAAGAGACCTCCAGGTGCCTCCTGAAATCACCCAGTATTCACCTTTGAACGGCAAGATGGAAAATACTGCAGACCTTTTGCTTCTGGTCAGGCCGGATTATACAATCTATGATGAAGTCCGCAAGACCGGCGATTTTCTTATTTTTGCGGATATGCGGCTTGCGGGCGTGGGAATGATAGGGGTAGTACATGCAACCAGGGCAGTGGACGCTATTCAACGCCTGATCGGAAGGGTTGAACTGGGCGTGATCCCTCAGGTAGTCGATACCGTTATTTTCATTGATAAAGGAGAAGTGGCAAAGGTTCTGGTACTTGAGTTTACCGTCAAGGTTCCTCATGGGATGACCGAACAGGATCTTGCAAGGCCGGTAATCGTCATTGCCGATTTTGAGACCCGAAAAACAGAATATGAAATCTATACCTATGGGGAACAGGTTGTTGTTATGCCAGTAGGGCCTCCTACCGAGCTAAGGAAACCTGCCTGGAAGCTTGCGGAAGAGGAAATAAGAAATGTTATTGGCAGGTACGCCTCCGGCCCGGTTGAAGTTGAAGTGACTTCAGACGACAGTGCACTAGTAAAGGTCCGGGAAGATGAGGTACGAAAAGTTATTGGCAAAGGTGGGAATGTCATTGACCGGATCGAAAATGTTCTTGGCCTGCATATTGACGTAAGAGAACTGGAAATCGGAGCCTCAGGAGCTGCAAAAGGCCGGAAGTATGGAGCTGAAAGTAAAGCTCTCCGAGGGAAACTAAAGACAACCAGCTTTGAGGAAGAGCCCAGTGTTTCTTCTGTTCATCCTTTCATAGAAAGAGATAAAAAGCACCTTATTCTTGGAGCACCGGAGCTTGCAGGAAAGGATGTGGAAATATATCTCGAAGACCAGTATCTGTTCAGTGCAACCGTAAGCCGACATGGAGATGTGAAACTCAGGGCGAACTCGGATCTTGCATCTGAGATTCTGGATGCTCAGGATAAAGGAGAAACAATTGAAATCAGAATGATCTGAAAAGTAACTGCCGAAAAATAAATTAGGCAACACAGATAAAGCCGCAAGATAACGGAAAATCACTCATCTTTGAAAGTAAAGTATAAGGTTCTTCATGTTTCTAATAGGCCCTTCACGCCTCCAATAGGTCATTTATCCCTTTAATAATTTTTATCCCTTCTGGGGTAATATCAAATAGGGAATACTTGATCGGGACAGCCTTGTCCCGCATTTTCTCAATGTAAAGATATTTCTTTGTTTTTCCGTAGTTGAAATTCTCCTGTGAAGTAAGCCTGATTAACCCGAAAACCATGTAGCCAGTAAGCCTGTGGGTGAGATTATAGGAATCCTCATCCATAACAAAAAGACTTGTGCACCCGTTTTTTAGAAGTATAATGCTTATCGAACTGAATTCATCGGCAAATTCTCTTATGTCATGGTTTATGGCCATTACCCCTATGTTGTCGATAACCATGACATCAACTTCCGAAGACATGGAACTTAGATACTCGATTATATCAATATCCACAGCACATAGCCCTTTACCAAATTTCGAAGCGCTTTTGATTTTGTTCATTTTATCTTCAAAGATATTCTTGATACTGAGGTGTTTACTTTCAACGAAAGGCTTGAGGTCAAGGTTAATGCTTCGGGATTGGCTGAGGATATCTTCCGTAAGCTCTCTTGTAAGAATTAGTATGCACTTCTTTCCTTCATTGCAGCTTCTGTGCAGGAAATGAATTCCAAGAATTGTTTTTCCGGCGCCTGGAGGACCCGTAACCAGAATGCTTTTTCCTTTAGGAAAACCTCCGTCCATTAGCGTATCCAACCCTTCAATCCCTGTAGATAAACTTTCCATACTATCACATCTTAAACTCAGGTATATTTCTTAGTTATTTTAAGGTGTTTTAAGTAATATACTCTTCCTTTAAAAAGTTTATAAGTTGGTTTGGATCATCAAAGGAAAAAGCAATGCTGGAGATAACATGACAAGTTATGTGAATGCAAATTCCAATGTAATCAAAAGTTATGCTAAAAAGCAGGAAAAACGGAAGGAAAAAAAATCATATTACCAAATGAAAATAATCGATTCAAGAAATCATTATAACAATAGTAAGGACGCGAACATACCCATTGCTTGCAGCGGGGTTCACCAGAGCAACTTTGATTCATTTTTAATCAATAAGAGTTTATCAATAAAAGTTTATCAGTAAGAGCTTATCAATAAGAGTTTATCAATAAGAATTTCAGAGCTATTTTTCACGATCCAAAACTTGATTATTTTGAATCTTAGGTTTGTGGAGTTTGTGGAAGTGAGATTAACTGTTTACTATTACAATTGCATCGCAACTAAAAAAACAAGGATTTTGCCTTCCCAAGAAAAATTCAGGCAAGATGAAGCTCAGGGAGAATAAATCCTTGTATTTCTAATTTTCTGCTTATTTTTGCTTATTTATTCATTCTATTGCATGTTAATAGCGTCACGGGACTTTTATTAGCAAATGCAATTTTTAAGGGTGTTTTTCCTGAGGTCGGTTTTCAGTGGAGTCATCGATTCTTTTTAGCTTCAGTTCGATTGTTTTTTCCAAATCTCCGATCTTTATGGTGTACTTACCTGCCGGCATCCCGGAAGTGTGGTAATTGAATTTGAATTTCCCTTTTGAATTAGCTTTCAGGGTCTGAGATGCCTCAACTTTAAGGTTTACAGAGTCTACACTCGGGGCAGCATCGCCATCAATAAGAACCTTGTAAGTAAGGGGCGGAATATGTCTCTTAGAAATAACTGCAATGCCTTCGGGTGATGCATCAGAAGACCGCTCGATCCAGAATAGTTTTTTTAAGTGTATGTTCAGGTTCTTTACTCCCTCGGTCGTGACCGTAAAGCGGGCATTTTTACCTTTCGGGATCTTTATCTTATCAAGCGAATACTGGTATCTGCCCTCAGTAACAGGGAGCTCCTTTACAAAAGAAACTTGAGCTCCAAGTTCCTCTCCAGGAGAAGCCGTACCTTTAATTTTAAGAGTATCTCCCACAGTCGGATTGGAGGGAGAAATCTGCCAGTCAGTCTTAGCTGCTGACGGAGAAATAAATAAACCAAGCAAAAGGAACACAGACAGAAACCCGAGAACAAGTTTTGTTCTTTTTAATTTCACGAGCTTTATGTTGTTTATATAACTATTAATTTTCACAAGAAACTCCTCTTTTTAAGATTTACATATATTAATAAAAACACAAAACATTTTTAAGTTATTTTTATTTGATTTTAATATTAAATCCTGGCAAAAAAATTTTAACTAAAGATAAATTTTAGAGAATACGTTTTTTAAAATTTAACGTTCGTTTATTATTAATAAGACTTTTGTCTTATAACAAAATTATGAGAAATTAAATGTAAATTGTGTATTTTTAGTCTTAAATGTGAAGATATGAAGTCATTTATAGATATATGTATAAATAAATTGATCACGTCATTTAATATATTAAAAAAATAGACGATTTGAGCAAACAAACGTTGATAGTAAAAATAAGTCCACGAATACTAAAAATATGTGTAAAATAATAATTTTTGTCAACTTTAACAAAATACCAGTCAAATAAGTTTTAAAAAGCCTCAATTAACATACCTTTCCTTAAACTCTAAAATCTGCTTGCTGCTTCCCACAACTGCAATAATATCTCCTGCCCTTATTGTTGTCTGTTTTTTGATAGCCGTTATGACGAGTTTTCCTCGTTCGATGCCTATTATAGTACAACCGATCTGTCCTTCCAGGTCAAGTTCCTCTATTGACTTGCTGTCAAGAATAGAACCTTTATCAATGCGGTATTTCTCGATTTCTATGCCTTCGTAAAGCATTATGTCTTCATCGATTCTACAGCTTTTTCCCATGCAGTTTGCAGTCATTTTGGCAAGCATCTGCCCGGCTACTATCGAAAGAGAACCTACATAGTCGGCTCCTGCTTTGTAGATCTTTTCAATCGATTTTACGGAATTTGCCCTTGCTACAATGGTAATTTCCGGATTCAGGTTCCTGGAAATGAGAGTTGCGAAAATAACATTGGTATCGTCATTAAGAGCCACAAACTCAAAGGAAGCTGTCTTTACTCCAGCTGCCAGCAGTATGTCTTCATCTGCCCCGTTCCCAATAAGATGTTCGAAGTCTACGTTTTCAAAAACCTTATCATTAGAGTCCACAACTACAAAGCGGAACGGACTTCCATAAAGTATATCTACTATGCTCTTTCCGACATCCCCATATCCCAGTACGATAAGGTGCCCTTTTGGCTCCATTTTTTCTCCCATGTCCTGTAAATTTCATTCGCCAAATTCAGTTTCGAGTTGTTAGCTTAGAGTTTTTATCCTTAAAGCTCGCCTTTTTACCCGCTAATGCAAATAATTTTGGCGGGCATATTATATTATTGCAACTGTTTCGTATTTCTTTCAGTTTTGAATCTCAGATTTATGTGTCAATCTCTCTCAGTTTTGAATATTATATCAGTTCGCAAGTTTCTTTCAGTTTTGAACCTCATATTAATGTGTAAGTTTCTTCAGTTTTGAATATTATGTCAGTGTGTAAGTTTCTTCAGTTTTGAAAGTTCTCCACGAGTCCCTACCGCCAGTAAAACGGTATTCTCCCGGACAATATCTTCTTCCTTGGGGTCAAAAGATAGAGTCCCACTATTCCAGATTCCTACAATCTTTGCACCTGTGAGCTGCTGGTTGGAGATTTCCTTAAGTGACTTACCTATAAGAGGGCTTTTCAGGTAAACGGGAAACTCAACAATATGGACTCCCTCAAAAACCTCAGTCGCCCCCGTAACCCGGCTTACGAGCCTATCCATTGCCTTCCTACCAATAAACTCCCCGAACATCGATTTGGGAGAAACTACTATATCGGCTCCCGCATATTTGAGATATCTTGAGTTAGATTGGTCCTCTACAATAGCAATAATGTTGACATACTGAAATTCCCTGGCAGTCAAAACGATATTCGCATTTTTTTCGTCCGACTTATTTGCAATAAGGAGTTTGGCTTTCTCTATGCCAGCATTCATAAGGGTTTGCTTATCAGTCGGAGACCCAAAAATGCAGGGAATATTTTTATAAACAAGTTCCCTGATGAGGTCTTCTTCTTCTTCGACTATTACAAAGAGCATATCCTCCTCGGTCAATTCATCTATCAGGGTTTCAACCAGTTGATTGTATCCGCAGATAATTATGTGATCTTTCATGCCTGAAGAGACCATTCTCGGCATCCTGAATTTGATAACCCTGTCCATCCAGGGAGCAACAACATAGGTTATAAGAAAACCCGAAATCAAGATAATGCCCAGAATCTGTACGATTATAGCAAAAAGTCTTCCTGGCAGGGAAGTGAAGACTACGTCGCCATACCCAACTGTTGCAATAGTTGTTGTGGCCCAGTAGATAGCGGTAATAAGGTTTGCATTTTCGGGCTGGTTCTCAAAAATCATGAGATACTCAAAAGTAAAAACATAGATAACAAACAGGAACACAGCCGTTATTTTGTACGCGATATAGGGATGCCTGTGCAGTATCTTCCGAAACCCTGATAAACTGAAATTCTTGCGCCCGGAAATAGCCATCTTTGAATCCCCGCCTGAATTTTTCATATAAGGTTAAGCTGAACGTCCTGTAGCTGTTTTACTGGTAAACTTCTTGTGGCCTTTGCTGGTAAACGTCTCATGGTTTTTACTGGTAAATTTCTTGTGGCTTTTACTGGTAAATGCCGTAATTATCTACTGAAAAACATCTTATAGTGACTGGTAAGCACCTTATAACCATTGCTGATAAATGGTTGTGATGCTTGTAGATATTACTGATAGTTCTATATATCTCCAGTTTAACAAAAATTTTATGCAAATAATATTTTGGGATTAAAACTGGAAAAGGCTTTTGAAAGTAAAAAGAAAAAAGTAATTGAATGGTATTGCATGAATAAGAAATAGGAAAAGAAAGTAAAACCCAAGCCTTATAACTTCCTTGAAGGCCAGGGTTCATCTGAAATTTCGATGTCAATCACATCCACTGTCCTATATAGGGCCCAAATATCATAAATATAAACGAGAACAGGATCAACATCGAAAAGCTCGCTGTTATAGAGTTTGAGATCTTTTCTGAGATTGAATCGTTCCTCGTGAACCGGTATACAAAGGAATAGATGGAATCCTTAAACACGTGTCCTCCGTCCAGGGGTACGGCAGGCAGACAGTTGAACAGTCCGACATAAAAGTTCAGCCAGCCAACCCAGAGCAGAGTATTTGCAATCCAGAAAATCCCTATTCCCAGAGGTTCTGCCCAACCCACAGGATGGAAAAACTGCATGAAAGTACCTGAAAAACCTCGGAATCCTTCACCTGCAAATCCATAGATGGGAAGTCCAAAGAGAATGATCCAGCCTGCAGGTATGGTTAGCAAGGACGGTATTTGATTCAGGGCTTCAAGATACACTTTTGATTGAGGTATCAACACGGAAATTCCAAGCATAGGGAGTTCCATAACTGCATTATTCCCGTAAATAACTCCTAGGAAACCGTAATCAGTTTCCGAATTAGATGATAGTTGCACATCGAAAACGACAGTACCCTTTTCAGTGAGGTTGCCTGTGTAGTTTTCAGAGGGAAGAAGTTCTACTTCTACAGTCTGGTTTACCTTTGTGGTTTTCATAAAATTTACGAAACTTGAGACATTTTGCATTTCTGTATCGTTGATCCTGATCATTGTCATTCCGGTTTTGATCCCTGCAGATTCAGCGGGACTTCCTGAAACAATTCCTCCTACGGACACTCCACCAATGTAGTCTTCGGGGACTGAGGCAACCTGTAAATCATGCGTGGATAATGTACCGTTTTTTGTGGCATAGACATGAACCGTCTCTCCGGGACGGATTTTTTCGAGGTATGTTTGTAGCTCTTCGGCTGTGGTGATATTGGTATCATCAATCTGCGTTATTATCATGCCGTTCTCAAGCCCTGCATGGGCAGCCGGAGAACTTTCGTTTACACTCATGATCATTGCATCACTTAAAGGCGCGATTGCCCCGAGTACGGGCCCGAAGAAAAGCAGGAAAGCGATGAAAGCCACGGTAAAATTGGCCATAACACCTGCTGCAAGAATCCGGGACCTCTGAGTTCTTGTTGCGCCTATTACAGGCTCAGGCTTCGGTTCATCAGGCTTTGTGATCTCAGTTTCTTGCCTTATTTTTTCTTCTTTTTCCCATTTCTCGATTTCCTCGATTGTGGCTGTCAGCGGGAGTTCTTTTGTTGTTTTCTCTTTAGTCCCGAAAAGCTGTTCATCGTCAGGCTCCGCAAAGCCTCCTATAGGAACCAGAGCATACAGGATTCCCATCGATTTAACTCGGATCCCTTCAACTCTGCAAAGAATCGCATGCGAAAACTCATGCACGACAAGCGTGACTATAAGGGCAATAGCTCCCCAGGTAAGAGGAATGAACTCATTTAATCCCGGAATGAGAAAGATATTTCTCGGAGAGTTATATTTTCCCGGTTCAGGCATGTTTCCGCTAAGGAAAGAAGTATACATCCCAAGATCCGAGATAGCTATGACCATAAACATTGCAACCATGCCTGCAAACATCAGCAAGATTCCAAGGTTTGCAAAGTTTCTCCAGTAAGATTTCGGACGGGCGAGTACATCGAGCAGCTTGAGGCCCTTAGTTGTCCTGATCATAAGGATGGGAAGTGGCCCAAAGGTGCTTATGTTATACTTCTCCAGAATACCTTTCCTGTCAAGAACGGAAACTGCGAACCAGTACAGTAAAAAAATACTCAGTGCAATGCTTGTGCCATTCAAGGGAATTCTCCGAGTTATTGAACTGAACAAATTATAATTAAGCTTAACCGTTCATGAATTAAACGTAAAGTTCGCGAATTAAGCCAAATCAGTTGTTAATTAAATTTAATCAGCTATGAATTAAGTTAAATTGGTATGTAATCTGGTATAAATTTTAATATCCATTTAGTATATAGTTTAGGATATATTTTAGTATAAATTTTAGTACATATTTTAATATGAAATTTATATTAAATTTGGGTATGAAATTTAATATAAAACTAATATAAATTATAATATATATTTTGATGTACTTTTTAATATAAAATTTATATTAAATTTTAATATAAACATTAATATAAAGCGAATATAATTTTTAATATACATTTTGGTATAAATTTTGAATTAAATTAAACTTTATATACGAATTAAACTGTATATACAAAACTGTTGAGAAAAATATATCTATAAATTTTTTTATTGTTGCTATGGATATATAAACTTTAACATCGTTATTTTATAACTCTGCGTATAAGGTTCTGCGCCAATTAATTCATTGTGTTAAGTTCTACTGCTCAATATGATATAAAAATATTATATTATGCCTTACTATTTTGAATCAATATATATTCCGTTCCTTTTCAAAAATACTCTTATCTGGAAAAGGATACATAGTAATACATACTAATTATATAAAAATATATATGAAAGTTTATATAATAGCTGTCTTTCCGCAGATCTCCACTCAAAAGTAGTATTTTTCACAATTTTTCCCCATCAACCTTATTATCTTGCTCTTAACTTCATCCATGTTGGCAATTTTGATTATGACCTTTGAATCAACTTCCACTTTTACTTCTGTAATTTCTCTCATCAGCACAAAAGCCCACTTCAAAGTGGGCTTTTGAGTTTGCTTTTTAACCTGATTAGGTATTGTTTTCCCTGTTTCTTTTAGCTTCTCTCTCAGCTTCCATTCCGCTACCGAATAGACCATCAGAGTTAACACCATTATCATTGAGAGAGCTTCAATTCTTTGCGGTTTTTTCAAATAAACCTCGGAAACCATAAAACTTTTGTCCTTTATGAACCTGAAACCTTTTTCAACCTTGCTCTGGTTCTTGTAGTGTTTCAGCATCTTTTCAGCATCAAGATTGAGATCGTTACTTGCGATTATAAATCTCCCTTGATACTCTTTTTCATTCAATTCTATTTCGTAGTTTCTGACTGCTTTTGCATTTACAATATAGTTAACGAGAAGCTTTTCATCCTTCTTTGGTCT
>Ga0268360_1002997_pt1 | contig 11569 bp, 11 predicted proteins | sample BioMet11_FD_192465 | JGI IMG/M metagenome (GOLD analysis project Ga0268360, IMG submission 192465) | Sewage microbial communities from Oakland, California, United States - Biofuel 11 (Illumina Assembly) | ecosystem: Engineered > Wastewater > Sewage > Unclassified | place: USA: California... | reverse complement strand
GAACTACGTCTTTGTACCGTTCAAGGACGTGCTCGCGAAGATCGAGTGAGGTGAGAAGATATGGCAGGATCCAAGCAGCTGGAATTTAACGAGGAAGCACGGAAGTCGCTCCTCGCCGGTGTCAACAAGGTAGCGGACACGGTCAAGATCACGCTCGGCCCCAAGGGACGCTACGTCGTGATCGACAAGGCATCGAGCCCGATCGTAACAAACGACGGCGTGACCATTGCAAAGGAGATCGCACTCCACGACAAGTTCGAGAACATGGGCGCAAAACTGGTAAAGGAAGTCGCCCAGAAGACCCAGGACAAGACCGGTGACGGCACGACCACGGCAACGCTCCTTGCCCAGTCCATGATCGTCGAGGGCCTCAAGAATATCACCTCGGGCGCAAACCCGATCGAGGTCAAGAAGGGCATCGATGCCGCTGTCGGCGAGGCTGTCGGCTACATAAAAAAGACGAGCGTGCCCGTAAAGGACAAGGCAAAGATCGTACAGGTAGCAACGATCTCGGCCAACAACGACGAAGAGATCGGCAAGCTCATCTCCGAAGCGATGGAGAAAGTCGGCTACAACGGCCTCATCAGTGTCGAGGACGCAAAGAGTCTCGAAACCAGCCTCGACGTGGTCAAGGGGATGCAGTTCGACCGCGGGTTCATCTCGCCCTACATGGTCACCGACAACGAGAAAATGGTCTGCGAGTACGAGGACTGTTCGATCCTGATCACCGACAAGAAGATCTCGTCCATCAAGCAGATGGTGCCGGTGCTCGAAATGGTTGCATCGGAAGGACGGCCGCTCCTGATCATTGCAGAGGACGTTGACGGGGAAGCACAGGCTGCGCTCTTCCTCAACATCATCCGCGGAGCATTAAAGGTCTGCGCAGTCAAAGCGCCGGGCTTTGGCGAGGACAGGAAAGCAGTTCTCGAAGATATCGCTATCCTGACCGGTGCAACCGTAATCTCGGAAGAGAAGGGCATGAAGCTCGACAACGTCACCAAGAAAGAACTCGGGCAGGCCCACGTAATCCGGGTCACGAGCGAGAAGACGCTGATTGTCGGTGGCAGGGGCGACAAGAAGGCGGTCGACGACCGTATGACCCTCATCCAGTCCCAGATCAAGATCGCGGACTCCGAATACAAGAAGGAGGAACTCAAAAAGCGCCTCGGGAACCTCGGCGGCGGTGTTGCGGTGATCAAGGTCGGCGCGGCAACCGAGACGGAGCTCAAGGAAAAGAAGATGCGGATCGACGATGCCCTTAATGCGACCAAGGCCGCAGTCGAGGAAGGCGCTCGCTCGAAGAGCCGATCCGGCAGATCGCAAAGAACTGCGGGGTCGAGGGAGCCGAGGTTATCGCAAAGATCAAGGAGAAGAAGAACCCGACCTACGGGTACAACGCGAAGACCGCAACCTACGAGGACCTCATGGAGAACGGGGTCATCGACCCGGCAAAGGTCGTCCGGATCGGTCTCCAGAACGCAGGCTCGATCGCCGGCATGATCCTCTCGACCGAGGTCCTGATTACGGACTTCAACGATGAGAAAGACCAGAAGTCGGCAGCGATCATCATCTAATCTTAAAAATCCCTCACGCACCTTTTTCCCCCAAACGTGCCGGCAGAGGAGCCCCCCACGGCCTGCCGGGACGTTTTCTTTTATTTTCACCCTGCACGCTCGGGGTTCTTATACCGTTGTCTCTCACGTCTGGTACATACGACGACGCCGGGAAGGCAGGAGATGCCGACCCGGAAAAGGACCCTTTACCCATGACTCCACAGGCAGACACCACCCGCACCGCACCGGATACCCATGAACCTCTCCTGACCCTCCTGAAAAAATACTGGGGATACCCGGATTTCCGTCCCCGTCAGGAGGCAATCATCCGGTCTGTAGTGGACGGTTGCGACACGCTTGCGATCCTGACCACCGGCAGCGGGAAGTCGCTCTGCTACCAGCTGCCTGCGGTGTACCTCGGTGGCCTTACCCTCGTCATCTCCCCTCTCTTGGCGCTCATGAAAGACCAGGTGGATGCACTCAATGCCCGGGGCATTCCCGCTGCTGCGTGGACAGGATTGCTCGACAGCGCAGGCAGGAGCCGGATCGAGACGGCAATGCGGGAAGGCCGGCTCCGGATCCTCTTTGTCTCACCGGAGAAGTGCATGCAGCCGGGCTTTCTTGCGTTCCTCAAAGGGTTCCCGGTCCGGCTCATCGCCATCGACGAGGCGCATTGCATTTCCGAGTGGGGTCACGATTTCCGGCCCGAGTACCGCGAACTCTCCCGGCTCCGTTCCTGCTTCCCCGGCGCCCCGGTCATTGCGCTGACGGCAACCGCGGTCCCGGAGGTGCGAAAGGATATCGCCCGGCAGCTCGGCCTCGTACAGCCCCGCGAGTTCGTGGGCAGTTTCGAGAGAAAGAACCTCACCTACAAAGTTATCAGGAAAAAACACGCGGCTGTTCAGCTCGCGGCCATCTGCTGCCGGCACAAGGATGAGTCCGGCATTGTCTACTGCCTGAGTAAGAAGGAGACGGAGGAGTGTGCCGCGGATCTCCGACAGCGGGGCTTTGCCGCCGCTGCCTACCATGCCGGCCTCTCCCGCCCGGTCCGGGAATCCGTCCAGGAAGCATTCCTCAACAACTCCGCGAAAATCGTCTGCGCCACCGTGGCATTCGGCATGGGGATCGACAAGCCGGATGTCCGGTTCGTTGTCCACTACGATATCCCCAAATCGGTAGAGTCCTACTTCCAGGAGACCGGCCGGGCCGGCAGGGACGGGAAGCCATCCGAATGTGTCCTCCTCTTTAGCCGCAGAGATATTGTCCGTATGAACTGGATGCTCGACCACGACAACGCAGGAGAGAAGGCATCGCGGCTCGCGCACCGTAACCTTCGGGAGATGATCCGGTACTGCGAGACAACAACATGCCGGAAACACTTCCTCCTCGCGTACTTCGGTGAGATACCCACCGGCCCGGCCTGCGGGACCTGCGATGTCTGCGCCGCGGCAGCATCCAAGCCAAAGAAGAAAGTCACGGCCCGGCGCTCACCTGCCGGCAGGAGTTCTCATGAGTTCGCGGCAACCGCCAGGCGCAGTTACCCGATACCGAGCGTTTAAGACGCCCGCACCCGGATACTTTTTCCAAGAATATGATCGATACCGCAGGCCTGCCTGAGAACCCCGGCTGCTACCTCTATTCCGATGCAGAGGGGCGGATAATCTACGTCGGGAAGGCAAAGAACCTCAGGAAACGGGTATCGAGTTATTTTACGAAAAAAGACCACGACCCGAAGACAAAGAGCCTCGTCGCCCACATTGCCTCGGTCGATTTCGTGGTCACCGGTTCCGAGACCGAAGCGTTCCTCCTCGAAAACACCCTAATAAAAAAGCACCAGCCGAAATACAACATCGACCTCAAGGACGCGAAGCGCTATGCCTGGATCGAACTTACAAAGGAAAAGTTCCCGCGCCTTGTCGTTGCCCGTAAGGCGACCGGGGACGGCACGTACTTCGGCCCCTTTGTCTCGGCCACGGAACGGGACTATGTCATGAAGGTGGCAAAAAAGATCTTCCATCTCAGAACATGCAAAAAACTCCCCAAACGCCCCTGCCTGCGCCGGCACATGCAATCCTGCAGCGCCCCCTGTACGGGAACGGTCAGTCCCGAAGAGTACGGGGAGAACGTCAAAAAAGCTACTCTGCTCCTGAAGGGAAAGGCAAAGGAACTTGCAGCCCGGCTCCGCACCGAGATGGCGGCCCGATCGGCGGCGGAGGATTTTGAGCGGGCGCTCGTCCTCCGAAACGAAATTTCTGCCATCGATCACCTCGCGGACCGGCAGCACGTAGAGCGCCGCCGCGAGTACGACCAGGACGTAATCGCGTTCCAGGTCTCGGGGGAGACAGTCTACCTGACGCTCTTTAACGTGGAGAAGGGGACGCTCGCGAACAAGCAGGAGTTCACCTTCGGTGCCGGTGAGGACTTCTTCGAGGAGTTTGTCGTCCAGTACTACTCGGACCACGAACCCCCGAACGAGGTGATCGTAGAGCAGGAGACCGACCCGGCGCTCGAAGAGTTCCTCTCGGCAAAGAAAGGCCGGCATGTCGGGATCGTTGTCCCGCAGCGGGGCGAGAAGAAGCAGCTCCTCGACCTAGCCAAAAAAAACCTTGAGATCGCGTTCTTCCGCGACACCCTAAAGGGCGTGGAGCTCGGCGCGGCGCTCGACATGGCAAAACCTCCCGAAGTGATCGAGTGTTTCGATATCTCGCACCTCTCCGGCACCGCCATGGTCGGATCCATGGTGCAGTTCCGTGACGGGAAGCCCGACAAGTCCGGGTACCGGCGCTTTAAGATAAAAACCGTAGAGGGAATCGACGATTTCGCATCGATCGCGGAAGTGGTGACCCGCAGGTACAGGAGGCTCACCGAGGAACACGCCCCGCTTCCGGACCTCGTGATCATCGATGGGGGAAAGGGCCAGCTCTCCGCAGCGCTTGGTGCCCTCTCCGCGCTCGGGATCGACAACCTGCCGGTGATCTCGATTGCCAAGCGCGAGGAAGAACTCTACGTGCCCGGGGACTCCCTGCCCCTGCGGCTCGACCGGATGAGTATTGCGCTCCGTTATATCGAGGAGATTCGGGACGAGGCGCATCGGTTTGCCATCACCTACAACCGGCTGCTCAGGAAAAAGAAGGTCGTGGGCTGATCCCGGGAAGAAAACGGGACACCTTCCCCGTTACTGCATCGTAACCACGATATATGCAATAAAGACCGGGATAAAGAAGCACGCCCAGGTAACTGGTTTCCAGGAAAAGACGGTCTTTCCCTCGCAGGGTGCAATGGGGAGCATCTCGAAGACCGCAGTCATCAGGTTCATGACAAACCCGACAAGCCCGGCAGTGGCAAAAATCCCGCCAAGCGGGATAAGTGCCAGGCAGAGCACGGCCACGATAACGGAGACTCCCGGACCGGCCAGCATAATAAGACCTGCTTTTTTCTTATCCAGCGATTCATCGTTACGCGTGCCGGTGAAATACGGCTGGGCAAAAACGTTCCCGAAAAGCCATGCGGTAAGGGCCATGATGATTGTCCCGGTCCCCCAGAACCGTACCTGTGTTGTCACCCCATATCTCCTCTCCACAACGATATGACCCAGCTCGTGGAGAATCAGCGCAATTCCGCCCATCACGATGTAGATCACAATAAATGCCGGATCGAAAGGTTTCCGGTCGGCAAACAGGAAGAGAAGACCGAGAATAATGGCACCTGCGGCAAGGACAAGGAGTTCGATTCGGGAAAATCCCCGGTACCGCTTTACCGGGGAAGTCTCCTCCCTGCAGGCTTCTTTTTCCTTTTCCATATATCTCCCGGTCAGGTTCCCCCCAATCGCATTTTTCAGGAAGGCAAGGATCATATCCCAGAGCCCGGAAAGGGATGGGCCAAGGGCAGCTGCAAGGCCGGCGAGCGCGATACCACTGACAATCGATGCAGCAGGGGCAAATTCATTGGGAATAAGCCACGATAACGGGAGGTTTTTCCCGGATGATCCTGATGTCGTGGCATTGGCAGTTGCTCCTGTGGTTGGACCGGCTGCCGGTGAGAACGTGGCTGCAGGTGTTGTATTTTCGGAAACTGGTGTTGTGGTCTCTTTTGGTATCCGTGTGGGGATTGTTGTCATCCCTGGTGTCACTGACATATCAGTCGGGATTTTTGTTGGTGCTACTGTAGTAATTGCCGTTGATGGGGTTACCCGGTTGACAATTAGCGTATCTGTTGCCCGTGTAGAGGAAGTTTCTGCGGAGGTGATATTTGCCCCGGTTGCGGCATCCGCCGCGCTATTACCGGAAACGGGCGTACGTGTGGTCGTAGCAATTGCCAGGGTGTGGAGGTAGGCTGGCGCTGCGATAGATCGGTTTACTTCAGCAAGTGTCGTAGCCGTCGGGGTTACGGTCTGGTTTGCTGCCGGAGGGATATATGCTGCCTGAACCGGACAAAGGAGCAGGTAAAGCAGGATCAGGAGGACATATATTGGGACGTACTGTGATATACGGGAAATGTGCATGGAACACCAAAGTACGACGGTTATTCTTTTTCATTTAAATAATCCACTTAAATACAATCATGATATCTTTTAGGAATGCTGCCCGAAGTCAAAAGTATATATGCCGGGCGGGTAACAACTCTCCAGTAACAGAAAGGTGAATCTCACATGCCAGACTTTTTCAACCCATTCAGCGGGATGGTTCCGGACCGGAAACTGACCAACGAGGAACTTATCCGGGTTGTCCGGCTCGATGTTGCCGGTGAACTTGAAGCCATCCACGGGTATATGGCCCATGCGGATGCGACCGATAATGAACTCGCAAAGGCAGTTCTTATCGATATTGCCGATGAAGAACGCGTACATGTCGGGGAACTCTTACGACTCCTTTCAATCCTGACCGGCAGCGCGGAGGATGAATTCTATAAGAAAGGAACGCTCGAAGTAGACACCATGGCAGGACGGGTCGGGGCAGCCGGCGCAGCTGCACCGGCGGCAAAAGAAGATTCTACCATTGGCTCATTGAAAAATGCAAAGGAGGCGTAAAATCATGGCAAATGCATATCTCGGACGTGAAGACGCACCCATCGGTGCGGACACCTGGAAGCTGATCGATGACGTGGCGGTCCAGGCAGCAAAGAGCCAGCTTGCCGGGCGCCGGCTGCTTGCAGTCGAAGGCCCGTACGGCTTTGGCCTCAAGGCAATTCCCCTCGGGGACTATGCCCTTGAAGACGGAATCAGCGCGAGCGTCTCGCTCCCGCTCTCCCTGATCCGGACCGAGTTCTCGCTTGCAAAGCGCGACCTCGCATCCTTTGAACGCGACCACCTGATCCTCGACACGGCACCTGTTGCATGTGCGGCAATGGACGCGGCGGCAAAGGAGGACAAGATTATCTTCTCCGGCCTTGCCGGGACCCCGGGCCTCCTCAACGCAGAAGGCGCAGGCTCGATGACCCTTGCCAAGTGGGACAAGGTCGGAACGGCAGCAGACCAGATCATCGATGCAGTGACCAAGCTCGACGCGGCAGGATTCCACGGCCCCTACAGCCTTGCGCTCGCACCGGCGCAGTACAACCTGCTCCTCCGGCGCTACCCGCAGGGGAACGGTACCGAGCTCGAACACATCTCCTCGATTGTCGGCGACGGCGTCATCAAGGCACCGGCGCTCAAGAAGGGTGGTGTTCTCGTTGCCTCGGGCAGCCAGTATGCCTCGGTTGCGATCGGCCAGGACCTTGCGGTCGGGTATAACGGCCCGGTCGGCGACCTGCTTGAATTCCAGATCTACGAGAGCCTTGCCCTCGTAGTCCGTGCGCCCGAGTCGATCCTCGTCCTCAAATAATCTTTTTTTTTACCGATTCGTGCAGAGGACAAAAACCATGTGTCCGCAGTTTTCCAGGAATGGTGTCGGGATCGTTGCAGTTCTCCTCATCGCAGCATTTGCTTTCGGGGCCGGCTGCTTAAGCGAGACGGTGGCAGACGATACCTCGTCCGGCACGCTCCACGCCCATTACGAACATGCCGATTCGTGGTCGCCCGGCCTTGGCTGCTATGCACATGCAACCGGCTACGTATACAACGCGGGGAACACTTCGGCAGATAATGTCAGGCTCGACCTCAACCTTGTCAACATAAAGACGGCATCGATTCGCGATTCCCGGCAGATCTTTATCGGGACGCTCGCACCCGGCCAGACGCAGTCCTTCGAGACGATTCTCGATGGCGACTGCACGCAGGACTACCGGGTAGAGGTGTATTGGTAACGGGGAGAGAAAGAGGGGCCGGGTTTCCACCGGTTCAATTTTTTATTTTAAGGCATAGTTCGGGAGACATTTGTTTTTAATACTCGGCCCCCTTTGCGCCAGCCCTGCCCCCGAGGAGGCGGGGGCGCATGCGATGCCTCAGTATTACTTGTACAGGAAAATGATCCGCTGGACACATCAGGGATACAGGTAATACAGCATCATCGCAATGGGGGGATGCCCGAGCGGCGGGGGCGGAGGCTTTGCCGGAGCCCCCAAGAGCGGTCAAATAATTTTGGGAACACGGTCAATTCTATTTAGCCGTTACCCCTCAAGCGGATCCCTTGCCCCCGATTCCTCAAATGCCTCACGCCTTTCAGTACAGGCCCCGCACTTCCCGCAGGGCCGGTCGCCTCCCTTGTAACAGGACCAGGTGTTTGCGTAATCAACACCGAGAACAAGGCCCTTTTTGACGATATCTCCCTTGCTCATTCTCACGTACGGCACCCGGAGCGTGAGATCCTTCCAGTCGCAGAGGTGAAGGGCGGTCTCCATGGCGCTCACAAAAACCGGGCGGCAGTCCGGGTAGATGGCATGATCACCGGCATGGGCAGCGTAGCAGAGTTCCTGCGCCCCTATGCCGATCGCATACGATGCAGCGAGGCTTAAAAAGACCATGTTCCGGTTCGGGACAACGGTCTGCTTCATCGATTCCTCGGCATAATGGCCCTCGGGCACCTTCCATTCCTCCCGGGTAAGACTCGACGGGGCGAGATCCCCCAGGACAGAAATATCGACAATCTTCTGGGGGACGCAGAGTTTTGCGCAAGTCGCCTTCGCGCACTGGATCTCCCTTTTGTGCTTCTGATGGTAATCAAAGGTCAGGGCAGAGACATCGTATCCCTGGTCCAGCAGATCGTAGAGGAGGGTCGTGCTGTCAAGTCCCCCTGATAAAATCAGTACCGCTTTCACCTTCAGTTACCCCCGTTTGATACTACCGGGTATCTCCCGATCCTATATCAAGGGAACGCTGCCGGGGAAACGACCCCGCTTTTAATACCTGCGAAAAAAAGGAACGGAAATTGCTCGTCCTGAACACCGGGACACTGCAGACAATACCTGGCAGCCTGCTGTGAAGTTCAGGGCGCGGTGTCCAGATCGCCAAGGAGTTTTCGGATATCGATCCAGATGATGAGCTCGTTAATATCCTTGTCTTTTACCCTCACCTTGCGCTTGATAATACCGATGATCGACGTATCCTCATGGCTGACGGAAGCGGACGTGCGGTCAACCTGATTTCCCTCAAACGTGGATACCGAGTTCACATCGTCCACGAGAATCCCGATCTTGGATGTTGTTACATTGTCGTCGAGGACGATGATCCGCGAGGCTTCGAGGGATTTTGTACTGGTATCGGTGATATTAAGCCGTTGCTTAAGATCGATAATCATCGTGATCTCGCCCCGTAAGTCGATGATACCGCGGACATAGGGAGCAACGTTCGGGAGCTTGGTAATGGTCGTGTACTCGACGACTTCCTTGACATCGAAAAGATCGATGGCAAAATGCTCGTTCCCGAGCACAAACTCGACAACCTGAATGGAATCTGTGCCGGTCCGGGAAGCCCCCTGGCCTTTTCCCGTTGCAACGGGTTCGCTTGCCTTTGCTGACATGACAGGAGACCCCGTCATTCCACCTTGAACCTGCGGTTGGCGTTCATTGCTTCCACGGCGACATCGTTCACCGTCTGGATCATCCGGGTAATCTCATCAAGGGCTGCGGCAGATTCTTCTGTTGCTGCAGCGGCATCGCCGGCTTCTTTTGCGGTCTGCTCAATCAGCTGCTCAACCTCGTGAACGCTCGCGGTGATCTCCTCGGTCGTGGCAGCCTGCTCCTCGGTTGCAGCGGCGACCTCGGATGCGCTGTTTGCCACAGTCTCAACCGCAACCTGGATCTTCTTGAAGGCACTGACTGCATCGGCAGAGGCGACTGCTCCCTTGCCTACCAGTTCTTTGGAGGTCTCCATTGCATCGGTTGCTTTCTTTGTTGCTGCATTGAGATGCGTGATCATCTCTTCAATCTTTTCGGCGCTCGATCGGGACTCCTGCGCAAGGGACTTGACCTCAGACGCAACAACCGCAAACCCGCGGCCATGCTCTCCTGCCCGGGCTGCCTCGATGGCTGCATTGAGGGCAAGCAGGTTGGTCTGGTTTGCAAGGTCGCGAATCAGAACGATAATCTTGCTGATATCGGCCATCTGCTTGCTGATCTCCATCACAATCCCGTTAACGTTATTCGAGGACTCGGCGATCTCGGTCATGTCCTTGTTGATGGTATCTGCAAGGAGGGCACCGTTCTTTGCGGAATCGTTAGCCGTCTTTGCCTGGCTGGTAACGCTTTCCATGCTGGAAGTGATTTCCTCAACAGCCGCGCTCATGTCCTGCATCGCCTTTGAGATCTGATCTACACCACCGGCAGCTTTCTGGGCATTCTCGCTGACGCCACCGGCACTCTTTGCGATCTCGTTGACTCCCTTTGATGCGTCCTCGATGCTCTTGTTTGCATTGTCCGCAGTCGAGGTCAGATTCTGCATTTTGGTGTTGATGTCACCAATGTTCTTTTCAAGGCTAGTGACAATCCCCCGGACAGAATCCCGGAGTTTGGTGATCTGTTCGTATACTTTTTTGGTATCGTCATCAGGCTTGGTGATCTCATACCGGACAGTAAGATCGCCCTCAGCCATCTTGGCATAGGCCTGGCTCAATTCGATGATCTCTCTTTCCATGAAATCATGCTGTTTGGAAAGCTTGGTAATATCATGGAAAACAATATAGATATAGGCAAGCTCACCTTTTTCGTTCAGGATAGGGATATTTGCCCTCTCAATCACATGCATGCCCGTTGGACCGTCGGTAACTATCCCACCGAAGGCTTTCTTTTTAGAAACAAGCACATCGGTATATGACTTACCGGACTCTTTTACAAACTTGACAAGACCCTGGGCTTTGAGATCCGTAATTTTGAGCGGCAACAGGCGATCTACCGTATATCCGAACAATTTGGCAAACGCCGGGTTGATCTTCACAAACTTCAGGTCTTTGTCAATAAGAACCTGAGCGAGGGGGTTGTATTCAAACATTAATTCGTAGTCTTTTAGTCCAACCATGTCTGTCTGCACTCCATTTACACTGATATTTCATTAACCCGTTTTTATGATTACGCTGACCTTCTTTTATATATATCGGGAAAACCCGTACTGGTGCGGTCGTACAGGGATATTTCTGCCCTGATCTCCCTGCTCACATCGATCCCCGATAAATAAAGAATCCGGTACAGGAGCCGGGCTCTTTCCACAGCAACAGTACATGGCGGATAGGCACAAATACAGTTTTCAAGGTAGATCCCATCCTCGGCCCAGGTCCCTGCTTTCATCATACCTTCATCATCTCCACAGGTGTCTCCCCATATCTGCATGGCAAATTGCCGCTTATGGGGTCTGACAAATACACATACGTACTGATGAGTTGTCCAGTCCCCTCGCGTTTTCGGTTTTGCTGATTCTTGGTTGTGCTGATGTTTGAGCAGGATACACTTCAGGACGTTTTCCCTTGATGTCATCCTCATTCACCTGAATGATTGTTCCAACAGCCCTCGTTTTGCCATGCTTATCATTGGGGCTGACCATATGTGTGCAAAAAGCCATTTATAAATATGATTAATTGCAAAGCAAATAAGCAAAGCAAATAAGAACTTTTTATAGCAAAAATGGCCGAAAATGCATAACGAACCGGAGAAAG
>Ga0268360_1002993_pt1 | contig 11583 bp, 8 predicted proteins | sample BioMet11_FD_192465 | JGI IMG/M metagenome (GOLD analysis project Ga0268360, IMG submission 192465) | Sewage microbial communities from Oakland, California, United States - Biofuel 11 (Illumina Assembly) | ecosystem: Engineered > Wastewater > Sewage > Unclassified | place: USA: California... | reverse complement strand
GCCGCCGACTCCTCCTCATCAACTTCTCGTCGCAGACCGAGCAGAAAACCTTCCGTTTCGCCGATTACGGCGTTGCCCAGCCGGAAAGCGCCGTCTGCGACAAGGGCGGCGATTACGGCGGCGGGCGCTTCAGTATCTCGCTCAGGCCTCACGAGAGCGCAGTTCTGCGCTGGCAATAAAAGCACACAGGGCCGGTGAAGCATCGCGCTTCACCGGCCCTTCGCATGTCAAGCAGGTCATTCGATCCGCCGCGCCGTTAGTATACCGGGGTCCCTCACGCGGGGTCTTTTCCGCACGCCCGGCGCAGGAACTCGTACCCCAGGCGCGCGGCCTCCTTCGGGTCCTCCATGCCCTCGAACTCGAGGGCGACGGTCCCGTCATAGCCCGCCTGCTTCAGCGTCTCGATGCAGCGCCCGACGGGCACGACGCCGTGATCCAGGATCGTTCCGCGCAGATGGTTCCCGCTCCGGGTATCGAACCACCCCTGCGGGCAGGGCAGCGTGCAGGGCTTCCACAGGAAGTCCTTGGCATGGACATGGAACGCATAGGGAGCGGCCACGGCGACCGACTCCTCCGGCCGTTCGTCGGCGCAGAGGAAATTGCCCATATCCACCAGCCAGCCGAAGTTTTCGTGACCCACCGCGTTGACCAGCTCTTCCACGCGCTGGCAGCCCTGCATGAAGGTCCCGTGGTTCTCGCACATCGTGCGGATCCCGCGCTCCTGCGCGTATTCCGTCACCTCGCGGATGGCGGGGGCCGCGATCCGGATCGCGTCGCGCCAGCTCCGCCTGCCCACGGAATACTCCTTAAAGCCCCAGGTGGCGTCGTGGCGCATCAGCTTCGCGCCGAGTATCCCGGCGATATCCACGCAGCGCTCCACGCGCTCGGTCTCCCGCCCGATATCCCCGCCGAAGGAATTGATGAAATCCGCCCACACGGCATAGGCGCTGATCTCAATGCCCTTTTCCGCGCAGGCGTCCCTGATCCGCCGGGCGTAGGACGCCGTATCCTCCCCTTCCGGCGGGACAAGATCGGTGAATTCGATCGCGTCGTATCCGGTCTGTGCGGCAAAGGATATGGCGTCGAACAGGGTCATCCTTCCCTCTTTGATCGGCTTGGAAAAATCATAACTGCTGATCCCGATTTTCATGGAATGTTCCTTTCTGCCTGAAAGCGGCCCCTTGTCAATCCAGCCCGATCAGCCTGTGCTCCGCAGCGGAGCGGTCGATGAGCCTGGTAACCTCCAGCGAACCGGCAACGGCGTCGACGCTGCTGCGATCCGGCATGCGCCCCTGTTCGCAGCAGTCGGCAAAGTACTGCAGCTCGGCCGCATAGGCGTCGCACCCGGGCAAGGACTCCTGATGCTCGCCCGTGCCGTCCGTCACGGTAAAAGCGCCGCCGTTGTCGCAAAAGAGCATCTCCTTCTGCCCGATGATCTCCAGACTGGCCCGCAGGGCGCCGCCGGCGAACCCGGCCGGCATCCCCCAGGAGCCGAAGAGATCCGCGGTGCAGCCGTCATAGCGCAGCTGCGCCTTGATGTGGGCGGGAACGCCGTCCTCCGCGTACACGATGTCCCCCAGAACCGAGCGCGGCTTCCCGAGCAGCCAGACCACATAGTCTACATCGTGGATGAGCAGATCGTAAGCCAGTCCGCCGCTGAGCGAAACATTGCTGAGCCAGTTTCCGCTGGACCACGCCGGACGTTTCTGACGGCGGGTGCAGACGATGGAGTTGACTTTTCCCAGCGCCCCGGACTGCACGAGCTCCCGCGCCCTGACATAGCAGTCCCAGAAGCGCAGGACCTGCGCGACCATCAGCCGCAGCCCCTTTTCGCGGATCAGCCCGCGCACTTCCTCGACCCCGTCCGCGCTCAGCGCCAGCGGCTTCTCGCAGACGATGTTCCTTGTGATCCCGCTCGCCTGCCGGATCGCGGGAACGTGCAGGTTCGTCGGCAGGCAGATATCGATGAAATCGATTTCCCGCGGGTTGAGCTCCTCCATCGAGCCGAGCCAGCGGCAGCCGAGCTCCTTCGCAAGCGCCTCGCCCTTTTCCCTGTTGGTATCCACGACCGCGCTCACCGCGGCGTTTTTTACGGCTGCGTATGCCTGGCCGTGACGCCTTCCCATCGCGCCGCAGCCCACGATCGCCACCCGCTGCATCGTTTGTCCTCCTTGTGACGTTTGGATCTGCCGGCGCCCGCTTACGGCCTGAAGACCTGCCGCGGCGCCAGCTCCTCCGGGGAAAGGGCCGCGGCGCCGCGGACGGTGACGCGCCTTGTCTCCCCGGGAAGAAGATCGAAATAATTGTCGGAATAATCGCAGCCCTCGGCCGAAAAGTGCACGGCGTGGGCAAATCCGTCCGCCGAAACGGAAAATGTGACGGTATTGCCCTCCCGCCTGAAACCGGCGACCGAAAGTGCCGCCTCCCGCCGCATCCGCAGCTCGCGGAAATCGACGGCGTGGAGCGTGACGGGCAAAATATCCTCTCCGTCGGCGCGGGCATAGACGAGCCCGCCGGTCAGGTCGAGATCCCCGATGGGGAGCTCCCCCAGCTTCATCGCCTTTTCGAACGCGGGTATCTCCGCCTCGAAGCGCACCGGCGCGGCGTATACGCCGTCCAGGGAGACGTACCCGCACGCTGCGGACACTTTTTTCGGCACAGGCGCGTCGTTCCCGCAAAAGAGGATCGCCCGGTCTCCGTCTCTCCACAGGACGAGGCGGTTTATCGAATAGGCGCGCCGGACGAAATAGTAAGCCGGTTTCGGTTCGCCGGAACGATCCAGGACGCTGAAGCCCACTTCCCCGAAACCGTCGTTCAGACACCAGAAGAGCGAACCGCCGCAGTACGGCAGGATCCGCATCCTGTCCAGCGCATACCCCAGCAGCGTACCCTGGAAAAGGCCTCCGTAAAGGCAGTACTCCTCCAGGGAAAGGCTGCGCTCGCCCGTATCCCGTCCCGCACGGCGTCATGCTCGAAGGTGTTGTCGTGGTGCTCGAACGCGGGGTCTCCGAACGCGGCGTGCTCCCGGCCGCCGCAGTACGCCGCCAGCGCCTTTGCGGACGGCGACCCCATCACGCCGGACTCGGTGATGAATTTGCAGTCCAGCTTGTCGAAGGAATGGACCGAAATGCGGTTCTGCTGATTCTCGGGCCGATAATCGAGGAACGGATAGAAATGCATGTCCCCGCGCTCCGGGATCTCCTGCTTCCCGCCGAAGGAACCCAGGGGCGACGTGCAGACGTAGCCCTCCGACGCCACGAGGGCGTGATGGAGCTCCGGGAGCACCTTATTGTAGATGGTCGTTCCCCCGGCATAACGCCCGGTCCTGTCCTCCCTGAAAAAGTTCCGGCCGAGGTAGCCGTCCAGGATCCCGGATATCTCCCCGTTGCCGCACCAGAGCGCAATGCAGGGATGACTGCGGAGCCGGACGAGCTGATACCGCGCTTCCTTCCTCACTTCATCGAGAAAGCTCTCGATATGATCCGGGAAGGCCGCATTCGCAAAGCAGAAATCCTGAAAGACGAGAATGCCCAGCTCGTCGCAGAGGTCGTAGACAAAGTCCGGCTGATAATACATGCCGTCCCAGAAGCGCAGCATGCAAAAGCCCGCGGCCGCCGCCGAGGCGAGCAGCCTTTTCGTCAGCGCAGGCGCGGCATCCGCGTAAAGGCAGTCGGATTGGATAAAATCCGAGCCCTTGGCATAGATACGCCTGCCGTTGACGACGAAGGCGTAGCGGCGCTCGGTTTCGTTGATGCTCCCGGTGTCGAGCTTCACCGTCCGGATCCCGGTCCGAATCCGCTTTTCGTCCATGGCGCCGAAGTTGTTGACGGCGCTGACGGAAACATCGTAGAGCGGCTGGTCTCCGTACCCGTTGGGCCACCAGAGCTCCGGGGACGGAATGGCGAGATCGAACCTGACGTAGCTGAGGCCGGGCCCCGCCAGGAGCTCCTTTTCGGCGGAGGCTGCGACTGCGCCGTTTCTTTTTACGGAAAGCTTAACGCGCAGCTCCCTTGCGAAAAGGCGGTCCATGTTTTCGACCGTCACTTCGGCAAGGACCTGCGCCGAGGCGGCGTCCGCCGAAAGCGTCTCGAACCTTATGTCGCGCAACGCAACCTCGTCGGGAAGATCGAGGCGCGCGTCTCCGGCGAGGGCGCAGGTCGCAAGACGCGGCGTCATATCCCAGCCGTAGACGTACTGCGGCTTGCGCAGCATGATGCGCCGCTCGTCGCCCCTCCCCTTCCGGCGCGTGCGCCATTCGCAGGAGGCGAAGCCGCGCACAGGGTCGATGTCCTCGTCCGTCACGCGCTCCGTGCCCGTCGTAAGGCGGACGAGCAGCGTATTCGCGCCGGCTCTCAGCAGGGCGCCGACGTCCCTGCTGAACGGATACATGGCGCTGGCATGGTGAGCAACGAACACGCCGTTTACAAAAATGTCCGCATGGATGTCGAGAGTCTCAAGAAACAGCTCTGCGCCGAAGCCGGTGAGGTCCTCATCCCGAAGCTCAATTTCCTTTTTGAACCACCAGGAGCGTTTTTCGACCCATTCGCAGTCGAAGGAGTTGAGCCCCACGTGCGGATCCTTGATGCGCCCTGCTTTGAGAAGCGCGGTATGGACGTCGCACGGCAGAGCGGGCACCTCCATCCAGCCGTCGGTCTCGGAAAGCACGAAGGCCGCCATATCGGCGCCGTATGAGATGGGTTCCTCGCGGAGCAGCCAGTCTTTCAGAAGTGAAAGGGATCTCATCGCTTGCCTCCTGTTTCTTTTTTTGCGGGCGGCGTGAACGGACGCGCCGCCCGATCCGGCCTTACGGCGCTTTCTCAGCGCCGGTTCAGCCTTTTACGCTTCCGGCCGTGATGCCTTTGATGAAGAATTTCTGACAGGAGAAGAACAAGATCAGCACCGGGAGGACCGACAGCACCGATACGGCGAACTGGTAAGAATATTTAGTCATCGCAATACCGGAAAGCAGGGTCTCGATGCCCATTGCAAGCGTCATGTGCTTCGCGGACGTGAGCATGATGGACTGCCAAAGGAAGTCGTTCCAGACGCCCAGAAATGAAAACAGGAACAGCGCCCCGAACGCGGGGAGTGAAAGAGGAACGGCGATGCGGGTAAACTTGCCCATTTCGGAGCAGCCGTCAAGCTCCGCGGCCTCGAAAAGCTCCTGCGGGAGACTGAGCATGAACTGCCTGCAGAGGAAAACGCCGAACGCCGGATTCACGCTCGTGAGGACCACGCCGATGATGGAATCCGTCAGGGAAAGCTTGTTTGCCACGATGTAATTGGGGATCAGCAGCATCGTCTGGGGCAGGATCATGATCGCGATGTCGAGCGCAAAGATAAAGCTGAAAAACGGCGTACGGTGCCGGGCAAGGGCGTATCCGGCCGTAGCGGAAACGAAAACGGTAAAAAGCCCGACCAATACCGAGATGGCAATGCTGTTCGTCATCCAGCGCAAAACCGGCAGCTTGCTGAACGCATAGGCATAGCTCTTTGAGTTGACGTTCCTGAAAATGTTGAAGTCGGGCGGAGACAGCTCCAGCGCCGAGTTGTTCTTCAGAGAACCGGCGATGAGAATGTAAAACGGAACAATGTACAGCAGCAGGATTATCAGCATGATGACCCCGGAAGCGGTGATTTTTCTTTTTTTCATACTTCGCCTCAATATTCAACGCTGTCCCTGCGGGTCATTCTGAACTGGACGGCCGCAAGGATGCCGGTGATCACGAACAGCACGACGCCGATCGCGGCGGAGTACCCGAACTGTCCGTTGAAAAACGCGCTGTTGTAGAGAAGCAGCATCAGAGTCGAAGTCGAATAATACGGCCCGCCGCCGGTGAACAGCAGAGGATACACGAAAATCTGAAGCGCGCCGATCGTGGTCGTCACAAGGATCAGCGTCGTCGTCGGACGGAGCAGCGGAAGGGTGATCCGGTAAAAGATCTGCTTCTTCGTCGCGCCGTCGATCGCCGCCGCGTCGTAAAGATCGCTGGGTATCCCGCCCATTGCCGCGGTATAGAGGACGACGGGCTGCCCGACGCCGAGAAAGACGATCAGGAAGGACATGAGGGGAATCGAGCTCGATGCTTTTGCGAAAACAGAGAACACCTTGATGCCGAGATGATCGCACAGCCACGGCAGGAAGCCGATCGACGTCGAGAACAAATATTTGACGATCACGACGATGACGACGGAACAAATCAGGCTCGGCAGATACAGAATGCTCTTGGAAAGGGAATTATAAAAATCGCTCCTCGGGAAGATTGCACGCGAAAACAGCAGCGCAATGATAATGGTTCCGGGAACACAGAGCAGCGCGTAAAAGAATGTCGCGCGCAGACTCGACCACACGGCGCTGTCGCTGAATATCTTCTTGTAGTTGCTCAGCCCGATGAAGCTGGAGCTTTTCAAAGTATAGTTCGTAAACGAGATGACGAAGCCGTAGATAAACGGATAGAGCTTGAAGATAAGGAAAAAAGCCGCCCACGGCGCGAGAAAAAGCAGTGAATAGCAGCGCTGAAGTTTTTTGTATCCGGTGCGTCTGACGCCCCGGGACGGCTGCTCTAACGTATTTTTCATTGAAATACCTCGAAGACTAAAGATTCAGTGATCTGTCGCCTGATACATGGATAGGGCGCGAAAAACGCGCCCTATCCATTGAAATGTGCGCCAGGTCAGCTCTTGGAAGAGCTGGAGGAATTGGCTGCCTTGTAATCCGCAATGACCTTGTTGCCGGCGTCCTGAAGGGCGGTAAGCGTATCATCGACGGATGCAGCGCCGGAATAGAAGTTCTGCATGACCGGGAAATACGCGCTGCGCCAGTCGCTCCACCAACCCTGCTGAATGCCGAAGGAAGAAGTGGAGTACTTCGCGTTCAGGTCATAGCCCTTCTTCACGACGTCGGTGTACTTGGCATCGACCGTCGCGGAGGCGGTGGAAATGACGGGGCTCTCGCCTGTGGTCGTGAGCAGGCCGTCCATGGCCGTCGGATCATCGTACAGGAGCTTGATGATGGCCTTGGAGGCGGCGATGTTGTCAGCGTTGCCGCTGTTCTTGAAGACGCAGAAGCCGTTGGTGCCGAAGGACGCGCTGATGGGCTCGCTCTTTCCGTCCGGAGTGGGATAGAGGGCAAAGTCCATGTTGAACGTGGAGCTGATGTCGCCCTTCTTGAGCGAGTTATCGCGGGAGATGATAATGGCGGAGCCGCCCTGCGGCAGAGAGAAGAGGGACTTCTCGGCAAAGAAGGCCTCGTTGTAGTCGATCTGGGTAGCCGCGCCAGCGGGGACATACTCCTTGTCGATCAGGGTCTTGAGCAGCTCGAGGGCCTTCTTGGTCCCGTCGTTGTTGATCGTGCAGGAGTTGAAATCATCGCTGAAGAGCTTGGAGCCGGCCGTCATATACAGGGAATACATCGCGGCGTCGCCGGTCGGGCCGCCCGCCCAGAGCTGCGTGCCGTAGTAGCCGGCATTCTTCGCAAGCTCGCAGCACTTCAGGAAGTCGTCATAGGACCAATGGATGCTGTCGGTCGGCAGATACTTGTCCGCGCCGATCTTCTTGGCAATGTCCATATTGATGGCAACGGAGTAGCAGTTCAGAGAGTCGAACGGGAGATAAAGAGTCTTTCCGTCGTACTTCCCGCTGTCCAGATAGCTGCCGGTGAACTTGGAGGACAGCTCGCTTCCGACGTCGCTGAGGTCGGCGAGCAGGCCGGCGTTCGCTGCGGCGGAAATACGGGACTGAACATCGTAAAAGACGTCAGGAGTGGTGCCGGTGGCCATGGCCACGGTCAGCTTCTCAAGAATACCGGACTGAACGTACTCTTCGAACGTCACCTTGACGTCCGGGTATTTCGCGGCGATCTGGGATTTCCAGGTCGAAACGAAATCGGGGGCATCCTGCTGCCAGGAATCCGGGTACCAGACTGTCACTTCACCCTTCACAGCCTCGGAAGAGCTGCTGGAAGCGGCAGAGCTGGAGGCTTTGCTGCTGGAAGCGGCGGAACTGGAGGCCGCGGAGCTGGACGAGGTGGCAGCGGCGGAACTTGAAGAGGAAGTACTCTTCGTGGCTCCGCATGCAGTAAACAGCGTGAGCGCCATCAAAACTGCCAATACAAGCGCCGTGATCTTTTTCATGGGTTTCCTCCCTTTCAAAAATCGTATTGTTTCTTGCCGGCAATAGTAATGTTATCACACGCTCACGGAGATAAAAACTCACGGTTTTCTGTTTTTCCGGGCAGGAATCCTTAATTCAGCGGACAAAAGCTAAATTATCTGACCTTTTCGCCTGTCCGGCCCGTCACAGAGCCCGCAGGCGCGCGGACGTCCGCCGCCGGGGAGGCGCCGGGCGGAAGTCCGTCAGTGCGTTTTCTCTTCCGGCCGCGCCGCGGAAGTATGCTCCTCGGAAAATTGCTTCGGCCGCTGTCCGGTCAGTTTTTTGAACACCTGGTAGAAGTATTTTGGGTTCGTGTACCCGACCTTCTCGGCCACGTCGTAGATCTTCAGCGACTCCGGAGCGTTCATCAGCAGCTTCTTCGCCTTTTCGATCCGCGCGCTGTTCAGATAATCCGTGAAGGTAAGCCCCGTTTCCTTTTTGAAAAGCGAGCAGAAATATACGTTCGAGAGGCCGACCGACGCGCTGGCTTCGGAAAGGCTCAGCTCAGGTTTCTGGCAGTTTTCGTCGATGTACTGGCAGGCGCTCCGGACAAGCTGCGCCGAGCGGGTGCTCCGCTTTTCCTGCTGCCGGGCGATGGTATCTGAAAAGAGATCGTAGATGCGTTTCTGCATCATGAACGGGTTGGAGGCCTGCGTGATCTGCGCGTAGATCTCGTCGGCCGAAAGATCCGAGACGTCGATCCCCGACTTCTGGATATAGGAAAAGAGCCTCGCGGAGAACTCGATCAGCGTCCACTGCATGTAGCCCTCGGAGCCGCCGGAAACGCCGACCACGACGCCGAAAAAGTGCTTGAGCGCCGCAAGCGCGGCCTCCTTTTCACCGGAGAGCAGGCAGTTGAACACCTTGTCCATCTCCGCATGGACCGGCGTGCTGTCCGACTTTTCCATGGAAAAAACGTTTTCGATGCTGCAGATCCCGTTGCGCCCAAAGGTATTTTTATAGCCGAACGCCTTGTTGGCGTCGCGAAAGCTGTCAAAGAGGCGCAGCAGGCTGTCGACGACGCTCCCGACTCCGGCTGAAAAGCCGTAGCTGAAGTAGAGATTCATTTTCTCCTTCAGCGTAAGCAGCGCCTCCTCCAGCTCCTTGTTCAGGGAGCTGGCCGAACCCTGTGCGATCAGGATGCTGCGCTGCATGGAGTCGAAGAACACCATGCTGTCCAGCTTCCTGGCGGCGCAGATCTCGGAGGAAATGTTCTGGATCGCGATCTGGGCGACCTCCCAATCGGCCGAGCTCACCTGGGAGTAATCCGGAACCAGCAGCGCCGTGCAGAAAAGGGGGCCGTGGACCGACACGCCCACGCGCTCCAGATGGCTGCGGCACTCCGCCTCCGATTCCTCGGTCCCCTCGTCAAGCAGCTTGATCAGATACCGCTCCCTGAGCAGCGGCAGGCTCTCGTCAAGGAGCTTCTGAACCTGCTGCGCACGGCGTTTTTCCGCGGCCGTTTCCTCCAGCGCGGCGATCGACCTGCGCAGCGCCGCGACAATCTCCTCCTGGCGGATCGGCTTGAGAAGGAAGTCCTCCGTCCCCGTCCTGATTGCCGCCCGCGCAAAATCCATCGTCCCGTAGCCGGTGATGATGATGATATGAACATCCTTGTCCTCCTCGCTGATCACCTTGGCGAGGTCAAGCCCGTTCATCAGGGGGATCTCGATGTCGAGGATCACGATATTCGGATGGTACTGGCGGAACAGCGCCAGCGCGCCGATCCCCTCGTCCGCCTCGCAGCATATTTCAAGCCCCAGGCTCTCCAGGGGGATCATTTCGCGCAGTCTGACCCGAATAAATTCGTCGTCGTCAACGATCATCAATCTCAGCAAGTCCATTTTTACCTCCATGAGGGCGAATCGTAACCGTCACGCGCGTATACTCGCCGAATACACTGTCGACCTGCAGCCCGCAGTCCGGCCCGTACACCGTCTGGAGCCGCTTGTTCGTATTCCACAGCCCGAAGTGGCTGCCGGTGTTTTCCCGCGCTCCGATCCAGTGCCTCAGATCCTCGAGCTCGCCGGCTTCCATGCCGATGCCGTTGTCCTCGACTGTGACAACGAGCTTTTCACCGCCGTCCGCCTGCGAGACCCCGACCCTGATCTCCCCGTCGTCCGTCACGCCCTCGAACGCATGGAGAAAAATGTTCTCCACGATCGGCTGCAGGGTGATCTTCAGGATCGGCGTCTTCAGGAGCGCCTCATCCCCCGTGACGATCAGCGTCGCTTCCTTCCGGCGGCAGATGCGCTGGAGCTCCATGTAATAGGAGATGTGCTCGATCTCCTTTTCAACGGGAACGAACGTGCTCCCGTGACTGAGCGAAAGCTTGAAATAGCTGCTGGTGTCCTCGATCACGCGGTTGGCCGTTTCGAGTTCGCCGTGGCTTATGAAGTAAAGGACGGAATCCAGCGTGTTGTAAAGCAGATGCGGATTGATCTGGCTCTGCAGAAAGCGCACCTCGGATATCCGCTTTTGCTCTTCCAGGCGCCGTTCGACCTCCATATGGCGCTGGATCTCGCCGAGCAGCATATTGAAGCTGTTTCCGAGAAAGCCGATCTCGTCATGCGCCACAACGGTGTAACGCGCGCCCAGATCTCCGCTTCTCGCCCTTTCGACCGTATCCTTGAGGATCGTAAGCTGCTTCGTCATGCTGTTTGAAAAGAACGCCGCCGCCGCGACGGAATAGCAGACCGCGATCGCAAGCAGCAGGATAACTGCCGAAAGAAGGGATTTCAGCGTCGAATCCAGCACGTTGAACTTGGGAACAACGACGATATAGGCGGACAGCGGCGTGACGTAGACCGAGGCGGCGCTTCTTTTTCCGGCACCGTCCGAAAAAGAGAATGCCGACGGCCCCGTTCCACTGGCACAGACCTTATCGAGGAAGCCGCTCCCGCCGCTGGGCAGGCCGGCCCCCGACGCCGAGATGACGCTGCCGTCGCTGCCGATAAGGAACGAATCGCCGTTGGAGTAGCCGTAAAGGCCGGTGACGTAGCTTTCCTTGATGTAGACAATGATGATCCCGGCGACCTCGCCCGACGGCTCCCGACGGAACGAATAGACGTTCGAAAAGCAGCGCGGACTGCTGATCTTCGGCGTCTGGGCCGGGCCGAACCACGCGGGAGACGAACACTTTTCGATCAGGTCGATGCCGAGCGAGCTGTAAATGCTCAGAAGCTCCTCGTAATTTCCGGGCACGGGCTGCCTGTTCAGCTGGTTGTTGAAGTAGGAAAAGGTCGAGCCGTCGCGCTTGTATATTTCGTATCCCGTGAAGCCGGGCACGGTGTTCCTGAACCTGTCTCCGTAGGTGTTCAGCTGGTTGTAGATCCCGGTGCCGAAAAGGCTCGCGTCATCCGACAGCAAAGCCGTGCGGATGTTCTGGTCATAGAAGATCGAGGTCACGGTGTTCTCAATGCTGTCCGTGGT
>Ga0268360_1002988_pt1 | contig 11605 bp, 9 predicted proteins | sample BioMet11_FD_192465 | JGI IMG/M metagenome (GOLD analysis project Ga0268360, IMG submission 192465) | Sewage microbial communities from Oakland, California, United States - Biofuel 11 (Illumina Assembly) | ecosystem: Engineered > Wastewater > Sewage > Unclassified | place: USA: California... | reverse complement strand
ACATCTCACGACACGAGCTGACGACAACCATGCACCACCTGTCTCTACTTTCCCCGAAGGGCACCTAATGCATCTCTGCTTCGTTAGTAGGATGTCAAATCCCGGTAAGGTTCTTCGCGTTGCGTCGAATTAAACCACATAATCCACTGCTTGTGCGGGCCCCCGTCAATTCCTTTGAGTTTCAATCTTGCGATCGTACTCCCCAGGTGGAATACTTATTGTGTTAACTGCGGCACGGAAGGGGTCAGTCCCCCCACACCTAGTATTCATCGTTTACAGCGTGGACTACCAGGGTATCTAATCCTGTTTGCTCCCCACGCTTTCGCGCCTCAGCGTCAGTTGTCGTCCAGCAGGCCGCCTTCGCCACTGGTGTTCCTCCTAATATCTACGCATTTCACCGCTACACTAGGAATTCCGCCTGCCTCTCCGATACTCAAGGGATGCAGTTTCAAAAGCAGTTCATGGGTTAAGCCCATGGATTTCACTCCTGACTTGCATCTCCGCCTACACGCCCTTTACACCCAGTAAATCCGGACAACGCTTGCCACCTACGTATTACCGCGGCTGCTGGCACGTAGTTAGCCGTGGCTTTTTCTCCAGGTACCGTCACTTTCTTCGTCCCTGGTAAAAGAAGTTTACAACCCGAAAGCCTTCTTCCTTCACGCGGCGTTGCTGGGTCAGGGTTTCCCCCATTGCCCAATATTCCCCACTGCTGCCTCCCGTAGGAGTCTGGGCCGTATCTCAGTCCCAATGTGGCCGTTCAACCTCTCAGTCCGGCTACTGATCGCAGACTTGGTGGGCCGTTACCTCACCAACTATCTAATCAGACGCGAGGCCATCTTTCAGCGATAAATCTTTGGTGCATCGACCATGCGATCATTGCACATTATGCGGTATTAGCAGTCATTTCTAACTGTTGTCCCCCACTGAAAGGCAGGTTCCTCACGCGTTACTCACCCGTCCGCCACTAAGTCATCTCCGTCACTTGACCGAAGTCTCGATCCGAAGAGCTTCGTTCGACTTGCATGTGTTAGGCACGCCGCCAGCGTTCGTCCTGAGCCAGGATCAAACTCTCAAAAAATGGTATCTTAAAAGCTCTCGCTTCTAAAATCATTCCTTAGAATTCGCTTCTAGCAAATACTCAAGAAATTCGTTGGCTATTCTATGAATTGACATTCAAAGAACAACTTACTTAAAAATTGTCCAAGGTGTTTGTTCATGTTTCTCGTTGTTTAATTTACAAGGTGCACTTCCGCTTGGGCGGAGGTCATTTGTGTCGCTTATGGAAGTCATCAGAATCTTGAATTCCTCGTTCGCAGCGAACCTCGTTATTCTAGCACAGCGTTCCGTGTTTGTCAAGAACTTTTTTCTTCTTTTTTCGTTCCCGGCCGGACCGCTCTGCCGCATCCCTCAGGACGCTTGGCTATCTTACCAGAGAGATTCCGGTTTGTCAACACCTTTTTTCTCTTTTTTCAGCACATTTTTCAGGGCTACTACAAGTAGTGTCAGGAGCGGCAAAAAGCCCCAAAATATGGACGCGCCCAGCGTCCAGAAAGCGGCGGGCAGCCGCGGGGCCAGCACGGACGCGCCGGCGAGCGGAAGCAGCAGCGCCGGCTCCAGCCAGGCGGAGCGGCCGGCGCCGCAGGCCCGCGAAAGCGCCGCCGCGCCGGACTGCCAGCAGAGGCAGACCATGCAGAACAGCCCCGCGAGCATGGCCGCGGACAAAAGCGGCTCGAACCGCTCGAGAAACGAGAACAGGCGCAGGCTCTTGACGAGCGTGTAAAACGCGAACGGCTCCGCCGCCGCGAGCGACGGGCTCAGGCCCGCCGAGCAGACGAGCGCCGCGCACGCGGGCGCCAGCGCCAGAAGCGCCAGCATCCCGCCGGGGCGGCTTTTCCCGCCGCCGGTCCGGAGCAGCAGCCCCGCCGTGGGGAAGAGCAGACAGGCAAAGCAGCGCGCGCCGTCCTGCCACACGCCCCACGGGCGGCACCAGGCCGGTTTCCCGTTCGGCACGGCCGCCGCCAGCAGCACCGCGAAGCTGCCCGCGAGCAGCAGACTCAGCACCGCGCCGCAGCGGGCGCTCGCGGGCGCGCCCTTCCAGCCCGCCCAGGCCGCGAGCAGCAGCAGGGCCGCGCACGCGAACGGCCGGGAGGGGTCCTCGGGAAACGCGCGGCCTGCCGCCGCCGCGCTGCCGGCCGCCGCCAGCAGCAGCCAGAGGCCCTCCAGGGCGAGCAGCGCGCCGCCCGCCGCCTTCCCGAACGCCGCCGGGAACGCCGCCGCCAGCGGCAGCCCGCCGCCGAGCGCCTCCAGCAGCGCAAAAAAGAGCGCGGCGCACACGCCGCCCGCCAGCGCCCAATGCCAGCTCACGCCCGCGCAGATCAGAAACACCGGGGCCGTCCCGGCGGCGAACAGCCAGCCGAGCGCCTGCCGCCGCACCGCGCTATCCGTCCAGTCCACTGATGAGCTCCATCCTTTCTCCCCCGACGGCCAGAATCGGCACCGCGACCGGCTGCTCGCCGAGCAGCGCCGCCTTTTCCTGCGCCAGCGTCGCGCGCGTCCGGTGCGCGGTGAAAAAATCCGGCAGCGCCTCCAGATCGTCCGGCGTGCCCAGCGCGCAGCAGACGCGCGCGGCGGGCCGAAGGCGCGCGCTCAGGGCCGCCTGCGGCAGCAGCTCATACGCGCCGGGCCCGAGGATCACGTACTCCACCGTGCCCAGAAACAGCGTGCCGTTCGCCGTCCGCTCCATATTGAAAAGCGCGCGCTCCAGATCGTCCCCGACGCCGGACGCGCCGCTGTCGCACCGCGCCGTGACGCGGCCGTTTTCTTCGGTGATGAGCAGCACCTGCGCCGGCTGCAGAGAGGCCGTCTCGGTCCCGCGCGCCGGCAGCACGGCGGCCAGCAGCAGGGCCGCCGCGGCGAGCAGCCAGCCGTTCGTTCTTCTCACGACATTTTTCCTCCCTCCGGCGTGTAGGGCCGGCGCAGGATCGCGCCGCCGCCCGTCGCGGAGGCGAACGGCGCGAGGTACGCGCGGCCGAGCGACTGCAGGCCCGACAGATGGACGAGCAGCGCCAGCAGCCCGACCGTCAGCCCGAGCAGGCCGAAGAGTCCGCCCAGAAACGTCAGCGCGAACCGCCAGACGCGGATGGCGTCGGACAGGTCGCGGCTGGGCAGGGTGAAGCCGCAGATGCCCGCCGCCGCCGCGACGATGAGCGCCGCCGGGGAGACGAGCCTGGCGTCCACCGCCGCCGTGCCCACGACGAGGCCGCCGATGATCGAAACGGCGGTGCCGACGGCCTGCGGCAGATGAAGCCCGGCCTCCTGCAGCAGCTCGAACGCCGCGAGCAGGCCCAGCACCTCCAGCAGCGTCGGCAGCGGCACGTCCTTCTTGCTCTCGATGATCGCGAGCAGCAGCCGCGTCGGCAGCATCTGCTGGTGAAAGACCGCCATCGCCGCGTACAGCCCCGGCAGCAGCAGGCCCGCGAAGAGGGCCGTGTAGCGCAGCACGCGCAGGCATGAGGCGGAGATATAGTCCACCGCGCGGTCCTCCGGCGAATCCATGAGCGCGCCGAGGCTCACGGGCGCGAGAAATCCCTCCGGCAGTCCGTCCGCAATGAGGCCGAGCTGGCCGGCGAGCAGGCCCTGGCAGAAGCTGTCCGTCCGCTCCGTGACGCGGAGCATCGGAAAGGCCGTCCGCCGCGAGCCGGTGACCAGCTCCTCCACCGCCGCCGGGGACAGCAGGCCCTCCGGGTGCAGCGAGCGCAGCCGCTGGCGCATCCTTTCGGCCAGCGCCGGGTCCGTGCGGCCCGCGAGGTAGCAGAGCGTCACGTTCGTGCGCGTCCGCTCGCCCACGGTGAACGGCTCGAAGCGCAGCTCCGGCGCGCGCAGATGGCGGCGGACAAGGCTCGTGTTCGTCCGCACCGTCTCCGTGAACGCGTCCTTCGCGCCCTTGATCGTGTTCTCCGACTCCGGCGGCGCGGGCGAGCGCTTTTCGCCGGTCTTGACCTCATAGCACACCGCCTCGGGCATGCCCGGCAGCACGAGCACGCAGAAGCCGTTCACGAGCTTGTCCGCGGCCTGCGCGGCCGTCCGCACGCTCTCGGCCACCGCGCTGTAGACCGCGCCGTCCTTCGCCTGGCGCAGGATCGACGCCATCGGGCCCGGCGCGACGTTCTCCGCCAGCGGCCGCAGCACGAAGTCCGCGATGTCCCCGCCCGAGGTGAGCCCGTCGATGAAAAACAGCGTCAGCGCCTGTCCGCCCGCCGTCACGGGGCGCTCCACCAGATCGCACGTCCCGCCGAACAGCGCCCGCACCGCCCGCGCCGTGATGAGCTCCATGTTCCCCGCCTCCTTTTGGGCTTATTTTCGCCCAAAGCGGCAAAAGTATGCGGCGGAAGATCGGTTTGCATATTTTGGACGCGTGTGGTAAGATAATATGAAAAGTTTTGCGCCGTTCGCGCGATTTTATGGAGATGCCGCTATGTATGAATTTGTAACGAAAAACACGCTCGCCGAGTACGAGGCGTTCGTGCAGTCGAGCCCGAAGGGCAATTTCGCGCAGAGCTCCCTGTGGGGCAGGCAGAAGCCCATGTGGCTGTGGGAGGCCGTGATCGTCCGGGACGCGGACGGCGGCATCGTCGGTTCGCTGGCGCTCATGACGCGAAAGGTGCCGGGCACGGGCCGGACGCTCATGTACGGCTGCCGGGGACCCGTGATGCGCCTCGACGACCGCGAGACCTTTTACGAGCTGCTCGCGGGCGCGAAGGAGCTGGCCAAAAAGCACCGCGCGTACGTCATCAAGCTCGACCCCGACGTGCCGTCGTCCGACACGGCGTTCGCGGCACTGCTGCGCGAGGCCGGCTTCCGGGCCAAGGAGGGCGGGAAAAACTTCGAGGCCATCCAGCCGCGCTATGTGTTCCGCCTGAACGTGGAAAACAAGACGGAGGAGGACCTGCTGGCGGGCTTCCATCAGAAATGGCGCTACAACATCCGCCTGGCCGAGCGCAAGGGCGTCACCGTGAAGATCTGCGGCAAGGAAATGGTGCCGGATTTCGCCCGTCTCATGCTCACGACCGGCGTGCGCGACGGGTTCGTGACGAGAAAGCCCGCGTATTTTTCCGACATGCTGGACAACCTCGGCGAGCACGCGAGGCTGTACATGGCCTTCAGCGCGGAGAACGAGCCCATCGCGGGCACGCTCGCCATCCACTACGGCGACAAGGTGTGGTATCTCTACGGCGCGTCGTCGAACGAGCACCGCAACCTGATGCCGAACTATCTGCTGCAGTGGCGCATGATCCAGTGGGCCGTCGAGACGCACTGCCGCGTGTACGACTTCCGCGGCGTCTCCGGCGACGTGACCGAGGACAACCCGCTCTACGGCCTGTTCCGCTTCAAGCAGGGCTTCGGCGGCGAGTTCACCGAGTTCGTGGGCGAGGAGGATCTGGTGCTCAGCCCGTTCACCTACTGGTGCGTCGAGCACGGCACATCCGTTTTCAAGGAGCTGCGCAAGCGCGCATACCTTATTAAAAACCGAAATCGGTGACACGGGCGAGCGTGGGAGGAGGTCCCGGCATGAAAGCGTACATCGTGGAGACGGCCGCCGTGCGGGCGAATCTGGAAAACCTTAAAAAACGGGCGGGCGAGACGCCCATCTGGGCCGTGCTCAAGGGCAACGGCTACGGGCTGGGCCTGCTGCCGATGGCGGAGCTCTGCCGCGACGCGGGGCTCTCGCGCTTCGCCGTGACCGAGATCGCGGAGGCGCGGGCGCTGCGGGAGAACGGCTTTGAAAAAGAGCAGATTCTGATGCTCCAGCCGACCGCCAACTCCGACGAGATCTACCAGCTCATGGACCTGAACGTGATCTTCACCGTCTCGAGCCAGGACGACGCGTCGATGCTCAACGGCATCGCCGCGCAGCGCGGCATGGTGGCCGAGGCGCACATCAAGATCGACACCGGCATGGGCCGCTACGGCTTTCTGCCGTCCGAGACGGACAAGATTCTGCCCATCTACGGCTTTATGGACGGCATCGCGGTTTCGGGCATCTACACCCACTTCCACTCGGCGTTCTGCAACAAAAAGCAGACCTATCTGCAGGCCGCCGCGTTCCGCTCCGTCGTGAAGGCGATCTCCGACGCGGGCTACGAGACGGGCACGCCGCACTGCTGCAACTCGGCGGCCTTCCTGCGCTATCCCGACCTCGCCATGCAGGGCGTGCGGCTGGGCTCGGCCATTCTCGGGCGTCTGTCCTTCAAGGGCGGCAGCTACAACCTCAAGCGGATCGGCTGGTGCGAGGCCGGCGTGGAGGAGATCAAGTGGATCCCCCAAGGCCACACCTGCGGCTACGGCGCGGGCTGGAAGGCCCGGAAGCCCACGCGCATCGCGATTCTGCCCGTGGGCTGGTACAACGGCTTCGGCTGCGAGATGGGCCGCGACCTGTTCCGCACGCGCGACGCCGCGCGGCAGCTCCTGCACGGGCTCAAGGGGCTCTTCTTCCACAGGGCCATCTACATCATCCTGAACGGCGAGCGCTGCCGCGTCCTGGGCCACATCGGCATGCTCCACACCGTCTGCGACGTGACCGACGTCCCCTGCGCGCTGGGCGACAAGGCTGTTCTGGACCTCAACCCCCTCATGCTCAAGGGCATGGACGTGGTCTATCGTTAAATTGACGCGGGCCCTGCGGGGCTTTTTCATCAAAGGAGTTCTGTTATGTCAGATATGATCGCCGCCGTGGCGACCGGCTGGACTCGCTCCGGCATCGGCATCCTGCGCATGTCGGGAGACGGCTGCCTGGACATCGCCGGGAAGGTCTTTTCGGCGGACTGCGGCAAGCCTCTGGCGGCGCTTCCGAACCGCACGCTCGCGCTCGGCACGCTGTACGACCGGCAGGGCCGGCCCATCGACCGCTGCATGGCCACGGTCTCGCGCGCGCCGCACTCCTATACGGGCGAGGACACGGCCGAATTCCAGTGCCACGGCTCCCCCGCCGTGCTGGCGGCGGGGCTGGAGGCGCTCTTCGCCGCGGGCGCGCGGCAGGCGGGCCGCGGCGAATTCACGAAGCGCGCGTTTCTGAACGGGCGGCTCGATCTGACGCAGGCCGAGGCCGTCATCGATCTGATCGACGCCGAATCCCCCGACGCCGCCGCCAACGCCGCCGGGCAGCTCGGCGGCGCGATGCTGCGCCGCATCGGACCGGTCTACGACAGCCTCGTCGGGCTCTGCTCGCACTTCCACGCCGTGCTCGACTACCCGGACGAGGACATCGCGCCCTTCGAGCGCGAGGAGCTGGCCGAAACGCTTGCGGGCGCGGAGACGGCGCTGCGCGCGCTGCTCGGCACGTTCGAGCAGGGACGGCATCTGAAAAACGGCGTCCAGGCCGTCCTGCTGGGCAGCCCGAACGCGGGAAAATCGAGTATTCTCAACGCCCTCGCGGGCTTTGACCGCGTGATCGTGACCGAGATTCCGGGCACGACGCGCGACGCCGTGGAGCAAACCGTCACGCTGGGCGGCGTCTCGCTGCGGCTGCTCGACACGGCGGGCATCCGCGAAACGGACAACCCGATCGAAAAGCTGGGCGTCGCGCGCGCCGAGCAGGCCGCCGGCGAGGCCGAGCTGGCCCTGCTTGTGATCGACGGCAGCCGGCCCCTCACCGGGGAGGACCGCCGCGCCGCGGAGGACGCGAAAAAGGCCCCGCATGTCATCGCGCTTCTCAACAAGCGCGACCTCGGCGTCGCCGTGCAGCCGTCCGGGCTGGACTTCGCCGACGTGCTGCCCGTGAGCGCCAGGACGGGCGAGGGGCTGGACGCGCTCGCCGCGCGCGTCGGGGCGCTGTTTTCCGGCGGCGCGCCGTGCGACGGGTCGATCCTCACAAACGTCCGGCAGGCGGACGCGGTGCGCCGCGCGCTGGACGCGGTGCAGGCGGCGAAGACGTCGCTGGAGGAGGGCATGACCCCGGACGCGGTGCTCGTGGACGCGGAGGACGCCATGCAGGCGCTCGGCGAGCTGACCGGCCGCACCGTCCGCGAGGACATCACAAATCGCATCTTTGAACGCTTCTGCGTGGGGAAATAACGCTATGATCTATCTGGACAATTCCGCGACCACCAGGCCGTGCGCGGCCTGCGTGGAAGCGATGGACGACATGCTCACGAACTGCTGGGGCAACCCCTCGTCGGTGCACAGCCTCGGCATCGAGGCGGAAAAGCGGCTCAAAACCGCGCGCGGCCAGGTCGCGGCGCTGCTCGGCGCGGAGACGGCGCGCGTGTTTTTCACCTCCGGCGGCACGGAGGCCGACAACTGGGCGATCTTCGGCGCGGCCGAGCGGCTCGGCAAGCGGGGCCGCCACCTCGTCACGACCGCCGTGGAGCACCACGCGGTGCTCCATCCGATGAAGGCGCTCGAGGCGCGCGGGTTCGACGTCACGTATCTGGCCCCGGACGCGGACGGCTTCGTGTCCGCCGAAGCCCTCGGCGCGGCGCTGCGGCCCGACACGATTCTCGTGTCCGTGATGATGGTCAACAACGAGACGGGCGCGGTCATGCCGATCGCGGAGATGCTCCGGGCCGTCAGAAAGAAAAGCCCCCTCGCGCTGTTCCACACCGACGCCGTGCAGGGCTTCTGCAAGGTGCCGTTCCGGGCCAAAACGCTGGGCGCCGACCTGATCTCCGTCTCCGGGCATAAAATTCACGCGGCCAAGGGCGTGGGCGCTTTGTACGTGCGGCCCGGCCTGACGCTGCCGCCCCTGCTGCACGGCGGCGGGCAGGAGTCGAACTACCGCTCCGGCACCGAGAACCTGCCGGGTATCGTCGGGTTCGGCGCGGCCTGCGCGGTCTGCGACCCCGCCTCCGAAGCCGCGCGGATGGCCGCCCTGCGCGACCTCGCGCGCGAACGGCTGGCCGGCGTACCGGGGCTCGTGTTCATCGGGCGCGGGGACGCGCCGCACATCGTCAACGTCTCGCTGCCGGGCCTGCGCTCGCAGGGAATCATCAACTGCCTGCAGGACGCCGGCGTCTGCGTCTCGGCGGGCTCCGCCTGCTCGCGCGGCAAGCGCAGCCACGTGCTCAGCGCCATGCGCCTGCCGCCCGCCGTCATCGACGGCTCCATCCGCGTCTCGTTCTCCCGCGACAACACGCCCGACGACGTCGAGGCCCTGCGGGACGCGCTCATCACGGCGGAAAAGACGCTGAAAGGATAACGCTCGCCGCGCGGACCAACTCCGCGCGGCGTTTCTTTCGCAAATTGCCGGCCGCCTGCCCCGCCGTGCCGGTGGCAGGAACGGCGAGGAATCAAAACGTACTGCGTGCAGATTTATGAAGGACGGGAGATGCGCCCTGCGGGGCACCGTCTTTCTGCTCGTGCAGGAAGGTCCGGCCCCGGAGGGCGTTTCCCCAGCGGCGGCTGAAAAGACAGCAGACCAAAAGCCCCGCAGACAGGCCGATGTGGGGATCGGCCCCTGCGGATGCGGTATCGGGCGGGTACAACGCTTAAACTCCCCCACCTGTCATTCTGAGGAGCGACAGCGACGAAGAATCTAAAGCAGGTTTGTAAAAAGATTCTTCGCTTCGCTCAGAATGACAAATGAGATGATTTCCGCATATCCGCAGGCGATGTGCCGGGCGGAGAAATATTGACGCCGGGCCGCGGGTGCGCGGTCCGGCGTATTTTACAGAAGCGCGGTGATCGTCAGGCTTTTGCCGTCGCTTCTGGCTTCGATTTTGCCGCTGTGGGCCTGCACGATGGACTGGGCCATCGAAAGCCCGATGCCGTAGCCGCTCTTCTCGCTCGAGCGCGAGGCGTCGCCGCGGTAGAAGCGGTCGAAGAGCTGGTTCTGGCTGCCGGGGGTCAGGGACTCGGCCTCGTTTTCGCTCGTGAGGAGCGCGCGTTTGCCGCGTCTGGCGAGCGAGAAGCGGATCTGCGTGCCGTCGGCGGCGTATTTGACGGCGTTGTCGGCCAGGATTGAGACAAGCTGGCGGATCATCTGTTCGTTTCCGCGCAGCGTGACGCCCTCCTGCAGCTCGCTCGTGAGCCGGAGGCCGTTCTTCTCCGCGAGCAGCGCGAACGGCTCGAGCGTCTCGCGCACGGCGTCGGTCAGGGAGAATTCCGCCGTCTCGAGCTGCGCGTTCTCGTCCATCCGGGCGAGGGAGACGAGCTGCTTTGTCAGGCCGGAGAGCCGCGCGACCTGGCCGCGGATGCCCGCCGTCCACTTGTTCTCTCCCTGCTCCATCTCGAGCACCTCGGTGCAGGAATCGATGATGGCGAGCGGCGTTTTGATCTCGTGGCCGGCGTTCGTGATGAACTGCTTCTGCTTTTCATAGCTCTCCGCCACGGGGCGGATGGCCCTTTTCGAGAGCACCAGCACCAGCACGAACACGGCCAGGATGCCGGCCGCCGAGGCGAGCAGGCTGATGGCGAGGAAGTTGCGGAACGAGCTCAGATCGCGCGTGCAGTCCATGAAAACGTAGAGCACGCCGCCGTCCGTATCGGCGGCCAGATACTTGTAGTACCCGGAGTAGCCCGCGGTCTTCCCGGCCGTGAACAGCGCCTGCGCCATGGCCACGGCGTCGTCGGTCGAGACGGCCGCGATCTTGCCGGTGTTGACCGACTGCAGCGTCCCGTCGGACGAGAGCGTGACCGAGAAAAAGCGCGTCTCGTAGGGCGTCTCCTCCGAAAAACCGCCGCGCGTCAGAAAGTCGCTGCGGGTGCCGGACGGCGGCGTCGCGTCGTCGGGCGGCTGGACCTCGTCCATCTGTCCGCGCTGCGGGAAACTGCCGCCGTTCTGGACCAGCAGCGACAGCACCGCGTCGGAGCTGCGGTCCATCTTGACATAGTTGACGACGTTGATGGCCCCCATCAGCACGGCCAGCACCGCGATGAGCGAGCCCATCGCGATGAGGATGAATTTTTTCCGCAGACGTGCGATCATGCGTCCGCCTCCAGCGAGTAGCCCACGCCGCGCGCCGCGCGCACCTGCACCCCGGAGCCGAGCGCCGCGATCTTCTTGCGCAGGCCCGAGATGTAGACCCAGACGACGCTCAGGTCCGACTCGCTGTCATAGCCCCAGACGCGCTCGAGAAAGCGCTCGGTGGGGATGACCTGTCCGGGATTCGTCATCAGCATCTCCATGATCTGAAATTCCTTGTTGGAAAGGTGCGCCGAGCCGTCGGGGCCGGACAGCACGTAGCCGGCCCGGTCGAGACAGAGCGTGCCGAACCGCAGCACCGGGTCCTGCAGCTCGGGCTGGCGGCGCGTCATGGAGCGGATGCGCGCGAGCAGCTCCTTGGACGCGAACGGCTTTGTGAGATAGTCGTCGGCGCCGCTGTCGAGACCCAGAACGCGGTCGTCGATCTCGCTCTTCGCCGTCAGGATGAGCACCGGCAGCGTCTTGCCCTGCGCGCGGATCTTTTTGAGCACCGACAGGCCGTCCAGCCTCGGCATCATGATGTCGAGGATCGCGCCGTCATAGGTTCCGTTCTCCAAATAATCCAGCGCGTCCTGTCCGTTGTAGACCGCGTCCACCGAATATCCGTTGTGCTCCAGGATCGCGGTCAGCGCGTCCGAGAGCATCTTTTCATCCTCAGCCAGCAGCAGGCGCATGGTCGTTCCC
>Ga0268360_1002987_pt1 | contig 11606 bp, 8 predicted proteins | sample BioMet11_FD_192465 | JGI IMG/M metagenome (GOLD analysis project Ga0268360, IMG submission 192465) | Sewage microbial communities from Oakland, California, United States - Biofuel 11 (Illumina Assembly) | ecosystem: Engineered > Wastewater > Sewage > Unclassified | place: USA: California... | reverse complement strand
CATGTTCATTCATAAGGACATAGGTCGCTCGCGGTGGAAAAGCTGACGCTTTCGTGCGGCAATGGCCTGTTGCTGCTCCGGTACGCCGGCGAAATCACCCTGGAGATCACCGGGGAGCTCAAGCGCCGATTGGACGAGGCCTTGCGCGACGATTCGGTGCAAGCCGTGGTGGTCGATCTTTCCGGTGTGCCCTTCATGGATTCCTCGGGCATCGGCTTCCTGGTTTCGATCAACACCCGGATGCGCAGTTCCGGCCGCTCCTTCTACCTGTATCGGCTGAGCCCCGCCGTGGAAAAAACTCTGGGCTTGGTCCAGCTGCTCAACTTCTTTGAGATTCTCAAGGACGAATCCGCCCTGGCCGCCCTTGGCGGGTAGGGGACGCTTGCCGGATGGCCGGGCCGCTCGTTGACGCCGTTGCCGTGACCGAGGCCGGTCGGGTGGTGGACGTGCGTCTGGTTCTGGCCGACAAGACCTGGAGTCTGGCCGGTCGGCGCGGTCCGGCCACCGAAGAGGCCTTGGCCGAGACGGTGATCGACCGGTGCGGGACCACGGCCTTGCCGGTTTTCCTCGGGGCCGGGCTCGGCGTGGCCGTGTCCGCCTGTCGGGCGGCCGGGGTGCCGGTGGCGGTGGTGGACAGGGAAGCGCCCATCGCGGCCGCGACTGGCGTGCGCGCGGCCTTGGCCGGTGACCCGGACGTCCTGTGGCTCGATGCGCCCGAGGTGGCGGACGTGGCCGAGGCCGTACGTGCCTTTGCCGCCAGCCGGGGCCGGCCGGGGGTACATATCGTGCCCCATGCCGTGTACCGCCGGCTCGATCCCGACTATTACGCCCGTCTGGCTGCCGAACTCGCTCCGCCGTGCGTGCCGTCCCGGCCGCTTTTCCGCGAAGTCCTGCCCCGGGTGCTGTGCCTGACCAGCAAGCTTTTTCTGGTCGGCGAGGTGACCCGGGCTTGTGAGCGCCTCGGCGCGCCCTGCCGCTATCTGGAGACCGGCGAGACGCCCCTTGCCCGTGACGCCTATGTGTCCCTGGTCCGCGAGGCTCTGGATGATTTTGCCCCGGATTTCGTGCTGACCATCAACCATTTGGGCCTGGACCGGGAAGGCGTACTGCTCGAACTCCTGGAACGCGCGGGCATCCCCCTGGCCTCGTGGTTCGTGGACAGCCCGGAGCTTATTTTACCGCTGTACCGGCCGGCCGTGAGCCGTTCCACCGTGCTTTTCACCTGGGACGCGGACACGGTTGCGCCGCTTCGCGCCCGGGGTTGTCCCCATGTCCACTACCTGCCCCTGGCCACGGACGAGACGCGCTTTCGGCCGCTGTCCGTTGTGCCCGAAGACCATCCCTGGCGGGCGCGGGTGTCGTTCGTGGGCAATTCCATGGTGTCCAAGACCGCGACCCGGCTGGCCCTGGCCGATCCGCCGTCCCGGCTCGCCGAGGCCTTTGCGGCGGTGGCCGACGGATTCGCGGCCGCGCCCGAGCGGCTGGTCGCCGACTATCTGGCCGCGTTCCGGTCCGAGCTTTTTGCGGAATACCGATCTATCCCGACCGTGGAGCGGCGTCTCGCCTTCGAGACGGCCGTGATCTGGGAATGCACCCGGCGCGACCGGGCGGCCCGGATTGCGGGGTTGCTGCCTTTTGGCCCGACCATCGTCGGCGATACGGGCTGGTTGTCCGTCCTGCCCGAGGAGGGGCGGCTGTGGCGGCGGGTGCCGGAACTCGCCTATTACGACGAATTGCCCCGCTTTTATCCCCTGTCGGCGGTCAACGCCAACGTGACGAGCTCCCAGATGAAGGGCGCGGTCAACCAGCGGGTGTTCGACGTGCCGGCGTGCGGTGCCTTTGTGCTCACCGATGCCCGGCGCCAGCTCGAAGATCTGTTCGAACCCGGCCGGGAGATGGCCGTCTACGAGACGGCCGAGGAACTGGTCGCCCTGACCGGGCGTTACCTGGCCGACGCGCCCGCGCGCCAGGCCTTGGCCGCGGCTGGACGCCGCCGCGTGCTGGCCGAGCACACCTATCCCCGGCGTCTGGAAACCCTGTTTGCCGTCATGCGCCAGACCTTTGGGGCCTGAGGCCGGAAATTGGGCATGCAGCCGTTCGCTTCTCCTTGCACTTGGGGTGCGTCAGCCCTGGCCTGTCTGCCTGTGGCCCTGCGCCGACTGCTATTGGTCGGCGGCCGGGGACCGGGACTGGTCGCGGCCCGGGACGCGGCTTTGGCCGGTGGCGCGGCGGTCTCCGGCCTGGCCGGCAGGTTGGCCCTGGCCGTGTGGGAGGATGCGCCCCTGGACGGCGCCGCCGCAGCCGTGTTGGCCCGGTGCCAGGCGAGCCGGCCGTTCTTGCCGCCGCCGCTGGCCCGGATCGTGGCCGCTGTGGCCGCCGAGGCCCGTCCGTCCGACCAGGACCCGGAGCACCGGCAGCTGGCCGAGGGGCGCGCGGTGGCCGGCCTGGCGCGCTTGTTTTTCGACCGTCTGGCCAAGACGCCGGATGACCCGACCGCCGCTCATGGCTTGGCCACGGTGGCGCCCATGCAGGACGATCCCGCCCTCTTGGTCGCGGCCGCCGATCGCCTGGCCGCCTTGCCCGGCGCCCTGGCGCCCTTGGGCCTGGCCGTGGCCGGGGAACTGGACCAGCTCGCCGGTCAGTCCGAGTCGGCCGTGAGTCGGCTACGGGCCTGCCTGGGGATGTTGCCTTGGACCGGACCACTTTTCCCCCTGGCCCAAGCCCTGCTTGCCGTGGGCGACCGGGACGGCGCCGCGGCCGCGCTGTCGCGGCTGGTCGCCGCCCGGCCCCTGGACGCCCTGGCCGTCAATCGCCTCCACACCATGTGCCAGACCCTGGAGACGCGGCGCTCCCCCTTGCCCGGTTCGGTGGCGGTGCTGCTCTATACGTTTGATAACGCCTCCCGGCTCGACCGGACCCTGGCCGCCCTGGCAGCGACGGATCGGGCCTTTGTCCCGGCCGGAGGCTTACGGATTTTCGTTTTGAACAACGGTTGCCGCGATGACACGGCCGCCGTGCTGGCCGCGTGGCGGGACCGGCTCGGGGCGGACCTGACCGTCCTGACCTTGCCGGTCAATGTGGGCGCGCCGGCCGGGCGCAACTGGCTGGCGGCCCAGCCTGACGTGCGCGCGGCCGCCTTTGCCGTCTACCTCGACGACGACGCCCTGGTACCGCCGGATTGGCTGGGCCGGTTCGGCGCGGCCCTGGCCAGATATCCCCGGGCCGGGGTGTATGGCTGCCGGGTGCGCGGGGCGAATGCTCCCCGGTTCGTGCAGAGCGCGGACGGGCATTTGTGGCCGACCCCGCGCCGGGGCGCGTTCCAGGGGCGAGGGTTCACGCTGCTGCGGCCGTGGCTCCATACCCCGGACTGGGGGGCGTACGGCCTGACCCGGCCCTGCGCCACGGTCACGGGCTGCTGCCATCTGTTCTCCACCGACGTCCTCGCCGCGAACGGCGGCTTTGACCTGCGTTTTTCACCCACCCAGTACGACGATCTGGACCATGACCTGCGTCTGCTCGATCGGGGCCTGGTCCCGGTGTGCGCCGGGGAGCTGGTTGTCCTCCACGACAAGGCCACGGGCGCGACAACGAGCCTCGGCGGCCCGGGTTACGGCTCGGGATTCGCCAACCAGTTCAAGCTCCATCACAAATACGCCGATGCCGCCCTGGCCCGGTTCGCGGACACGGCCTATGCCGCCTTGGCCCGGGACACGGCGGCCAAGGCACGCGACCTGTCCGGCGGCGCGCCCACGCCCTGGGACCTGGTCGGCCCGGCGATCGAGGAGGACGGCCATGACCGCTGACACACGCCCCACCGTGGTGATCCAGACCCAGCGCATGGGCGATCTGATCCTCACCTATCCGCTGCTGCTGTGGCTGGGCCGGACGCGCCCGGGCCAGCCCGTGACCGTAGTGGCCGAACCGACCTTTGCCGGCCCCTTGTCCCGGGTGAGCCCGGCGGCGCGTTATTTGCCCCTGGCCCAGGGCGGCAGCCTGATCGGCCAGGATTGTTCCCTGGTCGTGAACCTGAGCATTCGGCCCGAGGCGGCTCGGCTCGCCGGGGAACTTGCGGCCGAAACCAAATGCGGTCCGGTCACCGACGCCTCCGGCGTGACCCGGGTCCACGGCGACTGGCAGCTCTACCGCGCCTCCCTGGTCGGCAACAACCGCCACAACCGGTTCCATTGGGCCGAGCTCAATGCCCTGGACGCGGTTCCGTTGCCGGTGGTGGTGGCCACGCGTTGGCCCGAACCCCGCCATGGCGAATCGGGCCGGGTCAAGGTCGGGCTGTTCGTGGGCGCCAGCCAGCCGGAGAAACGGCCGGGCGCGGCCTTTTTTGCCGCCTTGGCCCGGGAGCTTATCCGCCGGGGGCTCACGCCGGTGCTGCTCGGAGGGCCGGCCGAGGTGGAACTGGGCGCCGCTGTGGCCCACCTGGTCAAGGCGCCCATCGCCAACCTCTGCGGTCGGCTGGGCCTCGGCGCCCTGGCTTTGCTCGGGCAGGAGCTTGCCCTTCTGGTCACGCCCGACACCGGCCCGATGCACTTGGCGGCCTGGACCGGCTGGCGGGTGCTCAATTTGTCGATCGGCCCGGTGAACGCCTGGGAGACCGGGCCGTACCAGCCTGGACATTACGTGCTCACCCCGCGCCTGTCCTGCCGGGGATGTTGGGCTTGCGCCGCCGGGACGCCGGCCTGCCAGGGGCTGTTCGACCCGACCCGGGTGGCCTATGTGGCCGCCCGACTGGCCCGGGGCGAGGATAAACGGCTCGTTGGCGCCCGGTTGCCCGGCTGCCGCTTGTGGCGGTCGGACCGGGACGCGCGCGGGCTGTACCGGCTGCTTCCCTTGGACCAACCCGGTTCTCCCGAGGCCCGGGAGACGCTCGGCGAATTGTGGAAGGGGGTTTTCGGCTGGCTGTTCGGCGCTTGGGACGCCGCGCCGGCCCGAAACGCCGTTGCCGGCCTGGTCCGGGAACAGCCCCGACTGGCCGCGTCCTTGGGGCGGGGGTTGGCGGTCCTGGGTGCGGCCTTGAGCCAGGGGGTGCGGGACGGGGACGTGCCGGATGTCGCGTTCATGAACCGGTTCGCGCCGCATGTGCGCCCCCTGGCCGGCTTTGTCGAACGCGTGCTCCAAAACGGCGACGGCTCTCGCGCCGCTCGGTTACGCTGCCTGTCTTTGCTCGAACAGGTGGCTTCCCTTGGCCCCTGGAGCTGACCACCCGGAAAAAAACGCCTCCCTCCTGTCTCACCGCTTTTGTTAGTTTGCTTACATCGTTCATCTTTTCGAATTGGAACGGGTCTTGATATGTCTGCATGCCAGGAGGCCCGGCATGCAAATTCTTCCACTGCTCCAATCGAGTTCCGGCACGACCGCTCAGAGTCGGCAGACGTCGAGCCGCCAGGCGACCTTGTTCGCCTCGCTGCTTGGCAAGTACGCCGCCACGGCCCATGCCGCTTCGGGAGAGGGCAGTGGTACGACGGGTTCCTCGGCGTCCGGCGGCACCATCGGTAATCCCCTCGAAGCGGCCAATGCGCCCAATGGCGCGGACCTCGCCAATCTCACGCTGACCAAGGAAGATATTGCCGCGTTGCGCGACGAGTTGCTGTCCCGGGGGTTCACCTCCGCCGAGATCGACGACATGGAAGCCGGCACGGAAAGCGGCTCCGGCATGACCTGGGGCCAGATGATGGCCAAGGTGCAAAAGAAGGTCTCCTCCGGCAACTCCCAGGACCAGCACGAGATCCCCACCGGTGAGCAGGCCCAGTTGCTGGGCTTTTTCGGCAAGCTCGGGTTTACCGCCGACGAGTCCCAGCAGCTCGTGGATTCCCTGGCCAAGGGCGAGACCGAGTCCGTGTGGAACGCGGTCAACGCCAAGGTGTCGGGTCTGTCCTCGGATTCCACGGTCAGCCTGAACGCGGCGGAAATGACCTCCCTGGCCCGCAACCTGAATCTTTCCGACAGCGCCCAATCCCGCATCTCGGCCTTGTTCGAGCAATCCAACGCTGCCGAGGGCCTGTCCGGCGAGGGCCTGCGCACGGCCATGTCGTTGGTCCAAAACGAACTTTCCACCAAGACCGCCCAGGAAATCCAGTCCTTGTCGGAGTTCCGCCAGGCGGCATCCACGGTCCTGCACAGTGCCTGGGAAAAGTCCTCGTCCAAGGAACGTTCGGACATCCACGAGGACGACGTCGCGCGCAAGGCCGCCCAGGCGGTGGCCATGAGCGCCGCATCCCAGGGCAACGACGCCACGGCGAATGCCGTGGGGCAACCCGCCAGCCAGGCGAAGCCGACGTTGTTGGCCGATGTGCCGGAGACCGGGCATTCCCCCCAGGCCCAGTCCGCGGCGCCGCAGACGCAAAACATGGGCTCGGCTTCTCCCTCGCAGGCCCTGCCTGGGACGTTGCAGGTCCAGGTATCGGCCGGCCAAACACAAATTTCTGCGCCACAGTTGTCGGTAACGGCTCCCCAGGTCCAGGTTCTGGCCGCCCAGGAACAGGCTGCGGTTCCCCCGGCACCCAAGGCGGCGGACACAATGGTTTCCGCGACCAAGAGCCAGACCCAGGCCGCTTCCGCGCCCGGTGTGAGCGCCACGGCCGGAACCCAGCAGGTGCGTTCCACCGCCACGCTGCCGGACAACGCGGCCGCTGCCGCCACGGTTTCCGACAAGGGAAACGGCGGTACCGCGTCGGCCACGACCACCGGACTCGTGGAAGCGGTCCAGCCGACCCAATCCACCGCCTCCCCGTCGGAGAAGGATGGCAGCGGTGCCGGTGGCGCCGGCAAGCGGCAGTCCGAAGGCGCCCTCAACCTGGGGGCCGAGACGAACGCGACGAAGTCCGCCGCGAACCGGGAAGGGAGCGAGGAAGGCGGTTTCGATCTTTCGGACAAGGGGCGCGCTTCGTCCGACCGGACCGCGATGCCCGGCGCCACGGCGCCGACCCCTGTTTCCCTGACCGCCGCGCACACGGGCAAGGCGAGTACCGCCCCGACATCGCAGCAGTCCGCGTACCAGACCCCCGGGACCGTGGCCCAGCAAGTCGAAAACACCCTGCTGCAGAACATGGGCCAGGGTTCACGGCAGATCACCCTCATCTTGCAGCCCGAGGAGTTGGGCAACCTGAGCGTGACGCTGACGGTCAAGGAAAAGGAAGTCCGGGCCGTCATTAAGGCCGATAGCCCCGAAACCTCGGCCCTGTTGCAGGACCAGGCGGCCACCATCCGCAAGAACCTGGAGGATCAGGGCTTCAAGGTGACAAAGCTCGATGTGCAGACCGGCTTGGCCCAGGACAATCCCAGTTCCCGCCAGGGCGGCGCCGAGCAGCAGGCCCAGGCCCGGCAGCAGCAGCAGGAGAATCTTGACCGCGCGCGCGCTTCCCTGCGGCATCTTCCGGGGAGCGAAGCCACCCTGGCCGAGGCGCTCACCACGTCCAGTTATGTCCCCACGAACCTGTCTTCGGGCTCGGGCGGCCTGGATCTTTTCGCCTAACCCACGGAGTGAGCCATGAGTTACGTCAGCAGCATCCTCGGGACCGACAGCTCTTCTTCGTCGTCCTCGACGAATTCGTCCTCGACCTCGTCCCTCGGTCTCGACGCCTTTTTGCAGCTCCTGGTCACCCAGCTCCAATATCAGGACCCGCTGAGCCCCATGGATGACAAGGAGTTCGTGGCCGAGTTGGCCCAGTTCTCGAGCCTCGAACAGCTAACCGAAATCAACACCGGTATCGACAACCTGACCTCCGTCGCCAAGGAACAGGAGATGATCGGCGCCGTCAACTTCATGGGCAAGACCATCGAGGCCACGGGCACGGCCGTGAGTCTGTCCGAGGGCACGGCCACCAAGGTCTCCTTCACCCTGCCCGAGGACTCCGAGACCTGCATCGTCAACGTCCTGGACAGTTCGGGCGACATCGTGCGCACGGTGGACCTGGGGGCCACGGCGGCCGGTACGGTCGATTTCTCCTGGGACGGCAAGGATTACGACGGCAATACCTGCGACGATGGTTTGTACCAGGTCGCGGTCACCGCCACCAACGCCGATGGAGACACCCTGACGGTCAGCTCGACCATGACCGGTACGGTCCAGGGTATCCAGCAGATTGATGGCACGTACTACCTGGATATCGGCGATGACCGGTATGTGCAATTCACGGATATCACCAACGTTGTCGACAGTTCGAGCAGTAGCGACAGCAGTAGCAGTGACAGTAGCAGTGACAGTAGTACGTCGAGCTGACACACATTATGTGAGAGAAACGCCAGACCATGGCGTAAGGAGGGAATGTTATGGGAGTCGGACTGAGCACATCCATGTGGTCTGGCGTTTCGGGCTTGCTCGCGAATTCTACCAAGATGACCACCATTGGTGACAACCTGGCCAACGTCAACACCACGGGATTCAAGTCCTCACGGATCGATTTCGTGGACCTGATGAGTGCCTCCATCGGTACGGCCTCGGGCACGGACCAGGTGGGCTGCGGCGTCCGCGTGGGCAGTGTCGCCACCGACTATTCCCAGGGCGGTCTGGAGACCACCACTTCCAGCACGGACATGGCCATCAGCGGCAACGGTTTTTTCATGTGCAAGCAAAAGAGTCAGGTCGGTTCCAACGGGCGCATGCTCAATACCGGCAATACCACAACCTACTACACTCGGGCCGGCGATTTCAGCTTCGATTCCTCCGGCTACCTGACCACTTCGGGCGGTCTGGTCATCCAGGGTTGGAAGGTGGATCAGGACAAGATCGACGATGCAACGTCGGCCGGGACGAGCCTGAGCACCACGCCGGTCACCGGTTCCATCACGGACATTAAGCTTGATTCGTTCTCCAGTCCGGCCAAGGCCACCAGCAGTGTGACCTTGGTCACCAACCTTGACTCCGATTCCACGAGCGAATCCACCCGCGATGATGCCAATGGCAATTACTTCTACGCCATGAGCTCCTCGTGGGATGGGACCTCGGACCCGGCCATGCCGTCCACGGCCTACTCCTACTCCACGACCGTCAAGGTCTACGACGAAAACGGTTCGCCCCATACCCTGACCGCCTACTACGACAAGATCACCTCGGACAACGGCAAGGAATACTGGGAATACGCCGTGACCTGCGATCCCAGCGAGGATGGTCGGGTGGCTTCGGACGGGACCAAGCTGTCCGACACGGCCACGGGCGGCCTGCTCATGGTCGGCACCATGACCTTTGATTCCTCGGGTTCGCTGGAAAATGTCAGCGCCTATACCCTCAAGGGCAGTACGGCCAGCAACGGCAACCTGACCAGCTTTACCGCCGGCGCCTGGAGCGCGGCCGAAGTCAATAAGAGCGGTTACCCCGTGTTCTCGGCCAACTTCAAGTCCTCGTCCAACGCCAGTTTCACGGATCAGGCCAATACCAACGACATCGCCCTCAACCTGGGCATGCGCGACACCTCGGGCCTGATCTACGATTCGGGCAATGGAACCCTGGCCAGCGTCAGCTACAGCAGCAACGCCGGCAGTCTGGTCCATTTCACCTCCAGTTCGCTCAAGATCAACAGCACCTGCACCACCAACTACGCCACGTCTTCCTCCACGATCTTCAGCTCGCAGAACGGCTACACGGCCGGGCTTTTGAGCAGCATCTCCGTGGACAGCGACGGCGTCCTGTCCGGCACCTACTCCAACGGCGTGACCATCGAGCTCTACGCGCTTGCCCTGGCCACCTTCACCAATCTCCAGGGCCTCAACAGCGTGGGCGACAACCTCTACACCTCCACCCTGGATTCGGGCGATGCCACCACCAACCGGGCCAATACCGGCATTGCCGGCTCCATTTCCGGCAACACCCTGGAATCCTCCAACGTGGACATGGCCTCGGAAATGGTCAGCATGATCATCACCCAGCGCGGTTTCGAGGCCAACAGCAAGACCATCACCACCGTGGATACGATGCTTTCCGAGCTCATCCAGCTCAAGCGGTAGTCAGCGCCAAACGACACACGGCAAGCCCGCCCCGCGAGGGGCGGGCTTTTGCGTCCCGGGCAAATTCTGCCGCCCCCCCTTTCCAAACGTCCCGGCCGTGTTTAATACCCTCCCCCCATGGACATCGCGCATCTTTGGCATTCGTTGTTGTGGCCCCTGTCGCGGCTGCTCGTCTCCCTGTCCCTGGGGCTGCTCGTGGCCAACTGCATCGAGGCCCTCAACTGGACGCGGTTTCTGGCCCGTCTGGCCGGGCCGCTCATCCGGTTCGGGCATTTGCGGGACGTGGTCGGCGCGAGTTTTTCCATGGCCTTTTTTTCGGGCATGGCCGCCAATTCGCTGTTGGCCGAGGCCAATGCCGCCGGCCGCCTGTCCGGCCGCGAACTGATCCTGGCCAACCTTTTCAACAGTCTGCCGACCTATTTTCTGCATCTGCCCCAGATGTTTCTGGTCACGTTGCCGTTTCTGGGTACGCGGACGGCCCTGACCTATGTCGGCCTGACCCTGGGCGCGGCTTTTTTACGCACGTTGGCCATCCTGTGCTACGGCCGGATCGTGCTGCCGCCGCTGCCTGACGGCTGTGTGGTCTGCCACCTGTCCGAGGGCGGGATCACCTGGCGCAAGGCCCTGGCCAAGGCCTGGAAGCGCTTTGCCAAGCGCATCCGGACCATGGTGCTTTTTACCGTGCCCATCTACGTGGCCTTTCATTTCCTGACGGTCTGGGGGGCGTTCGCGGCCATGGAGCGATGGCTGGCCGCGCATCTGTCCTTTTTGTCCTGGCTCACGCCCCAGGCCTTGAGCGTTGTCATGTTCCAGGTCATGGCCGAATTTTCGGCCGGGCTGGCCGCGGCCGGGGCCATGATGGGGGCGGGCAGCCTGGAGGCCAAACAGGTGGTGCTGGCCCTGCTCGTGGGCAACATCCTGTCCACGCCCATGCGGGCTTTCCGCCATCAGTTCCCGTACTATGCCGGCATCTTCAAGCCCAGGACCGCGGCCCGGCTCATCATCCACAACCAAGCCCTGCGCGCCGCGAGCATCGTGCTCGTGACCGTCGGCTACGCATGGGTGGGCTAGGGGAGCGGGAGTGGGATGCCGCCGGGCAGGTTGTGCTAACCTGCCCGGCGGAGGGGACGCTTAGCTGTGACTGTAGCCGCCGGATTCTTCCCGGCCCAGGGACACGGTCACGGGATTTTTGGCGAAATAGGCCAGGCAGCGGTTGAGGTCGGCCAGCAGCAGATCGGCCAGGTCGCGGCTCATGCCGTGGCGCACCAGGGCGCGCATGACCACCAGATCCTGGCGGTTGGCCGGCATGGAATAGGCCGGCACCTGCCAGCCCCGGCTGCGCAGGCGGTCCGAGAGGTCGTAGAGGTTGAACCCGGCCTGGCAGTCCGGCTTGAGGCTCCAGCTTACGGCCGGAATGCCTCCCCGGCCGTCGTAGATGACGTCGAAGATCTTGAGTTCGCGCAAGGCGTCGCCCAGGTAGGCGGCGGTGTCGTAGCAGGCCTGGTGGACCTTGCGGTAGCCCTCGCGCCCCAGGCGCAGGAAGTTGTAGTACTGGGCCACGATCTGGCCGCCCGGACGCGAGAAGTTGAGGGCGAAGGTGGGCATGTTGCCGCCCAGGTAGTTGACGTCGAAAATGAGGTCCTTGGGCAGTTCCG